>Ga0299912_10002340_pt1 | contig 15483 bp, 11 predicted proteins | sample RVTome_2_FD_207667 | JGI IMG/M metagenome (GOLD analysis project Ga0299912, IMG submission 207667) | Soil microbial communities from uranium-contaminated site in the Upper Colorado River Basin, Wyoming, United States - RVT95D214 (version 2) ... | reverse complement strand
GATAGTCAGAATCCTCCAGACACTAAATGATGTTGGTCTGGGCTATATACAATTGGGTCAGTTCTCGACGACGCTTTCCGGCGGCGAAGCACAACGAGTAAAGCTTTCAGCCGAACTCGGCAAAGCAACAACGGGGCACACTTTATACGTGCTCGATGAGCCGACCACCGGGCTGCACTTTGCCGATATTCACAATCTCTTAAATGTCTTGCAACGGCTGACAGATTACGGTAATACTGTAGTGGTAATCGAGCATAATCTCGATGTTATCAAGATGGCTGACTACATAATAGACCTCGGCCCCGAGGGCGGCGATGCCGGAGGCACGGTCGTTGCCGCAGGAGCGCCTGAGGAAATTATCGAAAACAAAAAAAGCTACACTGCCAAATTCCTCAGAGCGAAATTACAGTCTGAGCGATGATAAGCCATAATTGAGATTTGAGAAATGTGGGAATTTGAGCTGAGCACAATTGAGGATTTGAAGAAGCTAAATAAACAGCTTGGAATTCAGGTTGATGCTATCGAGAATATTAGCATCCTTGCTAAGCCGGTACAAACTGGCGAACTTCTGATTCCTAATTCACTTGCAGTGCATCCTATGGAGGGTTGTGACGGCGATTTCGAGGGTCGGCCGGGTAAGCTGACGCTGCGAAGATATGAAAGATTCGCCGCGGGAGGAGCAGGATTGATCTGGGCTGAGGCAACGGCGGTTGTCCCGGAAGGCAGGGCTAATCCGAGACAGTTATGGATTAACGAAAATAATAAAGACAGCTTCGCGGCAATGGTCGAAACAATACGTAAAGTCGCAGCTGCGAGTATGGGCAAAAAGCACAAACCTGTAATAGTTGCACAGCTAACCCACTCAGGACGATACAGTAAGCCCGAAGGTATTGCCCGACCGATGATTGCTCAACGCGACCGCTACCGTGACGCTATGGTCCCGCAACAAAAGCCCAACCCGAATGCAAGCAGCAAAATACCAGACGACCGGCCTGTTGTTACCGATGAGTATCTGGATGAGCTTCAGGATGCATACGTAGCAGCGGCCAGAATTGCTTTTGAAGTCGGCTTTGATGCGGTAGATATTAAATCCTGTCACGGCTACTTGATAAACGAGCTGTTCGCCTGCCACCAGAGAAAAGGCAAGTATGGCGGCTCCTTTGAAAACCGAACCAGATTTCTGCTCGAAGTTATTGATAAAATCCATAATAAGCTCGGTGAAGACAAGGCGATTACAACCCGATTAGGTGTTTATGACGCAATTCCCTACCCATTCGGCTGGGCTGTCGATAAAAACGATTACACTAAGTGCGACTTGACAGAGCCGAAGAAGCTCATCGCTCTTTTGCAGAAGCGCGGCATCAAGCTGATTAACATCACAGTTGCAAATCCGTATTATAATCCGCACATAGGCAGGCCTTTCAATGAGCCGATAGTCGGCGGATACGAGGAGCCGGAACATCCGCTTGTCGGTGTAACCCGGCTTATCAATTTAGCCGGAGAAATTCAAAAGCAATTTCCCGACATCGCAATCGTCGGCACCGGCTATAGCTGGCTACGGACATTGTTTGCCAACGCAGCGGCGGCAAGCAAAGCGAATGGCCTGGTCACACTAATAGGCGCAGGCAGGATGGCATTTGCGTATCCGGATTTTGCCAGAGACATCATTACCAAAGGCAGGATGTCCCCGGAAAAAGTTTGCGTGGCCTGCAGCGGGTGCACACAAATAATGCGAGATGCTGGAATGACCGGCTGTGTTGTGCGGGATAATAAAGTTTACGGGCCGATATTCAGGCACGGCAGGATGAGCGACAGGGACAATCTCGCCCGGCTTGCCAAGGCCTGTCGCACGTGTCAGGAGCCGACATGCCAGTTGGCCTGTCCTGCAGGTATCAACATACCGAAATTCATAAACCTATTCCTCGATGGCAAGGAGCAAGCCGCATACGAGGTATTAAGAGAATCCAACATATTTCCTGAGGTCTGTGCGTGGCTGTGTCCTGTTGAGCAGCAATGTCAGGGGAGCTGCCTGCAGGGATTTATCGGCGATGGGCCTCTGCCGATTGCTGATATACAGAGATACTTAGCTTCGGCAGCCAACAAAAACGGATGGTCAAAACTAAGAATACCAAAAAAATCAGTTGGCAAGAAGATAGCAATAATCGGCGCCGGGCCGGCGGGTCTGGCCTGTGCAGCAAAACTGCTCGAAGCCGGGCACACCGTGACGGTCTTTGACAAGAGCGCTGAATTCGGCGGAATGATAGAATCTGCGATACCATCGGATAGACAAGGTGCTTCGTTGAAAAACGAAATTACCGCTATATTTAAAGATGTCCCCTCAAATAGATTCGTAAAGAAACTCGGCAGAGAATTAGATGCCAATTTCAATCTGGATACGATTATGGCTGAGGGCTTCGATGCCGCTTTCATCAGTGTTGGACTGGCAAGCTCGGTAAGCATTATCGAAAGGGAAGTTGACGGCCTATGGAATGCACTGGATTTTCTTTTGAAAGCAAAAAAGCCAGACAAACTAAATGTTAAAGGTAAAAATGTCGCTGTGATAGGTGGTGGAAATACCGCTATTGATGCTGCCGTTACTGCAAAACAATTAGGGGCGAAAGATGTGTATTTAATTTATCGCCGGTCTTTTGAAGAGATGCCATGCTGGAAAAATGAACGCGACCAGGCATTAAACGAAGGGACACATTTTCTTATACTGACACAATTGCTGGACGTAAACTGCAAGGACGGAAAACTTACAGGCATCAGGGTTTGCCCAACTAAATTAGGCGAGCCGGATGAATCGGGCAGGCGCAGGCCGCAGCCGATAGAATCAAGCGCCTATGACCTTGATATGGATATTGTGGTGGAAGCCATAGGCCAGAAGCCACCGGATGAAATCGGAGAAATTCTCCCCGGCGTGAAATTAAAGAAAGGCCTTATTCAGACAAAAGAAAATTCACTTTCAACATCCCGTCCGAAAGTTTACGCCGGCGGCGACCTCGTCAGAGGACCATCGACCGTAGTTGCAGCCGTCGCAGACGGAATGAGAGCCGCAAAAGAAATTGACGAATTTTTGAAAAAATAGATAAAAGAAAGGATTACCAGATGTCAGACAGACCCGTAGCAATCGTTACCGGAGCAAGTCGTGGTATTGGAAAGGCCATTGCAAAAGAATTGGCGTCGCTGGGTTACGACCTCGTAATCAACCATTTTGATTTTGCCGCTGAAGGCAAAGCCGACGAATCGAAGGCAGCGCAAACGCAAAAGGAAATCAAGCAGCTTGGCGCCAAGTGCGAATCCCTGCGGGGCGACGTCAGCAGTGCCAAGGACCGTAGCGCTCTTATCGCTCTGGCCAAAAGCAAATTCGGCAGATGTGATATGCTTGTTAATAATGCGGGCGTTGCGCCTTTGAAACGGCTGGACCTTCTTGAGGCGACAGAAGAAAGCTTCGACAGAGTGATGGGGATAAACCTCAAGGGCCCTTACTTTCTGACTCAAATGGTGGCTAACTGGATGATTGAGCAGCGAAAACAGCACAAAGAGCGCACTTTTCGAATCGTAAATACGGGTTCAATGTCGGCATATACAAGCTCGCCCGGCCGAGGGGAATACTGCGTGAGTAAGGCTGGCATTACTATGATGACAAAACTGTATGCGGATAGATTATCCGAATATAACATCGGCGTATTCGAAATCAGGCCCGGCATTATAGAAACAGATATGACCAGCGTAGTCAAAGATAAATATGACAAGCTGATAGCCGAGGGTCTTACGCCGATTAAAAGATGGGGCCAGCCGGAGGATGTTGCAAAAGCCGTCGGAGCGATTGCCGAGGGCAGACTTGATTTTTCGACCGGCCAGATTATAAACGTCGATGGGGGCTTTCATTTAAGAAGACTGTGAATGTAAAATACGAAGCACGAAATCCTAAATTCGAAACGATATCAAGATTCAAATTTCAAATTTCTGGAGCAATTGAATATGGATATCAAAAATACAATCACGACACTATTGAGAGACGGCTTTATCCTTGTGTTTAACCAGGATAAGCTCGACATTGTTCAAACGGCTGAAGCACTTATCAAAGCCGGCGTCAACAATATGGAAGTAACCTGCCGGATAAATAAACCTTTAGAGAAACTGTCACGGCTGCGCAAGGAGCTGCCCGATTTTGCAGCAGGTGTGGCAAGCCTGATTGATTCACCGGCGATGCTTGACGTTTATAATAGGACCAACCCGCAGGACCCGCTGCCTTCGGTTGAGCAGGTAGCAAAAGCCGGCGCGTGCTTTCTCGTATCGGCAGGAAATTTCAGCGACGAAAGCTACAAAAAATTTACCGGCAAGATACCGCTGATACCCGGCTGCGGCTGCGTAACTGAAATCATCAGCCAATTCTCCAAAGGAGCAAATCTCTGCAAGATATTCCCGGCCAAAGAGCTGGGCGGCCCTGACTTTGTAAAGGCGATAGACCCGGCTATTCACAAAACAATCAGCCTGGTGCCGACAGGCGGAACAAATTCAACCAACATTGCCGACTACATCGATGCAGGAGTTCTGGTTGTTGGCGGGTCGTTTAGTATGATTGAAAAAACGACTATGAAAAAAATCATTGACGAGCAGGACTACAACCTTCTGGCCGATGAATTTACCAAGATTAAACAATTGATAAATAAGCTGCGGGCGAGAAAATACCCCAACATTGATTTCGCTACAGCATCAGTCAAGCAGATAAGCCAGATTACCGGCAGAAATTTTAATATTTAATAAAGAATTAAAATACAAAACAGGAGAAACGGGATTGTGGAAACGAAACAAATAGCGAACAAAAACGTTACGTTCCATAATTACAACACGGTGATTGTCGGCTCAGGTGCAGCGGGGATAAACTGCGGCGTGCACCTGTATGAATTTATGGAAAGAAAAGGGATTAACAATCCGCAGGATAGAATTGTTGTGGTAACTGCGGGGCTTGGCCTGGGCGCATCGAGGATGAGCGGCTCCGACAAGCAGACCTATTATAAGATGGGCACCAGTCCGGATGTGGCTGACAGCGCTGAAGAATTTGCCAAGAGCTTAACCGCAGCGGGCTGCTGCCACGGCGATACGGCGCTTATCGAAGCAATCGTGTCACTTCGTGAGTTCTACCATTTAGTGCAGGTGGGAGTAGCTTTTCCCACGGATACTACGGGCATATTCATCGGCTACAAGACCGACCACGACCCTTATGAACGAGCAACCTCAGCAGGACCCAAGACCAGCAAATTTATGAGCGAAGCTCTGCAGAGGCAGCTTCAGCGGTACGGCGTCCGGATAATTGACAATCAGGAGGTCGCCCATCTGCTCACAACAGGTTCAGGCAGCGACAGGCGAATCGCAGGTGTCGTGACAATAGACAGAACAAGCATCAACAAATCAAATTACGCTATGAATGTTTATCTCGGCGAAAATATAGTCCTCGCCGCCGGCGGGCCTGGTGAGCTTTACAAGACAAGTGTTTATCCGAAGGGCCAGTTGGGTATTCACGGGCTTGCCTTCAAAGCTGGGCTGATTGGAGCAAACCTGACCGAGTCGCAATTCGGCCTTGCGAGCATCAAATTCCGCTGGAATGTCTCCGGCACTTATATGCAGGCAATTCCGCGAATCTTCAGCATAGACGCCGAAGGCAAGGATGAGAAAGAATTTTTGACGGGCTTTTTCCCGACAATGAGCAAGATGGCAACGGACATCTTTCTCAAGGGTTATCAATGGCCGTTCGACCCGCAGCGAATTGAGAATCTGCAATCATCTTTGATTGACATCCTCGTATTCAACGAAACACAAAAAGGCAGACGGGTCTTTATGGACTTTCTGCACAATCCTGTCGACAGGGCCGGAATGAAGGAATTCGCCGTCGATGACCTTGAGCCGGAAGCGAAAGGGTATTTGCAAAAAGCCGGCGCACTTCAGAAAACGCCTATTGAACGATTGGCACATATGAACACCCCTGCCATCGAGATATATAAGGAAAACGGAATTGATTTATACTCTGAGCCGCTGGAGATTGCGGTCTGTGCCCAGCATAATAACGGCGGCTTTGCCGTTGATAAATGGTGGCAGTCCAATATACCGCACACATTTGTCATCGGTGAGATGGCAGGAACACACGGTGTCAAACGGCCCGGCGGCTCTGCCCTTAATTCCGGCCAGACCGGCGGACTTCGAGCAGCGGAATATATCATAAATGCGTATGGCTGTGAGCTGCCAGATTACTCGGGCAAGAAAGCTGATATCGAGAAGCAGTTAAGCCAGCTTATCGGCAGAATCGAGACTTATAAAAGCTCATCCGGCCTGACTGCCGAGGAGGTTCTGGAAGAGGTCCGAAGCCGTATGACCGCATCAGGGGGACATATCAGGGAATTGAACGATGCTCAAAAAGCCCTTAAATATGCCATCGAGCTTTATAAAAGCATACAACAAAAAGGTTTCAATTCAAAAGACGCCACGGCTTTAATTACAGCAATACAGGCAGAACATCTGGCCCTGACAAGTGTTGCATACCTTAAGGCAATTGTGGAATTGCTAAAACAAGGCAGCGGTTCGCGGGGTTCGCACCTTGTTCTTGCCAAGGATGGCATTGAGATACATCCTGATGTCATTGACAAAGCAACAAATAAACCATTGAAATTCAAACCCGAAAATAAATCGCTAAGGGATTCCATACTGCATATTGAATACGACCAGAGCTCGCCCGATTTATTCCGATGTGAAACCATCAAATTAAGGCCGGCGCCGACCGAGAGAAAGGCATTCGAGCCGGCCTGGAAGGATTACAGGGAAGGAAAAATCTATAACAGTTAATACCATAAGAAGGAGGACATCAATGGCAGTAATAGATATAAAGCCGAAGTCAGAATGTAAGTATGATATACTCTCGCTTGGTGAAATAATGATTCGACTTGACCCGGGCGATGAAAGGATTCACACGACGCGGCATTTTCGAGTCTGGGAAGGCGGCGGAGAATATAACGTCGCCAGAGGTCTTAAGCGTTGTTTCGGCCAAAGGGCCGCAGTTGTTACCGCCCTTGTTGATAATCCTGTCGGAAGACTGCTTGAGGATTTGATTTTTCAGGGCGGCGTAAGTATGGAGTATGTAAAATGGGTCCCGTATGATGGGATAGGCAGGAAAGTAAGGATTGGCCTGAATTTCACGGAGCGCGGATTTGGCGCCCGGGCAGCAGTAGGCTGCTCCGACAGGGCAAACAGCGCCGCCTCGCAGCTAAAAAAAGGTGATATCGACTGGGGCAAAATATTCGGCACTGACGGCATCAGATGGTTCCACACCGGAGGTATCTTTGCTGGATTGTCTCTGACAACACCCGATGTTATCATCGAGGCCGTTACGGCAGCCAAAAAACACGGCACCATAGTTTCCTACGACCTTAACTTTCGCAACTCGCTGTGGAAGGATATCGGCGGCCAGAAAAAAGCAATGGAAGTCAATCGTGCCATCGCACCGCACGTTGATGTGATGCTCGGAAATGAGGAAGACTTTACAGCCGCTCTGGGTTTTGAAGTAAAAGGCACCGGCAAAAGCTACTCCAAGCTCGACCCGACAAATTTCAAGGAAATGATAAAGCAGGTTACAAGTGAGTTTCCAAATTTCAAAGTCGTAGGCACAACGCTTCGAAACGCCAAGACCGCATCAGTCAATGACTGGGGTGCCATTATCTACGCCGACGGCCGGTTTCACGAGGCCACACTAAGACCTGACCTTGAAATATACGACCGTGTTGGCGGCGGGGACAGCTTTGCATCCGGCCTGATATATGCCCTTATGGAGAGAAAAGAGCCCGGCGAGGCAGTTAACTATGGCGCCGCTCATGGCGCTCTGGCAATGACCACACCCGGCGATACAACCACAGCCAGTCTGAGTGAGGTCCAGAAAGCCATCGGAGGCGGTGGCGCAAGAGTTGACAGATAGTCTGAACACAATGTTCGAGAAAAGATATTTATGATTGTTCAGGCAGTTAAATGGGTTGGTGACATTGACGGCTATCTTGAGCTTATAGACCAGCGGCAGTTGCCTGCCGAATTGACTAAATTAAAATGCAGAGATATTAAGCAACTCTATGAAGCGATAAAGACGCTCACTGTTCGTGGTGCTCCTGCAATAGGAGTTGCGGCGGCTTATGGATTAGTTCTGGCTCTGCAAAAGTTAGAACTTGCCGGAAGTCCGGAGCAGGGACTTAAAGCCATAGCTGATGCATGCGAGTATTTAACATCAACGCGTCCCACCGCAGTAAATATATTCTGGGCAGTGAACAGGGTCCGGCGAAAAGCTGAGGAATTTGTAGCTGCCAGGCCAAAGACAAATTTACAGGCGCTACGAGAAACTATCCTGGCTGAGGCGAATGCTATTTATCAGGAGGATGTTGATATGTGTCGTCGCATTGGCCGGAATGGGGAAAAATTTATCAAAGATGGAGCCGGCATTTTGACACATTGTAACGCAGGGGCACTTGCGACAGCCGGGCAGGGAACGGCTCTGTCGGTGATGTATGAAGCAAAGAAAAAGGCAAAGAAATTTAAGGTTTATGTTGATGAGACCAGACCGCTGCTGCAGGGAGCGCGGCTAACCGCCTGGGAGCTGAAACAGGCAGGTATCGAGACAATTTTAATTTGTGACAATATGGCCGGTTGGCTGATGAAGCAGGGGGAAATTAGCGCCGTTATTACCGGCGCCGACCGAATCGCAGCAAACGGGGATACGGCAAATAAAATCGGCACATACAGCTTAAGTATTCTCGCCAGAGAGCACGGCATACCTTTTTATGTCGCCGCACCATCAAGCACATTCGATTTGAGTATAAAAAGCGGAGCCGAAATACCTATCGAGCAAAGAGCAGCCGAAGAGGTTCGATTCTGCGGCAGCAGGCAGACAGCACCAGACGAGGTTGATATTTACAATCCCGCCTTCGATGTAACAATAGCAAAGAATATCACTGCAATCGTCACAGAACGAGGAGTGATAAGAAAACCAAACGCGCGCAAGATAAAGGCGCACTTCGGATAATAGTGGAATGACACAACGGAGGAGACTTCATGGTTTAGCCGACGGCGATGACTTCTTTGACATCAGGAACTCTCTCTTTTAAAATTCTTTCTATGCCCATTTTCATCGTCATAACAGCGCCGGGACAACCCTGGCAAGCACCCTGAAGACGAACCCTAACGGTATTATCATCATCGGTTCCCACCAGTTCCACATCACCCCCGTGACCCTGGAGGGCCGGTCGAATCAACTCGATTACTTCTTTAACCTTTTCTTCGAAGGTTTTCTCGGTATCAGATTCGCTACAACCGCATTTGTCGCACATAAAAGTTCTCCTAAATTTACTTTGCGACCCAATTATACCTGCAATTTGAGTTTAAGGCCAGCCTTTTCTGTAGTTTTGAAAACGTTTTTGTCTCATCCAAATAGGTAAAAAATCTTTATTTACAGGGGTATAAATAGCCGAAAAATAATTGACAGACATCTTCTGGTTTTGTATAATTTTTACGTATTTGTATGAAAACATGCAAATACGACCCTGAGACGCCCGCTTGTTGCGGGGGTTACGGGATTATGGCAGGGTCTAAAAATTCGAGTTGTTTGGTCGTTTTTATAAGTAAAAACGATTTGCTTCTCGAAGCGGACCTGCAGAGCCATAGTTGGGAATTTCCGAAAGACGGGATTTCCTCCGGAATAACTATTTTATCCGCCAGACGTACGGCGGATTAACGTTTATCAGGAAAGGTGCAAAAAATGAAATCAAAGTCTTGTTCCTCGGCCAAACCGGCCGACCAACCAACTCTTAAAGCAGGCGCCCAGATAATTGTCGATATGCTGATTGAACAGGGCGTCGATACAATGTTCGGCTATACCGGCGGTGTGGTTCTGCCCTTATTCGACCGGCTATACGATGCACCGATTCGCTTCATCAACCCGCGGCACGAGCAGGGCGGCTGCCATATGGCAGATGCCTATGCGCGTGCGAGCGGGAGAGTTGGCGTCATAGTGGCGACCAGCGGCCCCGGCGCCTGTAATCTGGTTACAGGCCTTGCCACTGCGATGATGGACTCGGTGCCGATAGTTGCTTTGACCGGGCAGGTTCGCACAGAGCTTATCGGTAACGACGCATTTCAGGAGGCGGATACTACCGGTATTACCCGCCCGGTTACAAAATACAACTGCATTGTCAAGGACGTCAAAGACCTGGCCCGCATTATTAAAGAGGCATTTTATATTGCTTCAACCGGCCGACCAGGCCCGGTGCTGGTTGATATACCCGTTGATGTCGAGGTCAACAAGTGCAGCTTTGAGGGGCCGGTTGAAATGGAACTGCCCGGCTATCGCTTACGACCAAAGGGAAACACCAGACAGATATCTATGGCGGCACAGGCGATAAACAAATCCCAGCAGCCGGTGCTTTACGTCGGCGGCGGGATTATCAGCGCAAATGCATCCGATGAATTAAAACAACTGGCTAAAAAGGCGCATCTGCCTGTTACAATGACTCTTTTAGGGCTGGGAAGTTTCGACCAGAGAGAGCCCGAATCACTGGATATGCTCGGTATGCACGGCACTGCCTACGCTAATTATTCTGTTCAGCAGTGCGATTTGCTTATAGCAATAGGCGCTCGATTTGATGACAGGGTTACCGGCAAGCTCGCCGCATTTGCGCCGAATGCAAAGATTATCCATATTGATATCGACCCTTCGAGCATCTCCAAGAACGTTCGCGTTGATATCCCGGTTGTGGGAGATGCAAAAGAGATACTTGGGGAGTTAATAAAAGAAGTTGAATTTAAAGAGAGAAAAAAGTGGTTCAGTAAGATTGCCGAATGGAAGAAGAAATTTGAACTGCGCTATGACAGGGACGCATCAACAATTAAGCCGCAGTATGTTATTGAAGAAGTTTGTCGGCAGACTAAAAACGATGCGATTATTACTACCGGCGTCGGACAGAATCAGATGTGGGCCGCTCAGTTTTACAAATTTACCAGGCCCAGGCAGTTTATAAGCTCCGGCGGACTCGGGACGATGGGCTTTGGCCTGCCGGCCTCTATAGGCGCCCAGGTGGCCAGGCCAGATGCTACCGTCATTGACATTGACGGCGACCACAGTTTTAATATGACGATGACGGAGCTTGCAACGGCGGTTGAGCACAATTTGCCGATAAAGGTTTGTATTTTGAACAACGGATATATGGGAATGGTTCGGCAGTGGCAGGAGCTTTTCTATAATAAGCGTTATTCGAAGAGCTATCTGGCCAATCCTGACTATGCAGCCGTTGCGCGCGCGATGGGTGCGGTTGGAGAAACGGTTGACAAAAAAGGCGATGTCCCAAAGATTATAAAGTCAATGCTGGCAGAAAAGAAACCCTGCGTCATTGACTTTAAAGTCGAGCGGGAAGAAAATGTCTGGCCAATGGTTCCAGCCGGTAAAAGTATAGATGAGATGAGCGGACTTGATATATTCGAAAGCATGGCGTAAAATCCGTTGCTTGTGACTCGTCGCTCGGGTCACGAGCCACGAGATAAGAGGGACGAAAATGAAGCATATAATAAGTGCATTGGTCGAGAATAAACCCGGAGTTCTGGCCCACGTTGCCGGGATGTTTGCAGCGAGGGCGTTCAATATTGATTCGCTCGTCGTCGGCCGAACTGAAGACCCCAAGCTCAGCAGAATGACAATAGTCGTTATCGGAGACGACAGAGTCGTTGAGCAGGTACGTAAACAATTAGCCAAGATTATTCCCGTTGTTAAGGTTCAGGATTTTGTCGGTCAGCCGATTGTGGCCCGCGATTTAATGCTGATAACCATTTCGGCGCCGCCGGAGAAACGACCAGAAATAATGTCCCTGATAGAGATGTTCAAGGGCAAAATTGTGGATATTGCGCAAAAATCGCTTACAGTGGAAGTCTGTGGTCCCGAGGAAAAAATCGAGGCCTTCATCAACGTGTGCAGGCCTTACGGTATAAAAAACGTAGCCAGAACCGGAACAATCGCCATTCCCCGGCAGGCAAAAACCGAGCCGTGAATGAGCATATCCGTATCAGCCTTTACTCATTAAGCCGGTTATTTAACCGAAATGCTTAATTCTTTGCATTACAGGGAACTTTTTGTATAATTACATTTTTGCGATTTTTAGCTGAGAAAAACAGAAACCAGAATCAGTAAACTCTGTCAAAAATCATATAGAAAGGAGAAAACAGCCATGGCGGCTAAAATTTACTATGAAAAGGACGCTCCGATTGATGCGTTGAAAGGTAAAAAGGTTGCAGTGATTGGTTACGGCAGCCAGGGCCACGCCCACAGCCTGAATCTGCGTGACAGCGGAATCAAAGTGGCGGTGGCTGAGCTGAAAGGAACTGACAACTATAAACTTGCGCAAAAACATGGTTTTAAGCCGACTGATATAAAAACAGCTATGGATGGAGCTACGCTGATTATTGTAACATTGCCGGATGAGATTCAGGCGGAGGTTTACACTGAGCAGATTGCTCCTAATCTTGTTGCAGGCCGGACGCTCGGTTTTTGCCACGGTTTTAATATTCATTTCAAGTATATTGTGCCGCCGGATAACGTCAACGTTGTGATGATTGCTCCAAAGGGGCCCGGTCATCTTGTTCGCAGCGAGTTTGAAAAAGGCGGCGGCGTAGCAAATCTAATAGCTATTCAGCAAGATGAAACTGGTGATGCAAAGCAGATTGCCCTTGCCTGGGGCAATGGTATCGGCGGAGCCAGGGCAGGTATTATTGAAACCACATTCAAAGAAGAAACTGAAACCGACCTTTTTGGAGAGCAGTGTGTTCTCTGTGGCGGCCTTACCGCACTTATTAAAGCCGGCTTTGAAACGCTGGTGGAAGCAGGATACCAACCAGAGCTGGCCTACTTTGAATGTATGCACGAGGTAAAACTGATTGTTGACCTTATGTATCAGGGCGGAATGAGCTATATGAGATACAGCATATCCAACACCGCTGAATACGGCGATTTGACTCGCGGGTCGAGAATTATCACCGAGCAAACCATGGCCGAAATGAAAAAGATACTATCTGAGATTACATCCGGCAAATTCGCCAAAGAATGGGTAAACGAGTACCGGTCCGGGCTCAAAAAGTTTAACCAGCTTTACGAAAAAGACCACAACAGCCAGCTGGAAACGGTTGGCAGAAAGCTGCGCAAAATGATGAAGTGGATAGACGCAAAGGAAGTATAAAATGGAAAACGAAAAATGCAAAACTGAAACCGGAAAACTTGAAATTTTAAACTTTGCATTATGGCTTTTCATTTTTAGTTTTCAATTTTTGTTTATTCTGGTCTTGTGCGGCTGCTCCTCCGTCGTGTCGCCATATACCGTATCCGTGCGGCAGGAGTCTCCCTCTGATGCAAATCTCTCCGACAATTACTATAAGATAGAACTAAAGAAAAGCGGTGCTCTTAATGTACTTCCTATGATTCATAAACCCGAATCTGAGCTGCTTAGCCAGAGCAGAAGCGTCGTAGCTTCGTCGGGGCAGAGCGAAAAGGGCTACAAGACGTGGTTTAATATGGTCGCCTTCGACGAAAACAAACTGACTGCAAAACGAAAGTATTTCTTTCTGGTGGATGAAAAGGTCAGGCGGTTGCCGGGCAGGTCCAAAAGATTTCTGGCTGAGCCCAAACAAGGCCTTATGTTCAACAGCCAAATGGTTCTGGAAAAATCAGCACTTGATAAGCTCTACACCTCTGAAAATTCAAGGCAAATAGCGATACTAAAGCAAGTTTTGAAAAACTTACGCAGAGATATAGATGAGCTCGGTGAGGGGAGGGACGAGCCTGGCTCGGATAATAAAAATCTTGCTGTTTCCGGATTGCTTATCAATCAGGTGTTCGGGACGATTTTATATACTTTAGATAATTCGCCTGCGCAGGCGGCAATGCTTGGCGAAGAAAGCGGCGTTGATTTCAACCACATCAGCTTTGGTAAAGGCAAAATACGAATGTTCGTTGAGGACGATATTGTTACGGTCAAAATCAGGTTAGGCGCATTTGTAGATATGCCTGAAGAAAAAGAACAACAATTGACTGCTGAAGAAAAAGATAAAAGCACTGATTTAATAAATAATACACCCCGTTAGAAATTTCTTCTTTTTTATTGTATTATAGCCCTGTTATAGATTTTCTAACGGGGTAAATAAAAAAGAGCGGGTCTATAAGCCGAGTTCTGTATTCGACGGCCATTTATCTTGACCAACTGTTGCCAGTTGGCTCTCCCGATATATCAGGAAGCGACCTACCTGCCGGCTGAATCCGCCATAAGCGGATCCATACTCGGGCCAAGTTATGCCAGCTGCTTGGTCTTGCAGGCGGTGGGGTTTACCCTGCCAGCACCGTCACCGGCACTGCGGTGCGCTCTTACCGCACCATTTCACCATTGCCTCCCGCACCTACTTTGAGATTACAACGCAAAACTCAATATTTAAGCTCGGTATTTAGTCCGAACTTTACAGATTAGTTCATTGCTGGCACCTCAAAGTAGGTGCGGGGTCGGCTGTGTAATTTCTGTGGCACTTTCCCGCGGGTTGCCCCGGGTGGCCGTTAACCACCACCGTTGCCCTGTCCTGCTCGGACTTTCCTCCCCGCACCTACTTTGAAAGTCAACCATCAAACAGCGTTCACAGAACCATTTGTAAATAAACGCAAAATTACCAAATGACTGTCAAATTTCAAAGTAGGTGCGGGGCGACCGCCCGACCCACTCTTTTTAATTTATTATTTACTATTTATTATTGATAATTATTCTATTAATCGTCAGTTATTATAACAAAAACTCGCTCCATTTTCCATCTTGAATTTGGATTTCCACAACAGTTGCCCTCAGCCTGAATCACACCGCAAATTACCACATTCCAATTACAACTGCCTTGAAACCTCGATGTGTTTTTTGAAGCGCATATCGTCGGCTTCGGGGAAGTCATTTCTGAAATGCACGCCTCGACTTTCTTGTCGCACTTGTGCAGATTTAGCTATAAGCAGACAAATGGTGAGCATATTCTGGCACTCCCAGCCCTGAGACGAATCAAAGATTTTGTCCATTACATATCGCTGCCAGAATTTGATAATTTCCTGGCATTCTGCAAGGGGCTGAGCACTTCGGGTAATACCGACATTTCGCCACATAAGAGCCCGAAGTGAGTTTCTAACATCTGTGGTATCCAGGCTAGTTCGGTCAGAATACGGGACTTGATATTTTATTCGAGGATGCTTGATGTGTGAGACTGCCGTTCTTTTGCCCAGTAAAACCGATTGTCCGGCTATTTTGCCAAACACCAATCCTTCAAGCAGTGAGTTGCTGCCAAGTCGATTCGCACCGTTCAGACCGGTGGATGCAACCTCACCACAAGCATAAAGATTTTTAATGCCTGTTGCGGCTCTGGCATCGGTTTTTACCCCGCCAATCATATAGTGTGCAC
>Ga0299912_10002339_pt1 | contig 15484 bp, 14 predicted proteins | sample RVTome_2_FD_207667 | JGI IMG/M metagenome (GOLD analysis project Ga0299912, IMG submission 207667) | Soil microbial communities from uranium-contaminated site in the Upper Colorado River Basin, Wyoming, United States - RVT95D214 (version 2) ... | reverse complement strand
CGGTCTGCGGGATCTACCTCTACGACGGCCGCGTTTTCGAACGGATTCGCGGGCTCACGCCCTCGGGCCGCGGCGAGCTGGAGATCACGGACGTCAACAACGCCTATCTGCGCGAGGGCAACCTGCATTACCAGGTGCTCGCGGGCTGGTGGACCGACGCCGGCACCTTCGGCTCGCTCCGCCGGGCCCAGGAGCTCGTCGATCCCGACGGCGCCAAGGGCGGGGAGGACTAGCGGATGCTCCTGGTCACGGGTGGCTGCGGCTTCATCGGCAGCAACTTCATCCACCTGATGCGCGCCGAGCGTCCGCAGACGCCGATTCTCAACCTGGACGCCCTCACCTACGCCGGCAATCTCGAGAACCTGAGCGCCCTGGAAGGGGACGCCGGGCTGGGCTTCGTGCGCGGGGACATCGCCGATGCGCCGCTGGTGGGGCAACTCTTCGCCGAGCACCCGATCACGGCCGTCGTGCACTTCGCGGCCGAGAGCCACGTGGATCGCAGCATCCTCGGCCCTGGCGTCTTCATCGAGACCAACGTCCGCGGCACGCAGGTGCTGCTCGACGCCGCGCGCCGCGCCTGGGCGAGCAAGCCCGGACGCTTCGTGATGGTATCCACCGACGAGGTCTACGGCTCCCTGGGTCCGACGGGGCGCTTCACCGAAAGCACGCCCTTGGATCCGTCGAGTCCGTACTCGGCGAGCAAGGCCGCGGCGGACCTGGTCGGCCAGGCCTACTGGCGCACCTTTGGGCTGCCGGTGCTGATCACGCGCTGCAGCAACAACTACGGCCCGTATCAGTTTCCCGAGAAGCTGATCCCGCTGATGATCCAGCGCGCCAGCCAGGAGCTGCGCTTGCCGGTCTATGGCGACGGCCAGAACATCCGCGACTGGCTACACGTCGCGGATCACTGCCGGGCGGTGCTGGCGGTGCTCGAGCGAGGCGAGCCGGGCCGCGTCTACAACATCGGCGGGGATAACGAGGTCGCGAATATCGCGATCGTGCGGCTCATCCTGCGCGCGCTGGGCAAGAGCGAGTCGCTGATCGAGTTCGTCGCCGACCGGCCGGGGCATGACCGCCGCTATGCCATGGACGCGACGCGGATGCGCACGGAGCTGGGCTGGGCGCCCCAGGTCGACTTCGCCCGCGGCATCGCCGAGACCATCGCCTGGTACCAGGCGAACTGCGCCTGGTGGGAGCGCATCGTGAGCGGGGACTACCGCGCCTACTACGAACGCCTCTACGGCGGGCGCTGAGCCCGCGTGCCGCAGCAGGGAGAGGCATGAAGGCGTCCATACTGAGCAATCCCTTCGCGCGGCTGGCGCTGCGCAGCTTGGGCATGGCCCCGCTGGACCGCGAGTTCCATCTGGGCGGCGGCCTGGGTGAACTGCGCCGCCTGCTCTGCGTGGACTCGGGCCGGCTCTGCGATCTGGTTGCCTTCTTGCCCCTGCTGCTGCGGCTGCACGAACGGTGGCCGGATCTCGCCCTGCAGGTGATGGTCGACGAGCGGCGCGCCGATCTTCTGCGGCGCGAGGCGTGGTTGGCGGGTCTCATTGTCTACCGCGCGGAGCAACTCAAGCCCCACGGCACCAGCTACTATCGCCTGCTACGCGAGGTGCAGAGTCGCGGCTTCGACAGCGTGCTGCTCATGGGGGAGGAGGCTGACGGGCCGCGCGATCTAGTGGCCTACGCCTCGCAGGCGGCCCTGCGCATCGGCATCTACCAGGAAGAGCGCGAGCAGCTACTCAACTGCATGCTGCGCTGGCGCGGCCAAGGCCGCTACCGCCTCGAACAGGCCAGTGAGCTGGCGCGCCTGTTCGGCGTCGGCGGCGAGGGGGGCGACTGGGGCTTTACCCTGCGTCCGGACGAGCAGCGGGCGGCCGATCAGCTCATCCACTTCCGCAAGCCGGTGCGCGACCAGCTCCTGCTCGCCGTGGACCCCGGGCCGGGGCTCGGCGAGCGGCGGCTGGCCAGCGGCAATCTTGCCTATCTGGTCGGCCACCTCGCCGAGCACCTGCGCGCGCGCGTCCTCCTGCTGCACCTGGACGAGGACGCCGCCGCCGCGGCGGCCTTCCGGCGGGAGCTGCGCGCGGACGCCCTCGATATGCCGCCGCAGGGTCTGCGCGAGCGGCTGGCGCTGCTGACGCGCTGCGACCTCTGCGTCGCGGGCAACAGCGAGCTATTCCACGTCGCCGTGGCCGCGGGCGTGCCGGCCTTGGGGCTCTTCACGGAGGCGGACGGCGCGGCCTGGGAGCCACAGGGCCGCCGACGGGTGGCGATCCTGCGCGGGCGGCCGGGCGAACAGATGTCCCTGCGCGAGATCGACGCCGCGGTGGAGGGCATCCTCCATGCGCAGGCTTCCTGAGCCGCCCATCGCTGCCGCTCTCCTGATGCCCGCCTGGCTGGGGGACGCCGTCATGGCCAGTGCCCTGGTTGCCCCCCTGGCCGCGCTGAGCGGCGGGCCGGTGCAGCTCTGGTGCCGCCCGGCGCAGCGCGCGCTCTTCGCCGGGCAGCCACAGGTCGCCGAGATCCTGGACTACGATCCGAGCGGCCGGCACCGCGGTCCGGCGGGTTGGGGGCGATTGCGCCGCGAGGTGAAAGCTAGCGCGCACGCGCCGCGGGCACTCTGGCTCGTGCCCGACAGCTTCAGCGCGGCCTGGTCCGCGGCGGTCGCGGGCGTGCCCGCCCGCGTCGGCTTCGCGGGGCAGGGTCGCGACCTCCTGCTCAGCCATCGCCTGGCAGGTCCCCGCGACCGGCAGACGCACTGGATCGACGGGCGGGCCGGGTTGCTCGCGCCCTTCATGAGCGGCCCCGCGAGCGGCTGGCAGCCGGGCCTCACGGTGAGCGGCCAGGCCCGGGCGCGGCTGGAAGCGCGCCTGGCTGCGTTGGGAGTGGCGCCGGCTCGCGCGATCGTTCTCGTGCCGGGGGCCACCTTCGGGCCCGCGAAGCGCTGGCCCGGTTTCGCCGAGCTGGGTCGCCTCCTGCCCGCGGACTTCGCGCTCGTGATCGCCGGCGCGGCGAGCGAGCGCGAGCTCGGCGGCGAACTGGCGCGGGCGCTGGCGCAGCCGGGCCGGCCGATCGTCGATCTCTGTGGAGCGCTGGACCTTGGCGAGCTGGCGGCCCTGCTCAGCCTGGCACGCTGCACGGTGAGCAACGACACCGGGCCCATGCATCTGGCCGCGGCGGTGGGCGGGCGGGTGCTCGGCCTCTTCCTGTCAACGGTCCCGGCGTGGACGGCGCCGCGTGGCCCCGCCGCGCGCTGGCTCGCGGCCGCCGTGCCCTGCCGGCCCTGCTTCGCGCGGGACTGCCCATTGCCCGCCCAGGTCTGCGGCGAGGCGATCAGCCCGAAGGCGGTGCGCGCGGCCATCGCGGACTGGCTCGCGCCGGAGCCGACATGACCAAGCGCCGGGCCGTCTTTCTCGATCGCGACGGGACCCTGATCGAGGAGCGCCACTACCTCGGCGATCCGGAGGGCGTCGCCCTCTTTCCGTGGACGCTGCCCGCCCTGCGGCGCCTGCGCGAGACTGACCTGGCGCTGGTGCTCGTGAGCAACCAGTCCGGGATCGCGCGGGGGCTGTTCGGGGAGGCCGAGCTTGCCGCCGTGCAGGCGCGCCTGGCCGCCCTGCTGGCCGCGGCGGGGCTCGCCCTGGACGGCGCCTACTACTGCCCGCATCATCCCACGGGCCGCGTGAGCGCCTTCCGCCGCGACTGCGACTGCCGCAAGCCGAAGCCGGGCCTGCTCCATCGGGCAGCGCGCGAGCTCGACCTCGAGTTGGCCGGCAGTTGGGTGATCGGCGACAAGCCCGAGGACCTCGCGCTCGCGGCGGGCGCGGGGCTGGGGGCGGTGCTGGTGCTCAGCGGGCAGGGAACGGCTACCCGGGCCGGCGGCGGCGGCGCGGGCGCGCAGGTCTGCGCGGATCTGCTCGCCGCCGCGGAGTACATCGTGCGGGAGGAGCAGGGTCGGTGAAAACCCGTTTCGGCAAAGGCGAACCCAGCGCGATTCTCGTCACGCGGCTGCGCTTTCTCGGCGACGTCATCCTCACCCTGCCGGTGTTGGCTGCCTTGCGGCGCGCCTTCCCGGGCGCCGCCATCGACTACCTCTGCGAGGCGCCCTACCACGAGGTGCTCGCGCGCACGCCGGAGCTGCGCGCGGTGCACGCCTTGCGCCGCGGCGAAGGCGAACTGGGCGAGAGCGTCTGGAGTCTGCTGCCCCTGCTGCGCGGGCAATACGACGTAGTCATCGACCTGTTCGGCAATCCGCGCAGCGCCTGGATCAGCGCGCTCAGCCAGGCGCCGACGCGGGTGGGGCGGGGTCGCTTCCCGCGCTCGCTGCTGTACACGCTGCGGCCGCCGGGCGGTGAGCCGGGCGATTCGGCGCCGCGGCACCACCTGCGTTTTGTCGAGGCGATCGCGGGGCCGCAGGCACTGACGCCGCCGCGGCTGACCGTGTCGCCGGGGGAGCTGACCGCCGGCCGGCGTATGCTCGAGGACCGCGGCCTGGGCAAGGACACGATCGCGATCCTCACCGGCGCCAGCCAGCCGACCAAGGAATGGCCCGAGGACTACTTCGTGCGCCTCGCGGCGCTGCTGCGCATGGACGGCCGCTACCGGCCCGTGTTCCTGGGCCAGCCGGGCAAGCGCGCGCGCCTGGAGCGGATCCGCGCGCTCAGCAACTCGCAGGTGGTCATCCTGCCCGAGCTGGAGCTGCGGCCCTTGATGGGACTGCTTGCGGCCTGTCGCGCGCTGGTCACCGGCGACGGCGGTATCATGCACCTCGCCATCGCGCTCGGACTGCCCACCCTGGCCCTCTTCGGATCCACGGCGCCGGAGATCTGGTTTCCCTACGGCGAGAGTCCACACGCGGAGCTGCTGGCCATGCCCGCGCCCTGCCGGCCCTGCCACAAGGATCGCTGCGGCGATCCCTTCTGCCTGGCCGACCTCAGCCCCGAACTGGCCTTCGCCCGCCTTGCGGCGCTCCTGGAGCGCAAGTGAAGCGCATCCTCGTGCTGCGCTTTCGCGCGCTGGGCGACGTGCTGCTCGCGACGCCCCTGCTCGCCGCGCTGCGCGGGCGCTATCCGGAGGCACGCATCGACTACCTGGTCGACGCAGCGCTCGTGCCCCTGCTCGCCGGCAGTCCCGACATCGACCGCCTGCTCGCCTACCCGCGGCGCGCCCGGCCGCGCTGGCTCAGCGACCTCCGTTGGGCTAGGCGCCTGCGGCGGGAGCGCTACGAGCTCGTGCTGGATCTGCATGGCAGCACGACCTCGGTGCTCTTCACGCTGGCCAGCGGGGCGCCGCGACGGCACGGCTATCGCGTGCGCCACCGTCACTTCTTCTACACCGAGACGGTGGACCGCGGGTGGCCGGCCGAGCGCGGTCGGCCCTACGCGCCGATCAACCACTTCCGGCTGGTAGAAAGCCTCGGCATCGCGCCGGGTGACCTGAGCCTGCGCCTGCCGCCCCCGCCGCCTGGGGAGCGCAATCCGTTGCCGGTGGGGGCGGGCCCCTGCTTGCTCGTCGCGCCGGGGGCGACCTGGCCAGCGAAGCAATGGCCGGCGGCCTCCTACGCCGAACTCATCCGCGAGCGGCTGGGGGCGGGTTGGCGCGTCGTCCTTATCGGCGCACCGAACGAGCAGGGCCTCCTGGCCGCGATCGCGGCGGCCAGCGGCGCCGCGCTGCTGCCGGGCACGGACGTCGCCGGCCTGGTGGCGGCCCTGCGCCATGCCGACCTCCTGTTCAGCAGCGATTCGGGGGCCCGCCACATCGCGGTCGCCCTGGGCACGCCGAGCCTGGCGCTCTTCGGCCCCAGCGACCCGGCGATCTGGTCGGTGGAGGCGCCGGCGCACCCCATCCTGCGGCGCGCGCTGGCCTGCAGCCCCTGCGGGCTCACGCGCTGCCCCCTGCCCGGTCATCCCTGCATGAACGACTTGACGCCCGCGGAGGTCTCTGCAAGGCTGCAGGACCTGCACGCGGAGCGGAAAAGCCGGTGACCGGGCCGCAAGTTCTGATCACGACCTGGAACGAGGAGCGGAATCTGCCCGCCTGCCTGGCTTCAGTGCAGGGCTGGGCTCGGCGCATCCTGGTCGTCGACTCCCACTCCACAGACGACACCGAGCGCATCGCCCGCGCCGCCGGCGCCGAGTTCGTGCAGCGGGACTATCGTTCCCCCGCAAACCAGAAGAACTGGGGACTCGCGCAGCTCGCGCCGGGCTGGGTGCTCATCCTCGACGCGGACGAGCGGGTGGGGGAGCCGCTGCGCCGGGAGATCGACGCCGCGCTGGCCGCGCCCACCGCGCCGGCCTACTGGATCCCGCGCCGCAGTCGCTTCCTCGGCCGCGAGATCCGCCACGCGGGCTGGGACCGCGACGGCGTCCTGCGCCTGCTCGAGCGCGACGCGGGGCGCTACCGGGAGGCCCTGGTGCACGAGGAGCTGCACTGCCCGGCCGGCCATGGCCGCCTGCGGGAAGCGCTGGAGCACGAAAGCTACCGGGACATCGACGACTACCTCGAGCGTATGCTGCGCTACGCCCGCGCCGGAGCGCGGCAGCTCGCGCGGGAGGGCAAGCGGGCCGGGCTGGACCGCGTCTTGCTGCGGCCGCCGGCCCGCTTCCTGCGCATGGCGATCTGGCAGCAGGGCTGGCGGGACGGTCCGCACGGGCTGCTGCTCTGCGCGCTGTCGGCGCTGCAGGTCGGGCTCAAGCACGCCCTCCACTGGGGCATCGCACGCGGCGTCATCGCCGACAAGGAGGACGGTGACTAGACTCATCGCCGCCCGGCAGCTTGCGCTCGCCGTGGCCAGTCTGGCGGCCCTGGCCGGCGCCGGACGGGCCGAGGCGCCGCCGGACTCCCTGCCGCCGGGTGCCGCTCGCGTGCAGTACCCGGACGGCAGCGAAGGATTGCTCCTGCCGGCCGCGCTGCCCTTCGGCAGCGGCGAGGTGTTCGACTTCGAGCTCCAGTACGGGGTAGTCAGCGTCGGCCGCGCTCGGCTGGAGACGCGCAGCGTGGAGACGCACCGCGGCCGTCCCGTGCTGGGTCTGCTTTCGCGGGCTCGCTCCGCGCAGTGGATCGACACCGTCTACAAGGTGCGCGACGAGATCAGCTCGCTCCTGGACCTGGACCGCCTCTACAGCCTGCGCTTCGTCAAGCACCTACGGGAAGGCGACTACAAGGCCGACATCGAGGCGGACTACTTGCACGAGGAGGGCGTCGCCCGCTATGCCGACGGCAGCGAGGTCCCCCTCGTGCCGGGCAGTCAGGACATCCTGAGCGCGCTCTTCTACATCCGGGCCTTCGCCCTGAGCCAGGGGATGGTGCTCCACATTCCCGTCCACGACGGCAAGAAGAGCTATCCCCTGCGCGTGGCCGTGACGGGCCGCGAGCGGGTGGAGACGCCCCTGGGCAGCTTCGATTGCCTCGTGCTCGAGCCGACCCTGCAGAGCCAGGGACTCTTCAAGTCCGAGGGGCGCATGCTCATCTACTTGAGCGACGATGCGCGGCGCCTACCAGTCAAGTTGAAGGCGCGCGCCCCGGTGGGGGCCTTCAGCTCCGAGCTCAGCGCCTATCGCGCCGGCACGCCGCTGCCGGCACCTGCTGAGGCGCGGTGACTCAATCCTCGGCGTCGAGCAGATAGCCCGTGGCCGCGGCCAGGTCCGCGGCATCCCGGGCGGAGCCCCAGAACCAGAAGCTCTCCGCCGCGCTCTTGCGCAGGCAATGCAGGAGGGCATGGCGCCGGCGCAGGGTGAGCAAGGCCTCGCGATCGAGCTCGCCTCGCACCCAGCCGTCCTCGCCGATGGTCAGGGTGGGACAGGTGGGCCGGAAGTTGATCTCCAGCAACTCGCGCAACTGGGGGTCCATCTCGCTGCGCAAGGCCTGGGCGCCGTCGCGAGCGGGTGGGCGTGGCCCCGCCGCCGCTGGGGGATGGGTGACCGCGAAGAGGCGCGCCATCGCGCCCGAGGGCGGCGGCGCACCCGGCGTCGCGGGCCGCCCGTCCTCGGGGTCGTGGCGCAGTCGCCGCGCTTGCTCGGCGGCGGCGCGCTGAAGGGCCTTGAAGGTCTTGCTCACGCCTGGCTACCTCGCCCCTCAGGGGCCGGGCTCGTGCTCGCTGAAGTCCGGCAGGTAGAGCACCCAGCCGGGCTGGATCAGGTCGAAATTGCTGATGTGGGGGTTCATCCGCTCGATGAGGTCGAGCACGAGGATGTCCTGGCGGCCGGTGGCGGCATAGACGACGGCGATGAAGTGATCCCCCGACCGCACAGTGTAGGCCCGCCGGGGCGCCCGGTCCAGCACTGCCTGCAGATCGACGAGATTGCCCGCGCGCCAGAACTCGGCCAGGAGGTCCGGGCCGGGCGCCCCCTGGCCAGCGCCGAGGGGGGCGGGCGAGCCGACCGGCTCGGCCGGGGCCTCGCTGGGCTGTGCCGGGGCGCCGAGCTCACGGGGGATGCGGATCCCGGCATCGGCAGGCAGGGCGGCCAGCGAGTCGCCAGCCGGCGGGGCAGCCGGTGGGGCGGCCGGTGGCGGCGCGTCGAGCGTTGACGCCGGCGGCGAGTCGGTGGCCGCGGCGCGAGTTACCGGCGCCGGGCTCAGCTCGCCAGGGAGGCTGGCGGCGGGAGCGGTCTGGGGCTCGGCCCTCGACTGGGGAGTGCGGCGCGCGCTGTCGGGCCGGACGGGGAAGCGCGCCGCCGATTCGCGCGGGCGGGCGACTGGTCCGGCCGGCTCCGATGGACTGGGCTCGGGAACCGGGCGCGCGGCGGCGGGCGCCTCCCCACTGGAGTCTGCAGCGGCCAGCGTCTGCGTCGGGGCCGCGGGCGAGGTGCTGGTCGGCGGCGGGGCCGTGATCTGGGTCGGCACCAGTGCGGGCGCAGCGTCCCGGGCGCCGAAGCGGTAGCTCGCGTAGATGGCGGCGATCAGGACGAGAACCAGCGCGGCGAGGGCGACGAGGCGCCCCCGGGGCAGATGCAGGGCTTCGGCGGGCGGGGCAGCGACGACGGCCGCCGGGCTCTCGCTGAGGCGGCGGCGGGCGCTGGGCGTCGCGACGCCGTGGTCGCGGATCGCCTCCCGCGCATGGCCGCTCAGCACTTCGCGGGAGCCGTCGGCATAGGCGATGAGCAGGGCATTGTCGCAGAGCAGATTGAGCTGGCGGGGAATGCCGCCGGCGGCGTGCACGATGTGGCTGATCGCCTCCTCGCTGAAGATGCCCGCACCCTGATTGGGAGCGCCGGCCACCGCCAAGCGGTGGCGCACGTAGGCGCGGCTCTCGGTGGGGCTGAGCGCGTGGATGACGCCGTGCACGGCGATGCGCTGCTTGAGCTGCCGCAGTTGGGGCAGGGCCATCTTCTCGTCGAGCTCCGGCTGCCCGACGAGGACGATCTGCAGGAGCTTGTCCTTGGCGGTCTCGAGGTTGGACAGCAGGCGCAGATTCTCGAGGATCTCGGGCGACAGGTTCTGGGCTTCGTCGATGATGAGGGCGAGGTTGCGGCCGGCGCCCAGCTCGTCGATGACGTAGCGGCTGAGGCTCTGCAGCAGCGAGGCGCGGGTGACCGCCGTCATGGGGATGCCCAGCTCGTGGTGGATCGTCTCGAGCAGGTCCGTGAAGTCCATCCCCGTGTGGTAGACGAAGACGCTGCGGATGTCGGTGTCGAGGCTGGCCAGAAGGCTGTGCAGGAGGGTGGTCTTGCCCGTGCCCACCTCGCCGGTGACGAGGATGAAGCCCTTGCGCTCGCGCACGCCGTAGAGGAGGTTGGCGAAGGCCTCCTGGTGACTGGGCGACATGTAGAGGAAGTGCGGATCGGGGGTGACGTTGAAGGGCTTCTCGCGCAGACCGAAGAACTCGAGATACATGGCTTACTCCTTGCCGGCGGCGCAGAGCGCGTCCACCAGATCCACGTAGACCTGCTTGTGACGCGCCCAACCGTAGCGCTCGCCGAAGCGGGCGGCGCCCGCTGCCAGGCGCTGGCGCGCCGCGGGATCCGCGTAGAGAGCGTGAATGACGGCGGCCAGGGACTCCGCGCTCCCCGGCGTGAAGAAGGCCACCTGCGCGTCGTCGAAGTAGTAGCGGATCGTGTGCGTGGGTGCCACCACCGCCGGGATGCCCAACGCCGCGTACTCGAGGAGCTTGGTGGGCAGCATGTAGCGGGTGCCGATCTCCTCGCGCGTGGGGATCACGCCGAGATCCGCCGCCGCGAGCAGGCCGGGCAGCGCCTCGACCGGCACCATGCCCTCGCTGAAGTGCACGCGGCCGTGGAGACCCAGCTCGTCGCGGAGGGCAAGCAGGGCAGGACGCTGATCGCCGTCACCGATGATGTCCAACCGCAGCTCCGGGATGCGGTCGCCCAGGAGGGCGACGGCGCGCAGGGCGAGGTCGACGCCGAGGCGCTCTGCCAGCGTGCCGTGAAAGACGAGCCGGAAGCCGGCCGCCGCAGGCCGGGCGGGACGGGGCGGCGATGGGGGGAAGAGCCGCGGATCGGGCGCGTTGAGCAGCACCGCGATCTTCGCCGCCGGCAGGCCGTGGGCGATGAGGGCCTCCCGCTTGGTGTGCTCGGAGGTGAGGACGCGGCTGGCGAAGCGGGCGCTTGCGCGTTCCTGGATGCGCAGGAGACGGATGAGCGGATGGCCCGCCCCGACGCCGAACTTGCCCTGGTAGATCTCGGGCATCGTGTCGTGGATGTCCAGGATCAGGGGCCGCCCCCCCAGCCGGGGGACGAGGGCGGTGAAGGCCATGAAATCGGGCATGTTGTTGGCGTGGACGAGGTCGTAGGGCCGGCGCAGATGCCGCCAGCCTAGCGCCCAGGCCGCGAGCAGGAAGAAGCGGCAATAGCTGCCCATGTACGGGAGGGCCTTGCCGCCCCGGTAGCGGGCCATCGGCAGGTGGTGGACCCGCACCCCGCGGATCGCTTCGCTGGCGGGCTCGCCCGGCCGGCGCAGGCAGTACACGTCCACGGCGTCCCCGCGCTCGGCCAGGACCTCGGCTTCCCGGCGCACGCGGGGGTCGGACGCGTAGTAGGTGTAGGCGACCATCGCCACGCGCAGCATGGGGGCTTTCCTTTCGGACCGGAAGTGCTACGCTATCACCCGCCTGCGAGGGCGTCAATGTAGCAGGGGTGGGCGCTCATGTCGCTGGCACTCCGACTGCTTTCGCAAGGACGATGACAGGCCGCAGGCGCGAGGCGGACCCGCCGGCGCCCGCGGCGGTCGCAGTCCACGGAGGGGACGTGGGGACCATCGCGGTGCCTTTTCTCGATCTCAAGGTGCAATACCAGGCGATCAAGGCCGAGCTCCTGCCGGAGCTGACCGCGATCATGGAGCAGGGGGCCTTCATCGGAGGCGCCGCCCTGCGCGACTTCGAGACCGAATTCGCCGCCTACTGCGGCGCCGGACACGCCGTTGGCGTGGCCAACGGCACCGACGCGCTCCAGCTCGCCTGTCGGGCGGCGGGCATCGGCCCCGGCGACGAGGTGATCACCGCGGCGAACACCTTCGTGGCCACGGTGGAGGCTATTGTGCTCGCGGGTGCCACGCCCGTGCTCGTGGACATGGATCCGCGCAGCTACCACCTGGACATCGCGCAGGTGGAGGCGGCCATCACGCCGCGCACGCGGGCGCTGATGCCGGTGCACTTGTATGGCGATCCGGTGGACATGGATCCCCTGCTCGCGATCGCGGCGCGCCACCGCCTGCTCGTCATCGAGGATGCCGCCCAGGCCCACGGAGCCCGCTACAAGGGGCGGCGCTGCGGTGGGCTGGCCCCGCTGGCGGGCTTCAGCTTCTACCCGGGCAAGAATCTAGGCGCCTACGGCGACGGCGGTGCCGTCCTCGCGGCCAGCGCGGAGCATGCCCAGGCCGTGCGGGAGATCGGCGACCACGGCAGCCCGCGGAAATACCACCACGAACGCTTGGGCACGAACAGCCGGCTGGATGCCCTGCAGGCGGCGGTGCTACGGGTGAAGCTCCAGCACCTGGACGCCTGGAACGCAGGCCGCCGGGCCGTCGCCGGCGCCTACCGGGAGCGTTTGAGCGGTCTGGAGGAACTGGGACTGCCCTGGGAGCGGCCTGGGCACGAGCCCGTCTATCACCTTTTTGTGATCCGCAGTCCGCGCGTTGCGGCCATCGCGGCCTCTCTGCAGCGTGAGGGGATCGGATTCGGGTATCACTACCCGCAGCCGGTTCACCGCCAACCGGTCTTCGCCCATCTCGGGCGTCCCGGGCAGTTCCCAGAAGCGGAGCGCGGCGCCGGCGAGATTCTCAGCCTGCCCATGTACGCCGAGCTGAGCGAGCCCATGGTGGAGGCTGTCTGCGCCGCCGTGCGCGCGGCCCTGTAGGGGGGAGCTTTACAGGCGAAGGGGTACTCTGGTAAACTAGAGGTCGAGTCCATCGCCTTGGAGGCTTCTATCGATCGGTTGCTATCGCTCTCGCTACTAGGAGTGCCTGCCATCTAGGCCGTTCCCCGGTGGAGCGCTCCGCTCTGTGTCGCAGCTCAGTCGGACACCCGAGGTCGAAAGCAATGGCTTCCAAGGGATCTCTGCTCAGTCCCCCGGAAACTGCGGTGACCAGCCGGTCGGCGCGCGCGCTGTCGTTGGCGTTCGTCGAGGAGCGCGCCGCCGATCTGGTCAGCTTTCCCCTGCGCGATCCCTGGCACTACCGCCTTGGGAAGCGGACCCTCGACCTGTTCCTGAGCGCGCTCGGCATCCTGCTCTTCCTGCCGCTCATGGTGCCCCTGGTCATCCTGATCAAGCTCGAGAGCAACGGGCCGATCTTCTTTCGCCAGATCCGGGTCGGCCGCAACCGTCGCCACTTCGTCTGCTATAAATTCCGGTCGATGGTGGCCGATGCGGAGACGCTTAAGGAGGAGTTCCGCTATCTCAACGAAGCTGAAGGACCGATGTTCAAGATCCGCGACGATCCGCGCATCACGGCCATCGGGCGCTTCCTGCGGCGGAGCAGTCTGGACGAGCTGCCCCAGCTGTTCAATGTGTTCAAGGGGGACATGAGCGTCGTGGGGCCGCGGCCGCAGATTCCCAGCGAGGTCGAGCTGTACGAGCCCTGGCACTACCGGCGGCTCGAGGTGACGCCCGGCATCACCTGCCTCTGGCAGGTCTCCGGTCGCAGCAGCATCGGTTTCGAGGAGTGGATGCGGCTGGACATGGAGTACGTCAAGCTGCGCAGCTTCATCTTCGATGTGAAGATCCTGTTGCGCACGCTGCCGGCCATCATCGCCCGGCGAGGCGCATTCTGACCTTGTTCACTCCACCGCGCACCTTGGCAGGCTGGCTGGGCAGCCCCTGGCTGCCCGGCAGCCTGGTCCTGCTGGCGCTCGGGCTGCGCCTCTACCACCTCACGGCCTGGGGATTCTGGGTGGATGAGATCTTCACCCTGAAGGCAGTGCACTACCTGCGCACGGTCGATGCGGGGCACTTCTTCGCCGACCTCCACGGGCCGCTCTACAACGGGCTGGCCGCGCTGTTGGCGCCGGTGCTGCCCGGCGAGTGGCTGCGCCTACTCTCAGCCCTGCTCGGCGCGGCTGCCGTCTGGCCCCTCCATGCCTGGGCTCGGCGGGTCGCCGGAGCGGGCACGGCCGCGCTCGCCGCCGCGCTGGCGGCGATCAGCCCCTTCGCGCTCTGGTACGGACAGGAACTACGGAACTACAGCCTGGTGCTGCTGCTCGCCCCCGCCTGTCTCCTCGCAGCCGAGGGCTGGCGGGGGACGGGGCGCCCGGGGCGCGGCGCCTTCCTGGGCCTCGTGCTCACGGCCTGGCTCGGCACGCTGGCGAACCTGAGCTTCCTGCTGTTCCTCGCGGGCCTGGGAGTGGCACTCGTGATTGGCGCGCCCGGACGCCGCTGGCGGCTGCTCGCCTGGCTGGGGGCAGCAGCCGGGCTGCTAGTCCTGCTCTGCCTGCCATGGTTGATCAGCTTCGTTGCCCAGATGGCGCCCCAGCGCCTCGTCACGAGCGCCCCGGCCTGGGACGCGGCGCCCCTGCGCGGCGAGACCACCTTCACCCCATTGGCCCTGCCGTACACGATCTTCACGCTGGTGGCGGGCTTCAGCTACGGCCCGAGTCTGGAAGAACTGCATCGCGGAGCCGTCGCCGCCGTCGGCGCCCACATGCCGGCGCTGGCCCTGGCCAGTCTGGCGATCGGCCTGCCGCTGCTGCTCGGCCTGTGGACCCTGCGCGGGCGGCGGCTCGAGTTCGCCGCCCTCATCGTCGTCACTCTAGCCTTGGCCAGCCTCCTCGCCGTGAAGAACTTTAAGGTTTACAACGTGCGCTACGTGAGTATGGTCTGGCCGCTGCTGCTCGTGCTGCTGGCGCAGGGTCTCTTGCAGATCCGCTGGCGTTGGCTGCGCTGGCCGGCGATACTGCTGCTGGCTGGCGTCTTGGGTACCGGGCTCGGTCAACACTACTGGAACCCCGTCTACGCGAAGGAGGACCTGCGCGGCGCGGCGCGGCACCTGAGTGCCGTCGGCGACGAGTTGCCCGTCCTGGTGGCCGTAGTGGGCGAGCCATTCCTGCACTACTACCAGGGGCGGGCGCGGACCGCGATGCTCTGGCCGGGTATGGGACCGGCCCAGATCCGCGGCAAGTTGGAGCAGCTTGGGTTTCCGGAGCGGCTTCGCCTCGTCAGCGCACGCGACTGGGAGTGGGGAAGTGAGGAGTGGCTGCTGGCCAACCTCCCCGGCTACGCCCCGGCCGATTGCGCAACGCTGCAAGGGGTAAGGATTTACACACTGGAGAAACGCTGATGAGAGCGCCGGCTGGCATTCGGCTTGCTGTTCCCGCCGGCGGGGAAAGCGCCCGCCCGACTGCTTTAGGGGTTGACGCCCGATGTGCAATGGATTGCAATTGAAGAAGATACAAGGATGGATCGCGGGCGGCCTGGCCTGCTGTGCTCTGCTCGGCGCCTGTAGCCAGGAGCGCCCCTTGGTGCAGATGCGTACCCTGCCGGAGACAGCAAGGGCGGGCGCCGATTCTCTCCTGCTGCCCCAGCCGCGCTACATTTTGGGGCCGGGGGACAATCTTCGCATCACCTTCCTCGGGGAGAACGCCCTCGACACCAACGCGAGAGTGACCCCGGACGGCCGGCTGCTCCTGCCCCTGATCGATGAACCCATCGTGGCGTCGGGACTGACGCTGGACCAGCTCAAGGTCGAGGTCGAGCGCAGGCTCGCGCGCTACATGGTGGATCCCCAGACCTTCATCCACCTGCTCGAGCTGGGTAGCCAGCACGTGTTCGTGCTGGGTGAGGTGCGCAATCCGATGCTGGCCACCGCCGAGCCGCTGACGCTGGCGGGCGTGCTCGCCGCCTGCGGCGGCTTCACCCGGGACAGCCAGAAGAGCCAGATCATCGTCGTCCGGCGCAATCCCGGGGAGGGGGCGCAGGTCTTCGAGGTGGACTTCGCGAAGTTGATGGAAGGCAGGTCGCTGGTGCCGGACCTGCCGCTGCAGCGCTACGACATCGTCATCGTGCCGAAGAGCCGGGTCGCCAACGTGCGCGACTTT
>Ga0299912_10002337_pt1 | contig 15494 bp, 14 predicted proteins | sample RVTome_2_FD_207667 | JGI IMG/M metagenome (GOLD analysis project Ga0299912, IMG submission 207667) | Soil microbial communities from uranium-contaminated site in the Upper Colorado River Basin, Wyoming, United States - RVT95D214 (version 2) ... | reverse complement strand
TTCACCGACACAGCCTAATACATGCGGATTATACGCGATTTTGATCCATTCACCTAATCCAACAAGAAAGGAATATACAGCTAAAACTCATCGCCGCTATCACGACGACCAATGGTTAAGTCGCGGTTGATATGAACGCACATCAGCAAACCAAAACCAAACATAACCGTCAACATCGCCGTACCGCCGTAACTGACCAACGGCAGCGGCACGCCGACCACCGGAATCAAGCCCATCACCATGGCGATATTGATGAACACATAAAGAAAAAACGTCACCGTCACTCCGATCCCCACCAAACGACCAAAATGACTGCGCGACGACATGGCGATAAAAAAGCCATAAGCCAGCAATAACGTATAGAAGCCGATCAACGTCATTCCGCCCACCATGCCGAATTCTTCCGCCAACATGGTAAAAATAAAATCCGTCTGCTTTTCCGGCAAGAAATTAAGGTGGCTCTGCGTGCCTTGCATAAATCCTTTACCGAACATGCCGCCCGAACCTAATGCGATTTTTGACTGAATGATATGATAGCCCGAACCCAGCGTATCGGTTTCGGGATTGATAAAGGTGAGAATGCGCTGTTTTTGGTATTCGCGTAGAAGGGTGAACCACGCCACCGGCGCGCTGATTAATCCCAAGACGCCCATCAGCACAAACTTCCACATGCGCACCCCGGCGGCAAAAAACATTGCGACCCCTGACGCACAGAGCATCAGCGTGGTTCCCAAATCAGGTTGACGCACAATCAAAAACGCCGGCAGCCCAATCATGAAAATAGGCGGCACTAAAAACATCGGACGGCCCACGTCTTCGATGCTGCCGCCGTGAAAATAGCGCGCCAGCGCCAAAATCAACGCCACTTTCATCAGTTCGGAAGGCTGCAAGTTAAATATGCCAAGATTGATCCAGCGCTGCGCGCCCATACCAACAAAACCGGCAATTTCCACCGCCACCAACAAAACTAAAACCAAAAAATAAAACGCATACGCATAGCGCAGCCACAGGCGAATGTCGGTCAACGCCACCACGACCATGCCCACCAAGCCAATAACAAACCGCACCATCTGACGTGACGCCCATGGGTCCAAATCGCCCCCCGCAGCGCTATAAAGCATGGCGAAGCCGATGCATGCTGTTAGCGTCATCAATGCAACAAACGGCCAATGCATGTGCAACAATTTCTGTGTCAGCGTCATTTTCGGGGTCGAGAAAAAACCATCGTGATGAAACAACATCTCAGACCGCCCCTTCTTCATCATCAGCGTGAGAATGAGAGCCGTGATCATGAAGCGCATGGGCCAAATGCGCCTCTTGTCGACCGCCGGTCGGGCGTAGCGCCGCCAGCCTTTGGGTTTCGGCTAAAATATCGCGCGCAATGGGCGCTGCGACGGCGGACCCGCCGCCGCCGTGTTCCACCACCACCGATACGGCGTAACGGGGATTTTCAAAAGGTGCATAACCGATGAAAATAGCGTGGTCTCGCTCTTTCCACGGCAACTGATCATTTTTCAAAACGCCAGTTTCGCGCTCGGCTTTGGAAATGCGCCGCACCTGCACGGTGCCAGTCTTGCCGCCCATACGATAGCGTGGATCAACGATCCGCGAACGAAATGCAGTTCCGGTCGGCGAATTCACTACACGCTCCATACCGTGGCGCACCTGCGCCAGATGCTCTGGCGAAATACCCAGCGATTTTGGCTCGTCCGTCGGATAGGGATGAATTCCAGCTTCCCCCACCAAATCCAATGTCATTCGCGGAGTAACCGCGCGACCGCCGTTGACAATGCGCGAAGTCATCACCGCCAACTGCATCGGCGTAGACAAGATATACCCCTGTCCGATTCCCGCAATCAGAGTCTCACCCAATTGCCAAGAAGTGCCAATTGCACCTTTTTTCCATTCATTAGAAGGAATAAGACCGGCCTTTTCGCCCGGCAAGTCCAGCCCTAAGGGCGCACCCATGCCCATACGTCGCGCCATGGCCCCGATACGCTCGATCCCCGTGCGCCGAGCGACTTCATAAAAATAAACGTCGCACGAATGTTCCAGTGCACCCTGCAGATCCAGCGTGCCGTGCCCTCCCCGTTTCCAGCAGTGAAACTCAGAACTGCCCAAGCGGGTCACGCCGGAACAATAAACTTTTGTTTCCGGCGAGATCGCGCCTTTTTCCAAGGCCGCCAACGCCACCACCGGCTTGAATGTAGAACCGGGCGCATACTGCCCAGCAATCGTCTTGTTGGTGAGCGGCGCCTTGGGATTGCCCACCAGTGATTCCCATTCCGCCTGGCTAAGCCCGGTATTGAATGCATTGGGATCAAACGCAGGCGTAGAGACCAGCGCCAAGACTTCACCAGTATTTACATCCATAACCACGGCGCTAGCGCTGTGATCGTTCATTCGTTCGGCGGCAAAACGCTGCAACTCCAAATCGATGGTTAGTCGCAATTCCGCCCCAGGCTGACCTTCTTGCCGATTCAACTCACGTATGACGCGGCCCACCGCATTGACTTCCACCTGAGATGAGCCACCCGTACCACGCAGCGCCATATCATAGACTTTTTCTACCCCCGACTTTCCAATGCGAAAGCCCGGCAATTCCAGCAATGGATCGCCCGTAACCTCATTTTCCGATACTGCCGCCACATAACCTAAAACGTGCGCCGTTTCGGCCCCGTAGGTATAGTGCCGACTTTGACCGACATCAATCAGCACACCGGGTAAATCCACCGTATTGACCTCAATGCGCGCAACTTCCGACCAATCTAAATTTTCACGGACCGGAATCGGCACAAAGGCGCGCTTACGACTGACCTCACGCCGAATGCGCCGCCGCTCGCCTGCGCTCAAGGGCACAATCAAGGACAACAAATCCAGCGTCCGCTCTATGTCAGCGGCTTGTTCGGGAACAATCACCACGCGATAATTCTGCTGATTGTCGGCCATAGCGCGGCCGTACCGATCGACGATGGAGCCTCGCGGCGGCGCCAATAAACGCAAGTTGATCCGGTTTTCTTCCGCCAACGTTGCGTAACGTTCGGATTCAATCACCTGCAAATAATACATACGCCCGGCTAAAACCGACAACAACGCGGCCTTTCCGCCGCCCAGCATCAACGCCCGGCGGGAAAACAGCTTATGGCGTTCGGAATCGCGATGCATCTTATACCTGCGACAGAATTGAACGCTGCCACCGAGTTAACAGCCACGCCAGAATTGGAAACGCACCGACCGTAACCAAATACTGCACAAACGCGGCTTCCACCGACGTGATGACGGCAAAAAACAACGCGTTCAACAACCACGTCAAAACCATCGCGCCGGATGCAACCAAGGAAAATCCCAGCCAGATCACAAGAAACGATTTGCCTTGAAAAAACACTTGCTGGCTCATCACCACCATATGAACAATCACAAACACCGCTGCATTAACGCCAAACGGCATTCCAGACAATGCGTCGTGCAACAATCCGGCAAAAAATGCCGCCATCGAAGGCAACAGATCCGGACGATAGATCGTCCAGTGATACACTGCCATCAATGGCAAAATTGGCGCAACTTGTGCGAACCCAGGAATGTGCAAGGGTACTTGCGCCAGCACAACGAACGTCAACGTCAAAATGAACGGCGTCATAGATCTGACAATGACATCCAAGCGCTGCAAAAATGTCGGTTTCATTGCGAGACCCCTGCGCCTTCCGCAGCGGAAGAAGAATCCAAAATGCCCTTTAAGCCGTAATCGACGATGCGCACAAATTCCAGACGATCCCGTTGGGCATAGGGCTTGATCAACACGCTACCGTCACCAATTTGCGCCACCACACCCACGGGGATACCCGGAGGAAACGCTCCGCCATGCCCCGAAGTGACGACTCGATCACCAATGCTTGCGGTCGCTCCCGGCGGAAGGTGAATCAGTCGCGGACGTTCGCTATTGTCGCCCGCCAAAATGGCGCGGGTGCGAGTTGCTTCGATGATCACCGGAATTCGCGAATTCAAGTCGGTAACCAACAAAACGCGTACGGAACGCGTTCCCACCGCATGCACGCGCCCCACCAAACCATCTCCAGTGACTACGGCTTGGCCCTTGGCGACGCCATCACGCGCCCCCGCGCTGACTAAAATCGAATGCACAAAAGCACCACCCGTATCAGCAATAACGCGGGCGGTCACAAAGCCGGGTTCCGCGTCGGGGGCGAAGTTCAACTGGCTTTTAAGATTTTGATTTTCCGCCGACAACTTGCGCGCAGCGGACTGCCATTCCAGAAGATGCTGGTTTTCCTCGCGCAGACGCACGTTTTCACGGCGCAACTCATCCATCAAGGCAATTTCATCCACCACGCGGTCAAGGCTCGCCACCGGACGGGACAATGCGTCAAGCACCGGTGCGGCAGCGTCCGAAACGGACGCGCGCACGCGTTCCATCACCGTCAAGTCGGCCTTGCCCATCATCATCAAGGCAAACGCCGCCAGCACTAGGCCCAAATAACCGAAACGGTTCGCCACCCCCATACCATGTTGGGTAAGCCCATGCAGACTTGCGTGTTTACGGTTTTTCACTGATGCTATCCCCATCCAAAATGGATGGCCCTTTTCGATCGGAAATGCACTCGACCTTGCCGTTATTGATGCACTACCCCACCGTTACATTGCCCGAGCATGTATTAATATAGTGTAGATACTCAAAAAAAGCCAACACCCGGCGGCTTTCCGCACGGGTGTCGGCTGAATTCCAATAGCTGCGCAAAGGTTAGGGTCCGGACCCTAATACATCGTGGTCAGCACATTGCGCAATTTCTTCATTTCTTCCAACGCGCGGCCCGTACCGATAACGACACACGACAGCGGGTCATCGGCGATAGACACCGGCAAGCCCGTAGCATGACGCAGCACATGGTCGATATTGCCCAGCAGCGCGCCGCCGCCGGTCATAACAATGCCCTTGTCGACGATATCGGCGGCCAGTTCCGGGGCGGTGTGTTCCAGCGCCACCTTCACCGCCTCGATGATCGCGCCCACCGGCTCGGCCAGGGATTCGGCGATTTGGCGTTCGGAAATGATGATTTCCTTCGGCACGCCGTTCATCAGATCACGGCCCTTGATTTCCATAGTGCGGCCTTCGCCTTCTTCCGGCGGACAGGCGGAACCGATGGTTTCCTTAATGCGCGCGGCCGATGCCTCGCCCACCAAAAGGTTATGATTGCGACGGATGTAGGCGATGATCGCTTCGTCCATCTTGTCGCCGCCGACACGTACCGAGCGCGCATAGACGATACCGCCCAAGCTAAGAACCGCCACTTCGGTGGTGCCGCCACCGATATCGACGACCATGGACCCTGTAGGCTCGGTCACCGGCAGGCCGGCGCCAATGGCGGCCGCCATGGGCTCTTCGATCAGATAGACCTTGCGTGCGCCAGCGCTTTCCGCGCTTTCTTGAATGGCGCGACGTTCAACGGCGGTCGAGCCGGACGGAACGCACACCACCACCAGCGGGCTGGCGAAGGAGCGGCGGTTATGAACCTTGCGGATGAAATACTTGATCATTTCCTCGGCGACTTCGAAGTCGGCGATAACGCCATCGCGCAAGGGACGAATGGCGTGAATGTCACCCGGGGTACGGCCCAACATCTGCTTGGCCTCGTTGCCCACGGCGAGAACTTGCTTCTTGCCCTTGTATTCAGTGATGGCCACCACAGACGGTTCATTCAGGACAATGCCTTTGCCCTTGACGTAAACCAAGGTATTGGCGGTGCCAAGGTCAATGGCCATATCAGCCGAAAGGAACCCGAATAAAGACGAAAGCATTGCTTATCAAACCTCGCGATTTAATCTGTTTCTTTGTTTGCGGCGCTCTTGTGCCCGAACGCCTTTTGTAAGGCTAAACAGAAAGAGTGCCGGAGAATCGACCCCGGCACTCCCTTTATACTCAACCAGACGGCCCAAAAGCTAGGCCGAAAGCGCGCTGGGCGCGGATTTTTCACGTTTCACCAGCAACTTGTTCAAGGCATTCAGATAAGCCTTCACGCTGGCCACCATCGTATCGGTGTCCGCAGCCTGACCGATGCAGGTTCGCCCATCCTCTTCCAGGCGAACCGTGACCTCGGCCTGGGCGTCGGTGCCCCCGGTGACCGCATGCACCTGATAGAGTTGCAACCGCGCCCCGTGAGGAAACAGCGCCTTTACCGCGTTAAATGCCGCGTCCACCGGCCCATCGCCCGTGGATTTGCACGATTTGACGACACCGTCGATTTCCATCTCCAGCTCTGATTTGGGGGGCTGATGCTTGGTGCCACACAAAATCTCCAAGGAAATCAACTGCAAGCGGTCATTGGTGCGCACGACTTCGTCATCGACCAAAGCAATAATGTCTTCGTCAAAGACGTCTTTTTTCTTATCGGCCAGGTCTTTGAAGCGCTTAAAGGCGTCTTCGACCGCATTTTCGCCGATATCATAGCCCAAATCCTTCAATTTTTCCTTGAAGGCATGGCGGCCGGAGTGTTTACCGAGAACCAATTTCGATTGCGTCAATCCGACCGATTCCGGGGTCATGATTTCATAGGTACCCGCGTGTTTCAGCATGCCGTCTTGGTGAATGCCGCTTTCATGGGCAAAGGCATTTTTACCCACAATGGCTTTATTGGGCTGCACCGTGAACCCGGTGATGGTCGAAACCAGACGCGACGCCCGGATGATGTTTTCGGTCACGATGCCGGTTTGAAACGGCATCAAATCCTGACGGGTGCGCAAAGCCATGACGACTTCTTCCATCGCCGCGTTGCCCGCGCGCTCGCCCAAGCCGTTGATGGTGCATTCCACTTGGCGCGCGCCAGCGCTGACCGCGGCCAGCGAATTGGCGACCGCCAAACCCAGATCGTTGTGACAATGCACGGAAATGATGGCTTTATCGATATTGGGTACGGTATTGAACAAAAACTCGATCAAGGCCGAAAACTCGTGCGGCACCGCATAACCCACGGTATCGGGGATATTAATGGTGCGCGCGCCGGAGGCAATCGCCGCCTCGACGCAACGCGCCAAGAAGTCGCGTTCGGTGCGCGAACCGTCTTCTGCCGACCATTCCACGTCATCGGTAAAATTGCGCGCAAAGGTCACGCTTTCTTTGACCTTTTCAAACACACGCTCCGGCTCCATCTGCAATTTGTATTTCATGTGCAGCGGGCTGGTGGAAATGAAGGTGTGAATACGCCCCTGCTTGGCGGGTTTGATGGCGTCCGCGCAGCGTTCGATATCGCCCTTGGTGGCGCGGGCCAAGCCGCACACGGTAGAGTTCTTGACGATCTTGGCGATTTCATTGACCGCTTCGAAATCGCCGTCGGAAGCGATGGGGAAACCGGCTTCGATCACATCGACGCCCATTTCTTCCAACACCGTGGCGATGCGGATTTTTTCGTCCAAATTCATGGACGCACCGGGCGATTGCTCGCCATCGCGCAAGGTGGTGTCAAAAATAATGACGCGGTTATTTTGGCTGTTCATGGGTTTATTCCTTCAAATGGGTCTTAGGTTTTTGCGGTTGCGCCATGGGATTCGCGCGCTCGCGCGGCGGTTTTGCTTACCCCCTAAACACCATCGGTCGAATCGAAGCCGCAGGTGTCAGGGGTACCTAAGTAGAAGGTTCCCGGTCAGCGACAGGCTGGGCAACAGGGCAGCGCTCAAGGCGAACAGCATCGCCAACGCCTGAAACCCCAATATGGTCCAGGAATTGTCGAATGCTTCAAACTTGGCGGCCAATGCCGTCATATCGCTCGCCTTTTCACTCATATGTGCCCCGTATATGCGGGTACTACGATTAAACCCCCGTCGCCCCCCCGGCGTCAACAAGTTTTGATGCTTGGGTTGTCCAATTCCATTGAGTTAAGAGATTAAAAGCTGTGTTATCCTCGACATCATGACCGACCAGATCCATACCAAACAGTATGAAGAGCTTTCCCGTCAAATCGTTCAGCTTTATGCGTATATGGAACGCATAAAGACCGAGATTGCGGCGGTTAAGCACCCCAACGCGCCAGTCGATCACTTCAACAAAGTGGCCGACCAACTCCATGCCATCGTCCAAGCCACCGAAGAAGCGACCAACACCATCATGGCCGCAACCGAGGCGACGTCGGCGATTGCCGAGAGTTTAAGGGGCGAGGTTAGCGCGGAAGAAAAGGCCAAACAGCTCGACAAGATCAGCTTTCACGCCAACCGCGTGTTCGAGGCCTGCACCTTCCAAGACATCACCGGCCAGCGCATTTCGAAAATCATCACCACCATGAACCTGCTTGAAGGCACGCTCAGTTCGCTGGTCGTGATCATCGGCAAAGACAGCATCGCCGCCCTGCCGGTCAAGACGGAAAAGCCCAAAGACGGCGAAGTGCCCATGGACGGCCCCGCGCTCGAAGGCGAAGAAAGCGTCAGCCAAGCGGATATCGATGCGCTGTTTGATTGAACGCCCCGCGCCTTTACTCCGTTTCATCGCCGAATATCAAAAAACATAAAAAAAGTGACGGAACGAAGCCAAATTATTCAATGATTTCAAAGAGCGTGATTTTATGGAAAATCCGCCACCGCGCCCGATACCCGACGAAACGCGACGAAGCGCGACGAAGCGCGACGAAGCGGCTTCACAAAACTAGGAATTTATACCACAATCCGGCCAAAAAAGCAAGGCCGATGGGCCGTAGCGTGGGCCAGGGCGTGGGCCGGAGCGTGGGCCGGAGCGTGGGGTGGAGCGTGGGCTGGAGCGTGGGGTGGAGCGTGGGCCGGAGCGTGGGCCGGAGCGTGGGCCGGAGCGTGGGGTGGAGAATTCGTCGGCGGAGAATATCGAAGTGCCGTTTGAGCACGTATCCCAAGTGAAACCGTTGGACAAGCACGGCGTGGGAGATAACCCACGCAACAAGATCAACGACAAAACGGCGCATTTCGGATATTTGCAAGCTTGAAGGTATGAACCACTTAGCCTTCAACGACTTCTTGCGAGCAGACAAGATCAGCCTATAAGGTCTAAAAAAGGCGGAGCCCGGAGGCCCCGCCCTTTCTTTTGTAATCCTGCGAAAAACGCTTAGTTCTTGGCTTTATCCACCAGTTTGTTGGCGCCAATCCAGGGCATCATGGCGCGCAGGCGTTCGCCCACTTCCTCGATCTGGTGTTCGGCGTTGCGGCGGCGGGTGGCCTTGAAGCTCGGCTGACCGGCTTTGCATTCCAGCATCCAGTCGCGGGTGAAGCGGCCGGACTGAATATCATCGAGCACGCGCTTCATTTCCGCCTTGGTATCCTGCGTGATGATGCGCGGGCCGGTGACGTAGTCGCCGTATTCCGCCGTGTTGGAAATCGAATAACGCATGTTGGCCATGCCGCCTTCGTACATCAAATCGACGATCAGCTTCACTTCGTGCAGACATTCGAAATAGGCCATTTCCGGGGCGTAACCGCCTTCGACCAAGGTTTCAAAGCCGTTCTTGATCAGCTCCATCAAGCCGCCGCACAGCACGACCTGCTCGCCGAACAGATCGGTTTCGCATTCTTCCTTAAAGGTGGTTTCGATGATGCCGGAACGGCCGCCGCCCACACCCGAAGCATACGACAAGGCAACTTCCAAAGCGTTGCCGGTGGCGTTTTGATGCACCGCCACCAAACACGGCACACCGCCGCCTTTTTTGTATTCGCCGCGCACCGTGTGGCCGGGGCCTTTGGGCGCGATCATGAACACGTCGATGTCGGCGCGCGGTTCGATCAGGTTGAAGTGAATGTTCAAACCGTGGGCGAACGCCAATGCCGCGCCGGCACGGATGTTTTTGTGAATGTCGGCGTAATAGATATCCGCCTGCAATTCGTCGGGGGTCAGCATCATGATGACGTCTGCCCACTTGGCGGCTTCGGCCACGGTCTTGCACGTCAGGCCCTCGCCTTCGGCTTTCTTGCGGGTGGCAGAGCCTTCGCGCAGCGCCACGCAAACGTCTTTGACGCCGGAATCACGCAAGTTCAACACATGGGCATGGCCCTGGCTGCCATAACCGACGATGGCGACTTTCTTGCCTTTGATTAGGTTCACATCGGCATCACGATCATAATAGACACGCATTTGTCAGATTTCCTTACTTGGGGGTTTTATCCAAAATCGGTGGAGGGTTTTCCACAATCACTCTTGCCCGGACATGCCTTCCGGCCCACGGGAGATGGCCACCACGCCGGTGCGGGAAATATCCACCAGGCCCAGCGGCTTCATCAGTTCGATAAACGCATCCAGCTTGCCGGTATCGCCGACAATCTCAAACACGAAACTTTCATTGGTCGCATCCACCACGCGGGCGCGGAAGATATCGGCGATGCGCAAGCTTTCGACCCGCGGTTCGCCCACGCCATCGACCTTCACCAACGCCAGCTCGCGCTCTACGCTGGGGCCTTCGATAGTCAAATCCGAAACCGAATGCACCGGCACTAGGCGGTTCAACTGAGCCTTGATCTGTTCGATGATCATGGCCGTTCCCGACGTCACGATGGTGATTCGCGACAAACCCTGGCGATGGCGGGTTTCCGCCACGGTCAGGCTTTCGATGTTGTAACCGCGCCCGGAAAACAGACCGATCACACGCGCCAGCACGCCCGGCTCGTTGTCCACGATTACCGAAATGGTGTGGCGACGCTCTTCCTCGTGATAAGGGTTTGCGGCGTAAATACTGTTGTTCATTGCTGTTTCTCCGCCCCGCCCTAGACCAGCACCATGCCGTCTTCGGCAATGGCGCCTTCGGTCTTTACGTCCGCGCCAAAAATCATTTCATTATGCGCCGCGCCCGACGGAATCATCGGGAAGCAGTTTTCTTCCGGCGCCACCGCAACGTCCACGATCACGCCGCAATCGGCGTCGAGCATTTCCTGAATGACGCCATCAAGCTCGCCCGGATGGGTGGCGCGCAAACCCTTAAGGCCAAAGCTTTCCGCCAACTTCACGAAGTCGGGCAGGCCTTCCATATAGCTTTCGGAATAACGCGAGCCGTGCAGCAGTTCCTGCCACTGACGCACCATGCCCATATAATGGTTGTTGAGGATGAACACCTTCACCGGCAGTTTATACTGCGCGATGGTGCCCAATTCTTGAATGTTCATCAGAATCGAAGCTTCGCCCGCAATGTCGATCACCAAGGCATCCGGGTGCGCCACCTGCACGCCCATAGCGGCAGGCAGGCCATAGCCCATCGTACCCAAACCGCCGGACGTCATCCAGTGGTTTGGACTTTCAAAGCGAAAATGTTGGGCCGCCCACATTTGGTGCTGTCCCACTTCGGTAGTGATGTACACATCCTTGCGCTGTTTGGTCAGTTCATATAGGCGCTGAACGGCCAGTTGCGGCTTAATGATCTTGTCGTCTTTTTGATACGCCAAACAATCCTTGGCGCGCCATTCTTCAATCTGTTTCCACCACGACCTCAGGGCCTTTTCGTCAACCTTGGCCTGGGTGGATTTCCACACCTTGATCAAATCTTCCAGCACGTGGGCTACGTCGCCGATGACCGGCAAATCGACGCGCACGCTCTTGTTGATCGAGCTGGGGTCGATGTCGATGTGGATTTTTTTGGAATTCGGGCTGAACGCATCCAAACGCCCGGTGATGCGATCATCGAAGCGCGCGCCGACGCACAGCATCACATCGCAGTCGTGCATCGTCATATTGGCTTCATAGGTGCCGTGCATGCCCAGCATACCCAGATACTGTTTATCCGCCGCCGGATACGCGCCCAACCCCATCAGCGTCAAGGTGATGGGAAAACCCGTCATCTGCGTGAAGTTGGTAAGCAGCTTTGATGCGCCGGGGCCAGAATTGATCACGCCGCCGCCAGCATAAATGACCGGCTTTTTAGCCTTGGCCAACATCTTCACCGCTTCCTTGATGGCGGCAATATCGCCCTTCACCTGTGGTTTGTAGCTTTTATGCATCACCTTGGTCGGCGCGGTGTAATCGCCCAGCGCCATTTGCACGTCTTTGGGCAGATCGATCACCACTGGACCGGGACGCCCGCTGGAAGCCACATAAAAAGCTTCGTGCATAATGCGCGGCAAGTCTTCGATGGATTTGACCAAATAGTTATGTTTGGTGCACGGGCGCGTGATGCCGGTGGTGTCGGCTTCTTGAAAGGCATCGTTGCCGATCAGATGCGTCGGCACCTGGCCGCACAGGCATACCAGCGGAATGGAATCGAGCATCGCATCCAACAAACCCGTAACCGCATTGGTCGCGCCAGGACCGGAAGTGACCAAAACGCAGCCCACCTTACCGGTCGAGCGGGCGTAGCCTTCGGCGGCATGCACCGCGCCGCCTTCTTGACGCACCAGCACATGGCGCAGCTTGTTTTGCTTGAAAATTTCGTCGTAGATGGGGAGCACCGCGCCGCCAGGATAGCCAAATACAACCTCAACGCCTTGATCTTGCAAAGCTTTGATCACAATTGCGGCACCGGTTATCTGGTCTTTAGCCATCTCAAGTCCTCTGGAATTGTTATTGGGGCGTGCGCCCAAGTTTTTCACCACAACATTCTTTGTCTCAACCCGGTCGATTACCGCCGCAAAGGCTGACATCCACCCGGAAAGCAACAGGGCCGCCCCTGCGGCCGGATGCCTATCCGTCCGCAATTGAAACATCTTGTTGAACACAGCGCGACGGAACTAAGCCGTTCCGTCGCGCTGTGTTCAACCGGGGCGGGCCCAGCCGCAAGCTAGGGAAACTAGACGTTCAGCCCCCCCCGGTCAACAAAAACTGATGAACAAATGAAAAGATTTCATCTCGATAGCTTTCCGAATATTGCGCGGACAGGACCTGATCGGCACGAATTTGATTGCGCACCCAGGTGAGTTGACGCTTGGCATAATTGCGGCTGAGTTGCTGAGCCTCGGCGATGGCATCTTCCAAACGCATGTCGCCGTGGATAAATGCCGCCAATTGGGGCACGCCCAAAGCCTTCATCACCGGCAGATCGGGAGCAATATCACAGTTCAGAAGCGCCAAAACCTCATCCACCACGCCCAACTCCACCATGCGGGAAAAGCGCTTGTCTATGGCGCCGTAGAGCTGATCACGCGGCGGCACGATGGCGATGGTGGCAAAACGCGCGCCGGGCAATGGCGGGGTTCGCGGCTCGTCCTGCCAAGCGGAAAAAGGCCGCCCGGTAAACGTCGATACTTCCCACGCGCGCAGCAGGCGCTGGGTATCGCCCGTAGGCAGGCGTGCGGCGGTAACAGGGTCTAGTATGGCCACTTCATCCTTAAACGCCTCGGCCCCCAGTTTATCGTACCGCGCACGGGCTTGGGCGCGCACCGAGGCCGGAGTATCGGGAATGGGGCTCATACCTTCGGTCAAAGCCTGCAAGTAAAGGCCCGTACCACCGACGATGATGGGCAGACGGTGCTCCCCCCATGCTGCCTCGATCTCGACCAACGCCAGCTCCACCCAGCGGCCCGCGCTACACGATTCGCGCCCATCCACGACACCGAATAGGCGGTGCGGCACGCGATTTTCATCTTGAATGGATGGCCGGGCCGTCAACACCCTCAATTCCCTATAGACCTGCATCGAATCCGCGTTTATCACGGTGCCAGAGAAACGCTCCGCCACGTCCATGGCCATTGCCGACTTGCCGCTGGCGGTCGGTCCGGCGATGATCAAGACGGAACCGTCTTTCTCAAGTTTTGGCAGCGATTGGTCTTGTGCCCGCATGGACAACGTTCTCACTTTAATTGCAAACCCGGCAAACGCCGTGCTGGACGATAACACGGTTTCAACGGCGCGGCGCGCCTTGGACTCGCTGAACGTCGACACCGCCCCCGCCAATTGGCTGGCCCCCGGTCAAGCCGTGGACATCGCCTTTGCTTCCATGTCGCTTTTGGCGGCCGAAACCTGCGTGCGCCAGGCGCTGGATGGCCAAGCCCTCGACGTCATCGCGCAAAGAGCCTACCGACGCAAGAAAAAGCTGCTTATCGCCGATATGGATTCCACCATCGTCACCGGCGAAACCCTGGACGAACTGGCCGCCTTTGCCGGGCTCAAGGATGAAATCGCCGCCATCACCCATCGCGCCATGCAAGGCGAGATGGATTTCGCCACCGCCCTTCGCGAGCGTGTGGCCAAACTGGGCGGCCTGGACGAAAATTTCCTAGCCCAGACCATGAGCAAGATTAACCTAACGCCCGGAGCCGAAGCCTTGGTCACCACCATGCGCGCAAATGGGGCGATCACGGCGTTAATCTCGGGCGGATTCTCATATTTCACCGACCGCGTTCGCCAGCGGGTCGGTTTTGATTCATCGCTCGGCAATCAGTTGGAAATCAAAAACGGCAAGCTCACCGGCCAAGTAATACCGCCCATCGTCGACAAGGACACCAAGCTCAATATGCTGACCGATACCGCCGAACAGTTAGGGTTGGGTATGTCTGACACCATGGCTATCGGCGATGGCGCCAACGACGTGCCGATGCTGGCCGCTGCGGGACTGGGCGTTGCCTTCCACGCTCACCCCATCGCCCGCCAAGCCGCCCGCGCCCGGCTCAACTTTGCCGACCTTACGGGCGCATTGTTCATCCAGGGTTATCGGGCAGATGAAATCGCTAAAGCCTGATACGCCCGTGCGGCTTGCCGCTTAACCAAAAGGGCGGAGCCGTGGCCCCGCCCTTTATAATTATCTGCAAACCGAATGGCCTTATTCGGCCGCCATCTTTGGCAGTTTTGCGAGAGACCGAGCCAGAGCGTCTTCGTCGTAGGGCTCATCCGTGAGCTTGCCATCGAAATAATCCGTGTAGGCCTGCATATCGAAGTAACCGTGGCCGGACAAGTTAAAGAGGATGGTCTTGCTCTCGCCCGCTTCCTTGCACTTTAAAGCTTCATCGATTGCGGCACGCACGGCGTGCGTGCTTTCCGGCGCAGGCACGATGCCTTCGGCCTTGGCGAACATCACCCCTGCTTCGAAACAGGCAATCTGTCCATAGGCACGCGCTTCCATCAGCCCCAATTGATAACAATGGCTGACCAGCGGCGCCATGCCATGATAACGTAACCCCCCAGCGTGAATGGGCGACGGCACGAATGCCGAACCCAAAGTATACATCTTCACCAGCGGCGTCAGGCTGGCGGTATCGCCGAAATCATAAGCGAATGTTCCCCGCGTCAGCGTCGGGCAAGATGCCGGTTCGACCGCGATCACGCGGGTCTTTTTGCCTTCGCGCAGATTGCGCCCGATGTAGGGAAACGCCAGTCCCGCCAGATTGGAACCACCACCCGCACAGCCGATAACGATATCGGGATCGTCGCCCGCCAGCTCCATCTGTTCCATGGCTTCCAGGCCGATCACGGTTTGATGCAGCAAAACGTGGTTGAGCACACTGCCCAACGCATATTTGGTGTCGTCGCGCTGCGCCGCCATTTCCACCGCTTCTGAAATGGCGATACCCAACGAACCCGTTGAATCGGGATTTTCTGCCAATACCGCACGGCCCGAATGGGTCTC
>Ga0299912_10002336_pt1 | contig 15495 bp, 11 predicted proteins | sample RVTome_2_FD_207667 | JGI IMG/M metagenome (GOLD analysis project Ga0299912, IMG submission 207667) | Soil microbial communities from uranium-contaminated site in the Upper Colorado River Basin, Wyoming, United States - RVT95D214 (version 2) ... | reverse complement strand
AGGTATCGCTGATTTCTCCCATCGCAATGGAAGAAGGTCTGCGCTTTGCAATCCGCGAAGGTGGCCGTACTGTCGGCGCCGGCGTGGTTGCCAAGATCATCGAGTAAGGAAACAGCGACAAGGACAACAGGTGGGTGCAGGGTAAGCCTTGTATCCGCCTCCTTGTTTTTCAGAGTCACAGGCCAGTAGCTCAATTGGCAGAGCGGCGGTCTCCAAAACCGCAGGTTGGGGGTTCGATTCCCTCCTGGCCTGCCATTATTTAGTGCCGGCCTACCAGACGGCGTGGACAGTTAATGGCGGATAAAATCAAGTTGCTACTGGCGGCGGTGGTCCTTATTGGGGCTGTCGCAGCCTTCTATTATTTTGCGGACCTCATGCTTGTATTGCGTGTGGTGGGGCTGCTTGTCGCCGTTGGTATCGCCGCAGCTATCGCCGCGCAAACTGAAGTCGGAGCCAGTGGGTTGGGCTTCCTGCGCAGTGCGCTGGTTGAAGTGCGCAAGGTGGTCTGGCCGACTCGTAAGGAGACGATGCAGACCACCCTGGTGATCCTGGCGATGGTGACTGTCATGGGCCTGTTGATGTGGGCCTTCGACGCCCTGCTCGCCGTGATGGTGCGTACGCTGACGGGTTAAGGGAGTAGAGGAATGGCTTTGCGTTGGTATGTAGTCCATGCCTATTCCGGGTATGAAAACCAGGTCAAGCGCTCGCTGGAAGAGCGCGTGAAGCGCGCCGGCCTCGAGGAGCAGTTTGGTCAGATCCTGGTTCCGACCGAGGAAGTGATCGAGATGCGCGAGGGACAGAAGCGCAAGAGCGATCGCAAGTTCTTCCCCGGCTACGTGCTGGTGCAGATGGAAATGACCGACGAGACTTGGCATCTGGTCAAGGATGTACCGCGCGTCATGGGTTTCATCGGGGGTACGGCGGATCGTCCTGCCCCGATCACGGAGAAGGAGGCTCAGGCCATACTCGACCGTGTACAGGAAGGCACCGAGAAGCCGCGGCCGAAGGTTTTGTTCGAACCGGGCGAGGTGGTGCGCATCATCGACGGCCCGTTCAACGATTTCAACGGCGTGGTGGAAGAGGTCGATTACGACAAGAACCGCCTGCGCGTTGCCGTGCTGATCTTCGGCCGTTCCACTCCGGTGGACCTGGAGTTCAGCCAGATAGAGAAAGGTTAGTAACGTAGGAACGATGTATGCCGCCGTAAAGGGCGGCTGAAGTCGTTTTTGCATTTTGTAGCAGGGGAGCCGCAAGGCGCTTGCACCCACTTAGGAGTAGCTCATGGCTAAGAAGATTGACGCTTATATCAAGCTGCAGGTAAAGGCCGGTCAGGCCAACCCCAGCCCCCCGGTTGGCCCGGCTCTCGGTCAGCGCGGTGTGAACATCATGGAGTTCTGCAAGGCGTTCAACGCCCAGACCCAGGGTGTCGAGCCGGGTCTGCCGATCCCCGTCGTAATCACGGTCTATAGCGACCGCAGCTTTACCTTTGTCACCAAGACCCCGCCGGCCTCCATTCTGCTGAAGAAGGCCGCCGGCATCACCTCCGGCTCCAAGGTGCCGAACCGTGACAAGGTGGGCAAGGTAAGCCGTGCCCAGCTGGAAGAGATCGCCAAGACCAAGATGGCCGATCTGACGGCTGCCGACATGGATGCCGCTGTGCGCACCATCGCCGGTAGCGCCCGCAGCATGGGTATCGAGACGGAAGGGGTATAAATCATGGCCAAACTGTCCAAGCGTATGAAGGCTGTGCGTGAGAAGCTGGTGGCTGGCAAGCTCTACGCCGCCGATGAGGCTTTCACACTGTTGAACGAACTGCCGAAGGCCAAGTTCGCCGAGTCCATTGATGTCGCCGTCAACCTCGGCGTCGATCCGCGTAAGTCCGACCAGGTTGTGCGTGGTTCCACCGTCCTGCCCAACGGCACCGGCAAGACCGTGCGCGTTGCAGTGTTCACCCAGGGCGCCAACGCCGAGGCCGCCAAGGCCGCGGGTGCCGACATCGTCGGCATGGATGACCTGGCCGAACAGGTGAAGGCCGGCAACATGAATTTCGATGTGGTCATCGCTTCGCCCGACGCCATGCGCGTTGTCGGCCAGCTGGGCCAGATCCTCGGCCCGCGCGGTCTGATGCCGAACCCCAAGGTCGGCACGGTGACCCCCAACGTCGCCGATGCGGTGAAGAATGCCAAGGCCGGTCAGGTGCGTTACCGTACCGACAAGGCAGGCATCATCCACTGCTCCATCGGCAAGGTTGGCTTTGCGCCCAACGCGCTGAAGGAAAACCTGCAGGCGCTGCTGGCCGATTTGCAGAAGGCCAAGCCCAGCACCGCCAAGGGCAGCTATATGAAGAAGATCACCGTATCCACCACCATGGGCCCGGGGATCGTGCTGGATCAGGCTTCGCTGGCCTGATCCGGCGTGCCGCATGCGCGGCGCGAGTTTGTTATCGACTTTTGACCTCCGGCAGCAATGCCGGTGCACGTCGAAGACCGCAGGTGCAGCTGCTTAATGTTCGTATAGAACGCCTGCGTAGACGGTGTCACCCTGTCAGGTTTTCCTGTGAGGGCCACCGTGAAGCGGAGCCGGGGGAGTTCGCCGGTTCCATCAGGGGTGGTGCGTGGTGGGGTGTTGTTTATCCCCTCCCGTACACGTTATGTAACGAGAAGAGGTGATTTCGCGTGGCTCTCAATCTTGAACAAAAGAAGACCATCGTAGCCGAAGTCGCCGAAGTTGCTGGCAAGGCACATTCCGTCGTCGTGGCGGAGTATGCCGGCTTGTCCGCCGCACAGATGACCGACCTGCGCTCCAAGGCGCGCAAGGAAGGCGTCTATGTGCGCGTGGTCAAGAACACGCTGGCCCGCCGCGCCGTTGAAGGCACCGAATTCGCCTGCCTGCAGGAGACCCTGGTTGGTCCCCTGATGGTGGCGTTTTCGCAGGAAGATCCGGGCGGTGCCGGTCGCGTTATCAGCGACTTCGTTAAAGGCAACGACAAGTTGGTGGTCAAGGCTGTTTCCATCGGCGGCAAGCTGTTGCCGGCTGCCGAACTGGCGCGCCTGGCTCGTATCCCGAACAAGCCGCAGGCGATCAGTCAGCTGATGGCCGTGATGAAGGCTCCGGTGGGCAAGCTTGCTGCAACGCTGGCCGCCGTTCGCGATCAGAAGTCTGCTGCCGCCTAAGCCGGAACAGTCCGGAAACCATTCAATTCGCTGCGTAATAGCAGCTATGAACAGAAATTACAGAGGTTAGTATCATGGCCGTTACCAAAGAAGACATCCTGGAAGCCGTTGCCAACATGACCGTTATGGAGGTCGTGGACCTGATCGAGGCGATGGAAGAGAAGTTCGGTGTTACCGCTGCTGTGGCCGTGGCCGCTGCTCCGGGTGCCGGCGCTGCCGCCGCTGCTGAAGAGCAGACCGAGTTCACCGTCGTCATGACCAGCTTTGGCGAGAACAAGGTCAATGTGATCAAGGCCGTTCGCGCCATCACCGGCCTGGGTCTGAAGGAAGCCAAGGACATGGTCGAAGGTGTCCCCTCCACCGTGAAGGAAGGCGCCTCCAAGGCCGAAGCCGAAGACGTCAAGAAGCAGCTGGAAGACGCCGGCGCCAAGGTCGAGCTGAAGTAAGCGCTGTCATTTCAGGCGGTGTCTGTCGGGAGTACCTGACATTATCGGAATAGCAACGGAGAACCTGATGGGTTCATTCGTAACGCCAGGGATGGCGCTGTTTGTTTGAAGAAACACCGGCTGGTGGCTGATATGCCACCGGCCTTTTTCCGCTGGGCAGCGGAAGTGAACACCACCGGTGACCGCGGTGCCTGGAAGATATGTCTCCGGCGCGGTTGTTGGACTCACATGTGCGAAGCTGAGGAACTCTGATGGCCTACTCGTTTACTGAGAAGAAACGCATCCGTAAGGATTTCGGCAAACGCCCCAGCATCCTGGATATACCGTACCTCCTGGCCATTCAGCTGGAATCGTATCGTAGCTTTCTCCAGCCTGATGCCGCTCCGGAACAGTTGCGCGAGCAGGGTCTGCATGCCGCCTTCCGTTCGGTTTTCCCGATTACCAGCTATTCGGGCAACGCCGCGCTGGAGTATGTGAGCTATCGTCTCGGCACCCCCGTATTCGACGTCAAGGAATGCCAGCTGCGCGGCATGACCTACGCGGCGCCGCTGCGCGTCAAGGTGCGGCTGGTCATTTATGACAAGGACGCCCCGGCCGGTACCAAGCCGGTCAAGGACATCAAGGAGCAGGAAGTGTACATGGGCGAATTGCCGCTCATGACCGAGAACGGCACCTTCGTCATCAACGGTACCGAACGCGTCATCGTTTCCCAGCTGCACCGTTCTCCCGGCGTGTTCTTCGAGCACGATAAGGGCAAGACCCATTCCTCCGGCAAGCTGCTGTTCTCCGCCCGCGTGATTCCCTACCGCGGTTCCTGGCTGGACTTCGAGTTTGACCCGAAGGACAGCGTATTCGTCCGTATCGACCGCCGGCGCAAGCTGCCGGCGACCATACTGCTGCGTGCGCTCGGCTACTCCAACGAAGAAATTCTCGGACTGTTCTTCGAGTCCGATACCTTTACTTTCGGCAAAGAAGGCCTGGTTCTGGACCTGCTGCCGGAGCGTCTGCGCGGTGAAACCGTCGACTTCGACATCACCATCAAAGGCAAGGTACTGGTGGAGGCCGGCCGGCGCATCACCGCGCGTCATACGCGCGAGATGGCCAAGGCGGAAATCTCGACCCTGGATGTGCCCTTCGAATATGCGGCCGGCAAGGCGCTGGCCCATGACGTGGTGGACACCCTGACCGGCGAAGTGCTGGCCCAGGCCAACGACGAGTTGACGCTGGACACGCTGGACAAGATGCGTCAGGCCGGTGTCACGGCGTTCCGGACGATTTTTGCCAATGACCTGGATCACGGCCCGTTCATTTCCAGCACGCTGCGTATCGACCCGACCCGCACCCAGCTGGAAGCGCTGGTCGAGATCTACCGCATGATGCGCCCCGGTGAACCGCCGACCAAGGATGCCGCCGAGAACCTGTTCCAGGGTCTGTTCTTCAGCGAAGAACGGTATGACCTGTCTGCCGTCGGACGCATGAAGTTCAATCGCCGCGTGGGCCGCAAGGAAGTTGAAGGTGCCGGCGTGCTGACCAAGGAAGACATCACCGATGTCCTCAAGGTGTTGATCGACATCCGCAACGGCAACGGCGTGGTGGACGACATCGACCACCTGGGCAACCGCCGCATTCGTTCCGTGGGTGAAATGGCTGAGAATCAGTTCCGCATCGGCCTGGTTCGCGTGGAGCGTGCCGTGAAGGAGCGCCTGTCCCTGGCGGAATCCGAAGGCTTGATGCCGCAAGAACTGATCAATGCCAAGCCCGTTTCGGCGGCGATCAAGGAATTCTTCGGCTCTTCCCAGCTGTCGCAGTTCATGGATCAGAACAATCCGCTGTCGGAAATTACGCACAAGCGCCGCATTTCCGCGCTGGGCCCCGGCGGTCTGACCCGCGAGCGTGCCGGCTTCGAAGTGCGCGACGTGCACCCGACCCATTACGGCCGCCTGTGCCCGATTGAGACGCCGGAAGGTCCGAACATCGGCCTGATCAACTCGCTGGCCGTGTTCTCACGCCCCAACGATTACGGCTTCCTCGAGACGCCTTACCGCAAGGTAATCGATGGCAAGGTGACCGATGAGTACGAATACCTGTCGGCCATCGACGAAGGCGAGTTCGTCATCGCGCAGGCCAATGCCGTCGTCGACGGGCAGGGCCGCCTGGTCGACGAACTGGTATCCTGCCGTCACATGAATGAGTTCACCCTGTCGCCGCGCGAAAAGGTGAACTATATGGATATTTCGCCCAAGCAGATTGTCTCGGTGGCAGCTTCTCTGATTCCGTTCCTGGAACACGATGACGCCAACCGCGCGCTGATGGGTTCCAACATGCAGCGCCAGGCCGTGCCGACGCTGCGCCCGCAGAAGCCGCTGGTGGGTACCGGCATGGAGCGGGCGGTCGCCATCGACTCCGGCACCACCGTGGTGGCACGCCGTGGCGGTGTGGTTGACTCGGTGGACGCCAGCCGCATCGTGGTACGCGTCAACGACAACGAGACCGAAGCGGGTGAGTCCGGTGTGGATATTTACAACCTCACCAAGTACACCCGCTCCAACCAGAACACCTGTGTCAATCAGCGTCCGCTGGTCAACACCGGTGACGTGATTGCGCGCGGTGACGTTCTGGCTGACGGTTCGGCGACGGATCTGGGTGAGCTGGCGCTGGGCCAGAACATGCTGGTCGCGTTCATGCCGTGGAACGGCTACAACTTCGAGGACTCCATCCTGGTGTCCGAGCGGGTGGTGGAAGAAGACCGCTACACCACCATCCACATAGAAGAGCTGACCTGCGTGGCCCGAGACACCAAGCTCGGCCCCGAGGAAATCACTGCCGATATCCCCAACGTGGGTGAAAGCGCGCTGGCCCGCCTGGACGAGGCCGGTATCGTCTATATCGGTGCCGAGGTGACCTCCGGTGACATCCTGGTCGGCAAGGTTACCCCGAAGGGCGAAACCCAGCTGACCCCGGAAGAAAAGCTGCTGCGCGCCATCTTCGGTGAAAAGGCCTCCGACGTTAAGGACACCTCGCTGCGCGTGCCTTCCGGCATGAACGGCACCGTCATCGACGTGCAGGTGTTCACCCGTGACGGTCTGGAGAAGGACAGCCGCGCCAAGGCCATTGAGGAAGAAGGTCTGGCCCAGGTACGCAAGGACCTGATGGATCAGCGCCGCATCATGGAAGACGACATCTTCCAGCGTGTGGAAAAGATGCTGCTCGGCAAGGTCGCCGCGGGTGGTCCCAACAAGCTGAAGGCCGGCGACAAGATCACCAAGGCCTATCTGGCCGAGGTTCCCACTGAAAAGTGGTTCGAAATCCGCCTCAAAGCCGAGGACGCCAATGCCCAGATGGAGCTGGTGATCGAGCAGATCAAGCAGCTGCGCAAGGACTTCGAGGAACAGTACGAGGACAAGAAGCGCAAGCTGACCCAGGGCGACGATCTGGCTCCGGGCGTGCTGAAGATGGTGAAGGTGTACCTCGCCGTCAAGCGCCGCATCCAGCCCGGCGACAAGATGGCCGGCCGTCATGGTAACAAGGGCGTTATTTCCATGATCGTTCCGGTCGAGGACATGCCCTACAGCGCCGACGGCACGCCGGTCGATATCGTCCTGAACCCGCTCGGCGTACCGTCACGTATGAACGTCGGTCAGGTGCTGGAGACCCATCTGGGTTGGGCTGCGCGTGGTCTCGGTCTCAAGATCGGCCGCATGCTGGAGGCCAAATCCAAGGTGGAAGAGCTGCGTACCCTGCTGGGCAAGATCTACAACACCAGCGGTACGAAGGAAGACCTCGACAGCTTCAGCGATGAAGAGATCATCGCACTGTGCATGAACCTGAAGAAGGGCGTGCCGATGGCAACGCCGGTATTCGACGGTGTGCACGAAGAGGAGATCCGCCAGATGCTGCGCCTCGCCGGCCTGCCCGAAACCGGCCAGACGACGCTGCACGACGGCCGTACCGGTGATGCCTTCGACCGCAAGGTCACGGTGGGTTATATGTACATGCTGAAGCTGAATCATCTGGTGGATGACAAGATGCACGCCCGTTCCACCGGCCCGTACAGCCTGGTTACCCAGCAGCCGCTGGGTGGTAAGGCCCAGTTCGGCGGTCAGCGTTTCGGTGAGATGGAAGTGTGGGCGCTGGAGGCGTACGGCGCCGCCTATACCCTGCAGGAAATGCTGACGGTGAAATCCGACGACGTGAACGGCCGTACCAAGATGTACAAGAACATCGTGGACGGCGATCACCGGATGGAAGCCGGCATGCCCGAATCCTTCAATGTGTTGATCAAGGAAATTCGCGCATTGGGTATCGACATCGAGCTGGAACAAGAATAGTCCGACGCAAGCGGCGCCCGGTAAGCCGGGCGCCTTTGGCGAACGGCAAGCGACGGACAACTGAGGAGACACACGGTGAAAGACCTTCTGAATCTTCTGAAGCAGCAAGGCCCGATTGAAGACTTTGACGCCATCCGCATCGGACTGGCGTCGCCGGACAAGATCCGCTCCTGGTCTTTCGGCGAAGTGAAGAAGCCGGAGACCATCAACTACCGCACCTTCAAGCCGGAGCGTGACGGCCTGTTCTGTGCCAAGATCTTTGGCCCGGTGAAGGACTACGAGTGCCTGTGCGGCAAGTACAAGCGCCTCAAGCACCGCGGCGTGATCTGCGAGAAGTGCGGCGTGGAAGTGACCCTGGCCAAGGTGCGCCGCGAGCGCATGGGCCACATCGAGCTGGCCAGCCCCACCGCGCACATCTGGTTCCTGAAGAGCCTGCCGTCCCGTATGGGTCTGCTGCTCGACATGACCCTGCGCGATATCGAGCGCGTGCTCTATTTCGAAGGTTTCGTGGTTATCGACCCGGGCATGACCCAGCTCGAGCGCGGCCAGCTGCTGTCCGATGAAGCCTACCTGGACGCCATCGAGGAGTACGGTGACGAGTTCGACGCCCGCATGGGCGCCGAGGCCATCTATGAGCTGCTGCGCAGCATGGATCTGCAGGCCGAGGCCACCAAGATCCGCGAGGAGCTGCCGACCACCAACTCCGAGACCAAGCTGAAGAAGTACACCAAGCGTCTGAAGCTGATCGAAGCCTTCCTCGAGTCCGGCAACAAGCCGGAGTGGATGGTGATGACCGTGCTGCCGGTGTTGCCGCCGGAGCTGCGTCCGCTGGTGCCGCTGGAAGGCGGCCGCTTCGCCACGTCCGACCTGAACGATCTGTATCGTCGCGTCATCAACCGCAACAACCGTCTCAAGCGCCTGCTGGACCTGTCGGCGCCGGACATCATCGTGCGCAACGAAAAGCGCATGCTGCAGGAAGCGGTGGATGCGCTGATGGACAACGGCCGCCGCGGCCGTGCCATCACCGGTTCCAACAAGCGCCCGCTCAAGTCCCTGGCCGACATGATCAAGGGCAAGCAGGGCCGTTTCCGCCAGAACCTGCTCGGCAAGCGCGTCGACTACTCCGGCCGTTCCGTCATCGTGGTGGGGCCGACCCTGCGCCTGCACCAGTGCGGCCTGCCCAAGAAGATGGCGCTGGAGCTGTTCAAGCCCTTTATCTTCTCCAAACTGGAACGCCGCGGCCTGGCCACCACCATCAAGGCGGCCAAGAAGATGGTCGAGCGCGAAGGTCCGGAAGTGTGGGATATCCTGGCGGAAGTCATTCGCGAGCATCCCGTGCTGCTGAACCGCGCCCCGACCCTGCACCGTCTGGGCATCCAGGCCTTTGAGCCGGTGCTGATCGAGGGCAAGGCCATCCAGCTGCATCCGCTGGTCTGCGCGGCCTTCAACGCAGACTTCGACGGTGACCAGATGGCCGTCCACGTGCCGCTGTCGCTGGAAGCTCAGCTGGAAGCGCGTGCGCTGATGATGTCCACCAACAACATTCTGTCGCCCGCCAACGGCGAGCCGATCATCGTCCCGTCGCAGGACGTTGTGCTGGGTCTGTATTACATGACCCGTGACCGCGTCAACGGCAAGGGCGAAGGCATGGTGTTCGCCGATACCGCCGAAGTTCTCCGCGCCTATCAGACCGGCAACGTCGAGCTGCAGGCCCGTATCAAGGTGCGTATCCGCGAAGTCCTGCTCGACGAGCAGGGCCAGCGTGAAGAGAAGATCAGCCTGAAAGACACCACCGTTGGTCGTGCGCTGCTGTTCGACGTGGTGCCTGACGGCATGCCGTTCGAGCTGGTCAACCGTCCCCTGGTGAAGAAGGCGATTTCGCAGTTGATCAACACCTGCTATCGTCGCCTTGGCCTGAAGGACACCGTCATTTTCGCCGACCACCTGATGTACACCGGTTTCCGCTATGCGACCCGCGCCGGCGTATCCTTCGGTCTGGATGACATGGTCATTCCGGATGAGAAGGCCGATATCCTGGGCCGTGCCGACGCCGAAGTGAAGGAGATCGAAAACCAGTACATCTCCGGTCTGGTGACCAACGGCGAACGCTACAACAAGGTGGTCGACATCTGGTCGCGCACCAACGACCAGGTCGCCAAGGCGATGATGGACAAGTTGGGTACGGAAGAGGTGGTGGACGCCAAGGGTGACACGGTGCGTCAGCCTTCCTTCAACTCGGTGTTTATGATGGCCGATTCCGGCGCTCGTGGTAGCGCCGCCCAGATCCGTCAGCTGGCCGGCATGCGTGGCCTGATGGCCAAACCGGACGGCTCCATCATCGAGACGCCGATTACCGCGAACTTCCGTGAAGGCCTGTCGGTTCTGCAGTACTTCATCTCCACCCACGGTGCACGTAAAGGTCTGGCGGATACCGCGCTGAAGACCGCCAACTCCGGTTACCTGACCCGTCGTCTGGTCGACGTGGCCCAGGACCTGGTGGTGACCGAGGAGGACTGCGGTACCGTCCACGGCGTCACCATGCAGTCCCTGATCGAAGGCGGCGACGTGGTTGAACCGCTGCGCGAGCGCGTGCTGGGCCGCGTCACGGCCGAGGACGTGTTTGTTGCGGGCTCCGACGAAGTGGCCATTCCTCGTGGCACCCTGCTGGATGAAAAGTGGGTGGCGAGCCTGGAAGACATGTCCATCGACCACCTGTACGTGCGCTCGCCCATTACCTGCGAAAGCCGCTATGGTGTCTGCTCCGCCTGTTACGGTCGCGATCTGGCCCGTGGCCACCGCGTCAACGTCGGCGAGGCGGTGGGTGTCATCGCGGCCCAGTCCATCGGTGAGCCGGGTACCCAGCTCACCATGCGTACCTTCCATATCGGTGGTGCGGCATCCCGTTCGGCAGCAGTCAACAATATTGCGGTCAAGAGCAACGGTACGGTGCGTCTGCACAACATCAAGCTGGTGCAGCATGCCTCCGGCAACCGGGTGGCGGTATCCCGCTCCGGCGAATTGACCGTGCTGGACGAGAGCGGCCGCGAGCGTGAACGCTACAAGGTGCCTTACGGTGCGGTGATCAGCGTCGGCGACACCGATGCGGTCAGGGGCGGCCAGGTGGTCGCTACCTGGGACCCCCATACCCATCCTGTTATTACGGAAATTACCGGCCGTGTGCGCTTCACCGACTTCGTCGATGGCGTCACCATCAATCGCCAGACCGACGAAGTTACCGGCCTGTCCAGCCTGGTGGTCACCGATCCCAAGCAACGTGGCTCGACCGGCAAGGACCTGCGTCCGATGGTCAAGCTGGTGGACGACAAGGGCAACGACGTGTTCATTCCGGGCACCGAACTGCCGGCCAACTACTTCCTGCCTGCCGGCGCCATCGTCAACCTGGCGGACGGCGCCGAGGTGGGTGTGGGCGACGTCGTGGCCCGTATCCCGCAGGAATCGTCCAAGACCCGTGACATCACCGGCGGTCTGCCCCGCGTGGCCGACCTGTTCGAGGCGCGCAAGCCCAAGGAGCCTGCCATCCTGGCGGAAATCTCCGGTACCCTTAGTTTTGGTAAGGAAACCAAGGGCAAGCAGCGTCTGATCATTACGCCGACCGACGGCAGCGACCAGCACGAGGAACTCATCCCGAAGTGGCGTCACGTCACGGTGTTCGAGGGTGAGCACGTCGAAAAGGGCGAGGTCATCGTCGAAGGCGAACCGACTCCGCACGACATCCTTCGTCTGCAGGGTGTGGAAGCGCTTGCTAACTACATCGTCAACGAAGTGCAGGACGTCTACCGTCTGCAGGGTGTGAAGATCAACGACAAGCACATCGAGGTCATCGTCCGGCAGATGCTGCGCAAGGTCACCATCAAGGAAGGCGGCGAAACCAAGTTCCTGCAGGGTGAACAGCTGGAACTGGCCCGGGTTCAGGAGGAGAACGAGGTGGTCATGGCGGGGAACAAGATGCCTGCCACCTACGAGCGCGACCTGCTGGGCATCACCAAGGCATCGCTGTCCACCGAGTCGTTCATCTCGGCGGCCTCGTTCCAGGAAACCACCCGTGTCCTTACGGACGCCGCGGTAACCGGCAAGATGGACGAGCTGCGCGGCCTGAAGGAGAACGTCATTGTGGGCCGCCTGATTCCGGCGGGTACCGGCCTGGCCTACCACAATGAGCGTCGCCGCAAGCGCCATCAGTTTGGCATTGAGGAGTCGCCGAAGGAGGAGGTTGCCCCTGAGGTGGCGGCCGAAGCCGGGGGTGGCGAGTAACTTTCCTGCGGGTATCACCCGAGAAGGCGGGGGTTGCTATTGACATAGCCCTCCCGTGTTCTTAGAATCCCGCTTCTTTTTCACAGGCCGGTGCTTTGCCGGCCTGTTGCTTATTTTGGCTGGAGTCGAAGAGACAAATGGCGACGATTAACCAATTGGTACGCAAGCCGCGGGTACGCCCGGTAGAGAAGAGCAAGGTGCCCGCCCTGGAGAGCTGTCCCCAGAAGCGTGGCGTGTGCACCCGCGTGTACACCACCACCCCGAAGAAGCCGAACTCGGCACTGCGCAAGGTTGCGCGTGTGCGCCTGACCAATGGCTTCGAAGTAACTACTTACATCGGCGGTGAAGGCCACAACCTTCAGGAGCACTCCGTGGTTTTGATTCGCGGCGGCCGTGTAAAGGACCTGCCGGGTGTGCGTTACCACACCGTGCGCGGCACCCTCGACACCTCCGGCGTCAAGGACCGCAAGCAGGGTCGTTCCAAGTACGGCGCCAAGCGTCCGAAGTCCTAATCGTTTAAGGAATTACGGGTATGTCCAGAAGAACGAGTGCCACCAAGCGCGATGTGTTGCCGGATCCGAAGTACGGCAACAAGATGCTGTCCCGCTTTATCAACATCCTCATGCTGAGCGGCAAGAAGGCCGTCGCCGAAAAGATCGTCTACGGCGCGCTGGACCGCATCGCCGAGAAGAGCAAGGGCGAACCCCTTGCCATGTTCGAAAAGGCCCTGGGCAACATTCGCCCGATGGTAGAGGTGAAGTCCCGCCGTGTCGGCGGCGCTACCTACCAGGTACCCATTGAAGTGCGTAATGACCGTGGCGTGGCTCTGGCCATGCGCTGGCTGGTGGATGCCGCCCGCAAGCGTGGCGAGAAGTCCATGGGGCTGCGTCTGGCCGGCGAGATCATGGATGCCTATGAGCAGAAAGGCACCGCCGTGAAGAAGCGTGAAGACACGCATCGCATGGCCGAGGCCAACAAAGCCTTCGCCCATTACCGCTGGTAAGTTTAAGAGGAACGAGCTGTGGCCCGTAACACCCCCATCGAGCGTTATCGCAATATCGGTATTTCCGCGCACATTGATGCCGGCAAGACCACTACGACCGAGCGCGTGCTCTTCTATACCGGCGTCAGCCACAAGATTGGCGAAGTGCATGATGGCGCTGCGACGATGGACTGGATGGAGCAGGAGCAGGAGCGTGGTATCACCATCACCTCCGCGGCTACCACCTGCTTCTGGTCGGGCATGAGCCAGCAGTTCCCGCAGCACCGCATCAACATCATCGACACCCCGGGTCACGTGGACTTCACCATCGAGGTGGAGCGTTCCATGCGTGTGCTCGATGGTGCCTGCATGCTGTACTGCGCCGTGGGCGGTGTACAGCCCCAGTCTGAGACGGTATGGCGTCAGGCCACCAAGTACCATGTACCGCGTCTGGCGTTCGTCAACAAGATGGACCGTGCCGGTGCCGATTTCTTCAAAGTCGTGCGCCAGATGAAGGAGCGCCTGCGCGCCAATCCGGTGCCGCTGCAGATCCCCATCGGTGCCGAAGACAACTTCGTCGGCCTGGTCGACCTGCTCAAGATGAAGGCGATCATCTGGAACGAAGCCGATCAGGGCACGACCTTCGAATACGGCGACATTCCGGCCGAGCTGCAGTCCACCGCCCAGGAATGGCGCGAAAAGATGGTCGAGGCTGCCGCCGAGGCCGATGAAGAGCTGATGGAAAAATACCTGGAGGAAGGCGATCTGTCCGAGGACGAGATCAAGCGCGCCATCCGCAAGCGTACCATCAACCTCGAAATCGTCCCGATGCTGTGCGGTTCCGCTTTCAAGAACAAGGGCGTGCAGGCCATGTTGGATGCCGTCATCGAGTATCTGCCCTCGCCGCCGGAAGTTCCGACCATCAAGGGCATCGATGCCAACTCCGGTGAGCCCGTCGAGCGAAAGTCCTCCGACGACGAGCCGTTCTCCGCACTGGCGTTCAAGATCATGACCGATCCGTTTGTCGGTTCGCTGACCTTTATTCGCGTATACTCCGGCATATTGAATTCCGGCGACAGCGTGTACAACTCGCAGAACGGTGGCAAGGAGCGCATCGGCCGCATGCTGCAGATGCACGCCAACCAGCGTGATGAACTGAAGGAAGTGCGTGCCGGCGACATCGCCGCCTGCGTCGGCCTGAAGGATGTCATCACCGGTACCACCCTGTCGGCCACCGACAAGCCGGTTATCCTGGAAAAGATGGAGTTCCCCGAGCCGGTTATCTCCATTGCCGTCGAGCCGAAGACCAAATCCGACCAGGAAAAGATGGGCCTGGCGCTGAACAAGCTGGCGCAGGAAGACCCCTCCTTCCGTGTGCGTACCGACGAAGAGTCCGGCCAGACCATTATCTCCGGCATGGGCGAGCTGCATCTGGAAATCCTCGTTGACCGCATGCGGCGCGAATTCAAGGTCGAGGCGAACATTGGCGCGCCGCAGGTGGCCTATCGCGAAACCATTCGCAAAGCCGTGGAGCAGGAAGGCAAGTTTGTGCGTCAGTCCGGCGGCCGCGGCCAGTACGGGCATGTGTGGCTCAAGCTGGAGCCGCAAGAGGCCGGCAAGGGTTACGAGTTCGTCAACGGTATCGTCGGCGGCGTGGTGCCGAAGGAATACATTCCGGCTGTTGACAAGGGTATTCAGGAGCAGATGAAGAATGGCGTTATCGCCGGCTACCCGGTTGTAGACGTCAAGGTCACCCTGTTCGATGGTTCCTACCACGATGTGGACTCCAATGAAATGGCGTTCAAGATCGCCGGTTCCATGGGCTTCAAGGAAGGTGCGATCAAGGCCGGCGCCGTCCTGCTTGAGCCGATCATGGGTGTGGAAGTGGAAACGCCGGAAGAGTACATGGGCGACGTGATGGGCGATCTCAACCGTCGTCGCGGCATGATTCTCGGCATGGAAGACAGTGTAGGCGTCAAGCTGTTGAAAGCCGAAGTGCCGCTGTCCGAAATGTTCGGTTACTCGACTTCTCTGCGTTCCCAGACTCAGGGCCGTGCAACCTACTCGATGGAATTCAAGAAGTACCAGGATGCACCGGCGAACGTGACCGAGGCGGTCATCAAAAAGTCCGCCTGATGAACCAATCAAACCAGTATTCAGCTATTAGAGGGTAACGACCGTGTCCAAGGAAAAATTCGAGCGTAAAAAGCCGCACGTAAACGTCGGTACGATTGGTCACGTGGACCATGGCAAGACGACGCTGACCGCGGCCCTGACGGTAGTGCAGGCGAAGA
>Ga0299912_10002335_pt1 | contig 15496 bp, 16 predicted proteins | sample RVTome_2_FD_207667 | JGI IMG/M metagenome (GOLD analysis project Ga0299912, IMG submission 207667) | Soil microbial communities from uranium-contaminated site in the Upper Colorado River Basin, Wyoming, United States - RVT95D214 (version 2) ... | reverse complement strand
GAGCGGCAGAGTTCGCCAATTTGCGGAGAGCGCCCATGAGCCAGGAGAGCCAGGTTCCGATGCTAGACGACACCAAGCGCAAGCTCGACGAGCTCGAGCAGCGCATCAGGGCGGCCAGATCGTCGATCGGTGCCCCGGCAAAATTTGCCGCCGACGTGCACAAGGATTGGAGCGCTATGGTCGAGACGCACGCCGACATCCGCCGCAAGCTCGACAGCGCGCAGAATTCGCCGGACGCACTCGAGGGCATCCGCTTCGACATCGATATCCTGCGCCACTCCTTCGAGCGATGGGTGGCGCGCGTCGAAGGTGACTTCGACACCGACAGCAAGAAGGCCGGCGGATAATTCGCGCATCGAGCGCGCGAAAAACACTGCGGCGGCCGATCGCTCGGCCGCCGCATGGCGAATATCGCAAACAGTAGAGTTAGATGATGTCGATTTCGGCCGGCAGGTAGCTCGTCACTTCGAGACCGACTTCCTGCTCACGAACTTGCGGCTTGTTCCAGATCTTCATGAGTGTTTCCTCCTTGAACGGAGAACGGAAGCGATCGCCCCCATCCCCAGCGTCCGGATATAAGGGGCGAGCGCGCAAGCTCGCAATAGATTTTTGCGCATTTTGCGTAGGTGGAAGGCGTATTTGCCAGCGTCGCTTAACGCGCTTTCGCTTGTTGCGGCGCAGCGGAAATTAGCGGCTGGCTGCAGCGCGGGAAGCGGGCAAGGAATGGACCAGCTACTGGCCGTCCTCGGTGTCGCCCGAGTTGATCTTCTTGATCGCCGTCAGGACCGACGGCCGGCACTGGCCGAGCGGCCCTACGGCATTGAGCGCGGTTGCCTCGTCGCCGCGGGCCATCGCCTGCTCGTAGTTGACCTTGCAGTACTCGGCCTGCTGGCGCTGGAGCTCCTCCTGCGAGAGCTTCTTCATCGCGTCGGGATCCTTGATGGCGGCCACCTGGGGTGACTCGGGCGCGGCCTCGCCGGGTGGCGGCAGCCGGTCGAGGGAGGGTGGTACGACGAGCCCTGGGCGCTCGGCGACTTTCGCCTCCTTCGACTTCGCCTTGGCGGCATCGGAAAGGCCGACGGCGTCGAAGATGCCACCGTTGAACTGAATGTCATCGGAAGAGCAACCAGCCACGCCGAGCGCGAGGCAGGCCGCGAGTGCCGGCCAAACACCTTTTGCAGGACTGGTTCTCGGCGGCATTTGTTTTCCCCCGTGGCGCTTCGTGTCCCGCATCGGTATCGCGGTAGCGCCGAACGCTAATGCCCTGCGCTACAACGACTTTGCGGCGTCTTTGCGACTCGCCAGTAGGGAGTCATACAGCAGGCCCATAACACCGGCAACAATGGCAACATCGGCGACGTTGAACACGTACCAGTAGAAGCCGAAAGCGTGCAGGGAGAAGAAGTCTGCAACCCCGCCAAGAACCACGCGATCTACGGCATTGCCGAGTGCTCCGCCCATGATCAGGCCCAGCGAAATGGCCAGCAGCCGGCTGCTCGCGCCGCGGGAAAGCCAGACCCACAGGCCCGCGGTCGCCGCGACACCGAAGGCCGCCAGCATGAGCTGGCCCGTATAGCTGTCCTGGTCGAGCAGGCTGTAGCTGATGCCGATGTTCTTGACGAACACGAGATCGAAAAACGGGGTGACGGCGACGCGCCCGCGTTCGGCGATGCGGTAGACATCGAGCATCCACCACTTGTGCGCCTGGTCGAGGACTACGGTGGCGAGGAATACGGCGAGCCCCAGCCGCGAATACGGCCCCCACACCCAACCGCGCGCATCCGCGCCGCCAAGCCTCATGCCGCACCTTTGGCGCGCCGGTCGAACTCGCGCACGGCGGCGGCATCGCGCGGCGACAGATCGGGAAACTCGGGATCGGCGCCGATGTCGGACAGGATGCGCCACGAGCGGGCGCACTTGCGGCCTTCGGCGCGCTTGGGCACGACGCCCACGCCCGCCACGTCGGGCAGGGTGAAGGCGCCCTCGGGCGCCGACTTGGCGATGAGGCGTGCGGCACTGGTGATCGACACCTCGGCGAGGTCGACGCCTTCCAGCGCGCGCAGCATGTCGTTGTTGGCGACGTAGACCTCGGGCGCGGCCTCGAGGCTCGAGCCGATGCGCTTGGCCGCCCGTTCCAACTCGAGCGCGCCGGTCACCACGCGGCGCACGTCGCGCACCAGATCCCACTTGCGCGTCAGCTCGTCGTTGCGCCACGCCTTGTCGAGCTCGGGGAAGGTTTCGAGATGCACGGAGCCCTTGCGCCCGGCATCGCGGGCGAGCCACGCCTCTTCCGCCGTGAACGACAGGATCGGCGCCAGCCAGGCGACGAGCGCTCTAAAGATCTCATCGATCACGGTGAGCGCCGCGCGCCGCTTCACGCTCGAATAGGGCTCGCAATAGAGCGCGTCCTTGCGGATGTCGAAATAGAAGGCCGACAGCTCCGAGTTCATGAAGTGCGACAGCACGGCGACGACCTTGCGGTAGTCGTAGGCTGCATAGGCAGCGCGCACTTCCGCATCGAGCTCGGTCAGGCGGTGCAGCATGAGCCGCTCGAGCTCGTAGTCGCGCATGTCCTTGAACTTGATGCGCTCCTCAGGCGCCAGATGCACTAAGGCCCCCAGCATCCAGCGCAGCGTGTTGCGCAGCTTGCGGTAGGCCTCGACTGCCGAGTGTAGGATGGCGGGGCCGAAACGGATGTCGTTCGTCGTGTCGGCGGAGGCGACCCACAGGCGCAGGATGTCGGCGCCCGTCGTCTTCATGACCTCCTGGGGCGAGAGCGTATTGCCCTTCGACTTCGACATCTTCTCTTCCCCCTTCTCGTCGAGGATGAAGCCGTGGGTGAGCACGATGTCGTAGGGAGCGCGGCCGCGCGTGCCGCATGATTCCAAGAGCGAGGACTGGAACCAGCCGCGGTGCTGGTCGGAGCCTTCGAGGTACATGACGCGGTCCTTGCCGCCGTCGCGCACGCGTTTCACGCCGGCGAGCGTCGGGAAGTGCTGCGCGTCCTCGAGCGTGAAGGCGTGGGTCGAGCCGGAATCGAACCACACATCGAGGATGTCGCGTACCTGCTCCCATTGCGCCGGCTCATCGACAATGCCGTCGAGGAAACGCTCCGCGGCGCCCTCGGCGAACCACACGTCGGCGCCCTTCTCCGCGAACGCTTGCGTGATGCGCGCCATCAGCTCCTTCGACTTGGGAAACTTGGCCGAGGGGATCACCTCGCCCGTCTCCTTGTGACGGAACACGGTGATCGGCACGCCCCAGGCGCGCTGGCGCGAGACGACCCAGTCGGGCCGCCCCTCGACCATGCCGCGGATGCGGTTCTCGCCCGATTGCGGCACCCACTCGGTCTCGTCGATGGCCTTCATGGCGAGCTGGCGCAGCGTCTGGTTGCCGCTCTTGGGGATGCCCTTGACAAGCTTATCCATGGCGATGAACCACTGCGGCGTGTTGCGGAAGATGACCGGCTTCTTGGAGCGCCAGGAATGCGGGTATTGGTGCTTGAGGCGCCCGCGCGCGATCAACGCGCCCGCGTCCGCCAGCGCCTTGATGACGGCGTCGTTGGCGTCGCCCTTGTCGCCGTTCTCCTTGAGCACGCGGCGGCCCTCGAAGCCCGGCGCGTCCTTGGTCATGACGCCGTCGGCGTCGACGGTGAAGGGAATCGTCGTGACGATATCGCGCGCTTTGAGCTCGGCCGCATTGGCCATCCAGATCTGATAGTCGTCCGTGCCGTGGCCGGGCGCGGTGTGCACGAATCCTGTGCCCGTGTCGTCGGTGACGTGATCGCCGTCGAGCAGCGGGACGTCAAAGTCGTAGCCGAGTGCGGCGAGCGGATGCCGACAGATCATCGCCGCAAGAGTGGGTGCTTCAACTGTGCCATGGCGCACCCACGTTTCGACACGCGCTGCCTGCCGAAGGTTTTCTGCGCAGCTGTCTGCAAGGATCAGCTTGTCGCCTGGCTTTGCCCAATTGTCGGCAGGTGCATTCGAAACTTCGTAAAGACCATATTTGATCTTTCTGGAGAACGAGATGGCGCGGTTCCCTGGGATGGTCCAAGGCGTCGTCGTCCAGATCACCACAGATGCCTGCTGCAATAACTGCGTGAACTTAACGAGTTCCTCGACTTCGCCCGGCCGCGGATCTTTCAGATTTCCTTTCACGTCGACATCCGCCGAAATCCATCCGGCCTGCGACGCATGGGCCACCGGGAACTTCACCCAGATCTGGTCCGACGTGTAGTCCTGGTACTCGACCTCCGCTTCCGCCAGTGCCGTGCGCTCGACCACCGACCACATGACGGGCTTGGAGCCGCGATAGAGCGTCCCGTTCATGGCAAACTTCATCAGCTCGCCGGCGATCGTCGCCTCGGCCGGATAGTTCATGGTCGCGTACGGATGCGCCCAGTCGCCGACCACGCCCAAGCGCTTGAACTCCTCGCGCTGCACGTCGATCCAATGCGCGGCGAACTCGCGGCACTCGGCGCGAAACTCGTTGATCGGGATGGCGTCCTTGTTGCGCCCCTTGGCGCGGTAGTTCTCCTCGATCTTCCATTCGATCGGCAGGCCGTGGCAGTCCCAGCCCGGCACGTAGTTGGAATCCTGGCCCAGCATGCTTTGCGATTTGACGACGAGGTCTTTCAGGATCTTGTTCAGCGCGTGCCCGATGTGGATGTTGCCGTTGGCGTAGGGCGGGCCGTCGTGCAGCAGGAACTTCGGCCGCCCGTGGCCCTGCTCCCGCAGCCGCTGGTAGAGCCCCATCTCGGCCCAGCGGGCGAGCAGGCGCGGCTCGAGGTCGGGCAGCCCGGCCCGCATGGGAAAATCGGTCTCGGGCAGGAACAGGGTCTTGCTCCAGTCGCGCGCGCCCGCGGCCGGAGCCGCGGCGTCCGCCTCGCTTTGGGCCTGCTGCGCTTCACGCTGAGCTGGCGCCTGCACCGGCTTTGCCGCCGCGTCATCCCGCTTGGTCTTGGCCGCGCTTGCCTTGCCGCCGGTGTGCTTCGCCATCGTCCTTCTCGCCAATGTCAGCCGGGGTTCTAGCAACATGCTCCGCGCTAATCCAGGCGGCCCTTGTGCGGCGCTGTCATCCCGGAAGCCGGAGCGTCAAGGCGAAGCCATGCTTCGCATGGACGCGGAGGCTATCCGGGACCCAGCGTAAACTGCGTCGAAGACGCCTCATGTGCTTCAATGACGTGCCTGCGGCTGTCTTCTCCTGGGTCCCGGATCGCAATCGGCGATGCCTCGCGCCTCCGGGATCACAGATAAATGCAATTAAGGCGCGACAGCTTCCAGAATCGCGCGGGCACGGGCGCAGTCGCCCTGCATCTGTGCCACGAGCGCCTCGCTCGTCTCGAACTTGCGGTCGGCGCGGATGAAATCGATGAACTCGACCTCAATCTGGCGCCCGTAGAGATCGCCGTCGAAATCGAACAGGAACACTTCCAGCACCGGCATGCCGTCGTCGTAGGTGGGACGCGTGCCGAGATAAGCGGCACCGTCGTAGCGCTCGCCGTCCGCGAATATGCGCACCGCGTAGATGCCGTGGCCGAGCGCCGTGCCGCGCGGCAGGGGAACGTTGGCGGTGGGAAAGCCGAGCCCCGTGCCGCGCTTGGCGCCACCGACGACCGTGCCGGCCGCACGCCAGTGGCGCCCCAGCATGCGGGCAGCGCCCTTCACGTCGCCCTGCGCCAGCCGCAGCCGGATGGCACTTGAGGAGAACACCTCGCCATCCTCGGCGACGGGCGCCACGATCGTCAGCCCGAAGCCGAGCTTCTGCGCTGCGGCTTGCATCGTCTCCGGGGTGCCGCCGCGGTTGCGGCCGAAAAAGAAATCGTGGCCGATGACGATGTGGCGCGCACCGAGGTCGGCAACGAGCACTTGCGCGACGAAGTCGTCGGCGGAGAGCATGGCCAGCGCGGCGTCGAAGGGCAGCACAATCGCCACGTCGAGGCCGAGGCCCTCGAAGATGGCGAGCTTCTGCGCCAGCGGCGTCAGGTGAAAGTGCGGCTCCTCGGGATGGAAGAACTCGCGCGGATGGGGCTCGAAGATCACGGCGCCCGCCGGCGCGCCTATATCGCGCGCTATCGTCGCCGCCGTCTCCAGCAGCGCCTGGTGGCCGCGGTGCACGCCGTCGAAATTGCCGATGGCCAGCACGGCGCCGCGCGCCGCCTGCGGCACATCCCTGTAACCTTGGACGACAAGCATTACGCCTCTGCGCCTCCGGGCATCGCCAATATCGCCTCGCCGGCGGAGAGGCCTGTGCACCGCTCACAAAGCACGGAACGCCAACACGCTCGACTTCAGGCAGGCCGCGCCGGAACCATGAGCACCGCTTCGCCTAGCACCACCGGCTTGCCGTTGACGGTGCACACGCACTCGAAACGCGCGCGCTTCTTTTCGGGCACCAGTTCGGCGACCTTCACGGTGGTGACGACGGTATCGCCGATCTTGACCGGCGCCTTGAAGTTCAAGGTCTGCGAGATGTAGATGGCACCGGGGCCGGGCAGCTTCATGCCGAACACGGCCGAGATGTAGGCCGCCGACAGCATGCCGTGGGCGATACGTTCTTTGAACATGGTTGTCGCCGCGTATTCGGCATCGACGTGGACGGGGTTGCGATCCCCCGACAGCTCCGCGAACGCTGTGATGGTGTCGGCGGTTACGGTGTTGGAGAGGCTCGCCTCCTGGCCGACGCTAAGATCCTCGAAGAAAACGCTCTTTGGCGCCGACCCCATGTGCTCTGCCTCCCTTGACTGCCGGCCCGCCCGGCCGGCGGCGACACTATCCGCGGCGGCGGCGGGCGGCAACTGCAGGCGGCCAATACAAGGCGCAACGGCCGCCCGAACACAGGTTGCACGCCCGCCCCCAGGCGAGCTATAAGGCGCCAATTCCCCAGTTGCCCGAATATGGTTGGCCCTGCGGACCTCACCGCAGGACGCCGGAGGTAAGCCCCTATGAGCGACCGTAGACCCCTGATGCCCAAAGCGACGGCCGTTTGGCTCGTCGCCAATACGTCGCTGACGTTCGAGCAGATCGCCGCCTTCTGCGGCCTGCACGTGCTCGAGGTCAAAGGCATCGCCGATGGAGACGTGGCGCAGGGGATCAAGGGGCTCGACCCCGTCACCTCGGGCCAGCTGACGCGTGAGGCGATCGAGGAGGCGGAGCGCGATCCTTCCCGCGATCTGCATCTCGCCGAGCCCAAGGTCGTGGTGCCGGAAACGCCGTCGCGCAAGGGTCCTCGCTATACGCCCGTCTCGCGCCGCCAGGACCGACCCAACGCGGTGCTTTGGCTGATGCGCAATCACCCTGAGCTCAAGGACAGCCAGATCATGCGCCTGGTCGGCACGACCAAGCCGACCATCACGCAGATCCGCGAGCGCTCGCACTGGAACGCGCCGAACCTCACCCCGCAGGATCCCGTCACGCTCGGCCTTTGCTCGCAGATCGAGCTCGACAACGAGGTCAAGAAGGCGGCGCGCCGCCTCGATCGCGACCGTAAGGGTTCGCCGGGTATGGAGAAGGCCGGCACGCTGCTGCCCACCGAGGAGACGACGGCGCCACCGCCCGAACGCAAGGTCGAGATCATGCAGCCCAAGCTCGAGGAGCAGCGCGAGGAGACCCCCGAGGAGGAGCAGGCGCGCGTGTACGCCAAGCTCAAGGGGATGTCGGGCGGCCCGGAGCAGCTGCCGGGCGACGAGGACGAGAAGGACGAGAAGGGTGGCGAATAAGCCAGAGGCCGATCGGCGGCTGGCGCGTCAGGCTTCGATCGACGCCATGGCTGATCGTTCGAGGCGGACAAAGCGCCACCCGAGCACCTCCTTCACGAGCCAGAAATAGCAGGCGAGAAGCACACATAGGGGGGCCATCAGCACGGGCCCCAAGCTAGCACTGCAGCCCTTAGCGCCCGGGGTGCGTTGCTCTTTAAGCAGGGGCGACGCTATTCCAGTACCCACGGAACCATCAACAGCAGCATAAGCACGATCCAAAGCGCAATCGTCTGTTGCTTGAACTCGCTCATGGCCATCTCCCTGCAAGCCACGCGAGGGATCAGAATATCGCCAATTCCGCCGCTGCAAAAGCGCTATGGCGACATTCGGCAAGTCACCCTGCAAAGTCACCCTGCAAAATCGCAGCTGCTGCCCGCATCGCGAACGGCGTTGCTGATGGGCGTTGCTGAGCATGCTGGCTTTCGCTAGCGTTTCTGGGACGTTCCCACTATTCGCTGCACATCCTCCATCGAGCGCCGGCCGGACAATGCCCCCCAATCCCTTCAATGAGCACCTCGACAAGAACTCCGCCAACTACCAGCCGCTGACGCCCCTGCAATTCCTGCAGCGCGCGGCCAAGGTCTTTCCAAACCATACGGCCGTGATCCATGGCCGGCGGCGGCTCAGCTACGCGGAGTTCTATGCCCGCTGCCGCCGGCTCGCCTCTGCGCTCTCCGCGCGCGGCATCGGCCCCGGCGACACCGTCTCCGTCATCCTTGCCAACACGCCGCCGATGCTCGAAGCGCACTACGGCGTGCCGATGATCGGCGCTGTGTTGCACACCATCAACACGCGCCTCGATGCGCCCATCATCGCCTTCCAGCTCGACCACGCCAATTCGAAGCTGCTGATCACCGACCGCGAGTTCGCCGCGACCTCCAAGGCCGCGCTCGCGCTCGCGCAGGTAAAGCCGCTGGTCATCGATTTCGACGACCCGGAGTTTCCGCAGACCGGCGAGCGCCTGTCGCAAGAGGAGTATGAAACCTTCATCGCCGCGGGCGATCCCGAGTTCGATTGGCAGATGCCGAGCGACGAATGGGATGCGATCGCACTCAACTACACGTCGGGCACGACCGGCAATCCCAAGGGCGTCGTCTACCATCACCGCGGCGCGGCGCTCATGTGCTACGCCAACACGCTCGAAGCCGGCATGGGCCCGCATCCGGTCTATCTGTGGACGCTGCCCATGTTCCACTGCAACGGGTGGTGCTTTCCCTGGTCGCTGTCGGTCGTCGCCGGCACGCACGTGTGCCTGCGCTGGGTGCGCGCCAAGGCGATGTACGACGCCATCGCCGACCACGGCGTCACGCACCTGTCCGGCGCGCCCATCGTGATGACGACGCTGCTCAACGCCACCGACGAGGAGCGTCGCCCGATCAACCATCGCGTCTCGGTGAACCATGCCGCGGCGCCCCCGCCGCAATTCGTGCTCGACGCGATGACGGCCGCCGGCTTTCATCTGACGCACCTTTACGGGCTGACCGAGACGTACGGCCCGGCCACCGTCAATGAATGGAATAGAGAGTGGAACGACCTCGACGCGCAGGGTCGCGCGTTCAAGCGGACCCGCCAAGGCGTGCGTTACGTGGCGCTGGAAGACCTAACGGTCATGGACCCGCTGACGATGACGCGCGTCCCCGCCGACGGGGAAACGCTGGGCGAGGTGATGTTTCGCGGCAATATCGTCATGAAGGGCTACCTCAAGAACCCCGCGGCCACGGCGGAAGCCTTCGAGGGCGGCTGGTTCCACTCGGGCGATCTCGGAGTGCTCTACCCGGACGGCTACATCCAGCTGAAGGACCGCTCCAAGGACATCATCATCTCGGGCGGCGAGAACATCTCCTCCATCGAGGTCGAGGACGTGCTCTACAAGCATCCGGCCGTCGCCTTCTGCGCCGTCGTCGCCAAGCCGGACGACAAATGGGGTGAGACGCCGTGCGCCTTCATCGAGCTGCGCCCCGGGTCGAGCGCCACCGTCGATGAACTCGTCGCCTGGTGCCGCGACCGGCTGGCCCGCTACAAGTGCCCGCGCCACATCGTCTTTGCCGAGGTGCCCAAGACCTCGACCGGCAAGGTGCAAAAGTTCAAGCTGCGCGAGATGGCGAAGGACGCGTGATCGCCTGTCCTGATAGCATCGGCGCTCAGCAAAACCGATACCGGTTGCGCCGAAGCTGTAGCGCAGCCAACACTTGTGAGGAGGGTACCTTGGAGGCGAGCGCGGGACGCTCGCCCCGGAGAACCTAGTGGCGTGTCTCGGAGTCGCCGGCAAGCCGCGCGATCTCGTCTTTGAGTTTCAGTTTTTCGAGTTTCAGTCGGTGGATTTCGAGGTCGTCCGATCCGGGCCGGGACGCCTCTGCTTGAATCTTACGCTCAAGAAGCCTGTGCTTCTCCGCTAGCTCTGCAATGTGAGCTGCAAGCGCCATCATGGTCCTCCATGAGATGTTGAAGAGACCGCAATAAGGTGCCAGATCGCTGGCCGCTTGTCCAACGTCCGCAGCCAGTTTTATTCACTCAGGCGATAATGCAATTTGACGTAAATTCCGCCCTGTGACGGATGCCTCGTACCTTGCCGGCAAGCCGCTGTCAGCTCAGCACAAAACGTGCGGCGGCGGCGATTCGCCCACAGCTTGCCATATGCCGTGAACAGGACGATAGTCCGCGCGCTCGCGCGGTATTAAGAGGGGCGACCGGGCCGGCCAATGAAGCGCATCGACGAGAGAGAGCTGCGTGACGAACTCGTCAAGCTCCGGGCGGAGCATCGCGAGCTCGACGACCAAATCATTTTACTCGAGGACTCGACGACCGCCGACCAGCTCCTCGTCAAACGCCTAAAGAAGAAGAAGCTCGCCTTGAAGGACCGCATGACGGCGATCGAGGACCAGCTGCTCCCCGACATCATCGCCTGACGCCCGGTACCATCGCCGCGCGGCCCTCAAGGATCCTGCGCCCAGACGCCTCCCATAATCCGCTTGTAATGGGCGGTCCTCTCCTGTAATCCCCCGCTTTCTTTCGGCCGGACGCAGCGAAAAATGAGCACCGGGAAAGCCGTCGTCGGCATCATCATGGGCAGCCAGTCGGACTGGCCAACCCTCAAAAACGCGGCGCAGGTGCTTGACGAGTTGCAGGTTCCCTTCGAGACACGCATCGTCTCCGCCCATCGGACGCCCGAGCGCCTCTACGAATATGCAAAGTCGGCCAAATCACGCGGGCTGAAGGTCATCATCGCCGGGGCCGGCGGGGCCGCCCACCTGCCCGGCATGACCGCCTCGCTCACCTCCGTTCCGGTACTGGGCGTGCCGATCGCGACGAGCGCGCTCGGCGGCAAGGATAGCCTCTATTCGATCGTGCAGATGCCGGCCGGCATTCCCGTCGGCACATTGGCCATCGGCGAGATGGGTGCCACCAATGCCGGCCTGCTGGCGGCGCAGATCCTGGCACTGGCCGACGCGGAGCTTCTGAAGCGTGTCGAAGCACACCGCTCCGCCCGCACTGCCAGGGTCGCCGAGACTCCCAAGGATGCGTGAGGTCAGCGGCTGATGCAGGCTCTCCCGCCGGGGTCCACCATCGGCATCTTGGGCGCCGGTCAGCTTGGCCGCATGCTGGCGGTCGCCGCGGCCCAGCTCGGCTTCAAATGCCACGTCTACAGCGACGTGCCCGGGCCGGCATGCGACGTCGCAGGGGCGACGACGCTCGGCGCCTATGAGGACTTGGCGAAGGTCGAAGCGTTTGCGGCGCAGACCGACGTCGTCACCTACGAGTTCGAGAACGTGCCCGTTGCAGCCGCCGCAGCGGTCGAGCGCATCCGGCCCGTGCGGCCGGGCCTAAAGGCGCTCGAGGTGGCGCAGGACCGGCTCACGGAGAAGCGTTTCGTTTCCGGCTTGGGAATTCCGATTGCGCCGTTTGCACCCGTCGAGGGCGCCGCCGACTTCGCAGCGGCGATCGGCGCGGTCGGCACACCGGCCATCATAAAGACGCGCCGCCTCGGCTACGACGGCAAGGGACAGGCACGCGTTGAAGCGGCCGGCGACTTACCGGCGGCCTTCGAGGCAATCGGCCGTGCGCCGGCAACGCTCGAGGCGCTGGTCCGCTTCGCCTGCGAGGTCTCGGTGCTGCTCGTGCGTAGCGTCGGCGGCGAGACGCGCTTCTACGACATCCCCGTCAACCGCCACGAGGGCGGCATCCTGCGCGCCTCCGCCGTGCCGTGCGACCTGCCGTCAGCGCATCAGGCGCGCGCCCGCGACATCGCCGGCAAGCTCGCCGAAGCGCTCGACTACGTCGGCGTGCTGGGGGTGGAAATGTTCTATGCGGGCGACGCCCCGGAGCCGCTGCTCATCAACGAGTTCGCCCCGCGCGTGCACAACTCTGGCCACTGGACCATGGATGCCTGCGCGGTCGGCCAATTCGAGAACCACATCCGCGCCGTGGCCGGATGGCCGCTGGGCACGACAGAACGCCATTCAGACTGCCGGATGACGAATCTGATTGGCGCTGAGGTGGCCGAATGGCCGCAGCTTGCCGCCGAGGCCGGAGCCTGCCTGCACGTTTACGGCAAGAACGAAGCCCGTCCAGGCCGCAAAATGGGGCATGTCAACCGCCTGAAGCCCCGCTCGGACGCAGGCTGAGGCCCATCCTTCTTCGTCCGCATGGACAATTTAACCGGCTTTTGCTAGTGATCCGCCATCCTCAACGGCAAATGGGATGCTGGCGGTGACGCTGCCGCGACGTTTGCCGTGTTTTTCATTTGTGGCAGGTCAGGCAAAGGAAGCACCGCTTGCAGGTTCTCGTCCGCGACAACAACGTCGATCAGGCTCTCAAGGCGCTCAAGAAGAAGATGCAGCGCGAGGGCATTTTCCGGGAAATGAAGCTTCGCAACTATTTCGAGAAACCCTCCGAGCGTAAGGCTCGCGAGAAGGCCGAGGCCGTGCGCCGCGCGCGCAAGCTGGCCCGCAAGCGCGCCCAGCGCGAAGGCCTGCTGCCCGGCAAGCCAGCCGCCGCCCCGACGACCGGCCCGCGCCGCTAACCACGCCGCCAGTTTTCGCCGTCTTTGCCATGCGCCCTGAGCACCTTGCTCACGGGCGCATTTGCTGTTGTTCGCCAGCCTCGTGTGATTCGGGCTCGCGCTCGTTGGGCGGGCGTGATCTGGCGAGGCCATCGAGCCACCGATAGAGCTCCTCGTAGGAGCCGTAGAGGTGGTGATCGGAATGCCCGGCGCGCGGAAACGTGACGATTTCCTTCGGCGCGTTGGCGGCGGCATAGACGGCGCGGCCCATGGTCACCGGGATCACCTCGTCCTCTTCGCCATGCAGCACCAGGAGTGGCGCTGTCACTTTTGGCAAGAATTGCATGGTTTCGTAGCGGTCGAACATGAACGGGCGCACCGGCAGAAACGGATAAGCGCTGGCCGCCACATCGACGATGGAGGTGTAAGGCGCATCGAGCGCCACGCCGCCGACGGGAGTGTCGGCCGCCAGCTGCACGGCGACGCCCGAGCCCAGCGACTCGCCATAAACGACGATATCATTGGCCGCCACACCTTCGCTGCGCAAAACCGCGTAGGCGAGCTTGGCATCGGCGACATTGGCGCTCTCGCTGGGGGTTCCCGTAGAGCCGCCATAGCCGCGATAGCTCAGCATGAAGATGCCATAGCCGCGCGCCAGAAAACGCCGCACGCGCTCCGAGCGGCTGGCGAGGTTTCCGGCGTTGCCGTGAAAATAGAGAAGCGTCGGCAGCCTTGGCGCCGCGCGGCCGTACCAGGCGACGAGGCGCTCGCCATCGGGCGTATCGATGACACGCTCCTCGACACCGGTTAACGCGAAGCTCGCCGGCAAGGTTCGCTCTGCGTCGGGAAAGTACAAGAGCCTGCGCTGCAGGACGAAGGCCGCGACCGCGATAATGGCGTAGGCGGCTGCGAGAACGAGCACGACCTTCGCCATTGAGTGCATCGCTCCGGTTCACCGCGGGCGCACGCCGAGGCCATCAACCGGCCCTTCCGCGCTCATGCCCCCGCGCAAAATGATATGCGTCTTTTCCCGCGCCGCGAAGTGCGTCCCACAGCAGCGTGCGCAGCACGCCTTGCAGCAACCGTTAATTGTAGTATACGCTCCAGACAACCCATTCATCGGCACCCTGAATAACTGAATTAACGGGAGGGAGCGTTCCTTAGCTAGTCATTTAAACAATTTCCCTCAACTCTCGATGCCGGGCATGCGCATGCCCGGCATTTTTCATTGGCTGAGCCTTTCCTTGTCGGCCGCCGCGCCTCACTTGCCGATCGCGCGGGCGGCTTCGACGTGCTTGACGCCGAGCGCCTCGGCGACGGCGGCGTACGTGATCTTGCCCTCGTGCACGTTGAGACCGGCCATCAGGTGCGGGTCGGCGCGCAGCGCCGCCACGGTTCCCTTGTCGGCCAGAGCCAGCACAAAAGGCAGCGTCGCGTTGTTGAGCGCGAACGTGGAGGTGCGTGCGACCGCGCCCGGCATGTTGGCCACGCAGTAGTGCACGACGCCGTGCTTGATGTAGCTCGGATGGGCATGCGTCGTCGGCTTGGACGTTTCCGCACAGCCGCCCTGGTCGATCGAGATGTCGACGATGACCGATCCGCGCCGCATGCTCTTGACCAGCTTCTCGCTGATCAGCTTGGGTGCCGCAGCGCCCGGCACCAGCACCGCACCGATCACCAGATCGGCTTGCAGCACATAATCCTCGATCGCCTGGCGCGTAGAAAAGATGGTGTTGAGCGAAGCGCCGAACCGCTGGTCGAGCGTGTAGAGGCGCTCGATGTTTATGTCGATGCAGGTGACCGCCGCCTCGAGCCCGATGCTCATGCGCACGGCATTGATGCCGGCAACACCGCCGCCAATGATCACCACGTTGGCCGGCGCGACGCCCGCCGAACCGCCGAGCAGCATGCCGCGACCGCCCTGCTCCATCTCCAGGCAGTGGGCGCCGGCCTGGATGGCCATGCGTCCCGCGACCTCGCTCATCGGCGACAGCAGCGGTAGCCCGCCGTGCACGCCCGTCACCGTCTCATAGGCGATCGCCGTGACGCCGGAACGCATCAAGGCTTTGGCCTGGTGCGGATCGGGTGCGAGATGCAGGTAGGTGAACAGCGTCTGGCCTTCGCGCAACATCTCGCGCTCGGCGGGCTGCGGCTCCTTCACCTTCACGATCAGCTCCGCCTTGGCGTACACCTCCTCGGCGTTGGAGAGGATCTTGGCGCCAGCCTTGCGGTAGTCGTCATCGGAGACTCCCATGCGATCGGCGGCGCCGGCTTCGACGAAGACCTCATGACCGTGCGAGACGACCTCGCGCACGCTGGCGGGCGTCAGCCCGACACGATACTCGTGAACCTTGATCTCCTTGGGCACGCCGATGCGCATGCTGGTCCTCATCCCGGTTGGCCGTCGCTGCAGGGTATTGGAGGGGGATCGATTGGCAACATCGATCTTACCCTCTCCCCAGCGCGGAAGGCTGTCCACATTTGCGGCATGAGCATGCGGAAGGCGCGGCACCGACAATGGCATGCCTTCTCGATCTCGCGGGCGGAGCCCCGAGGGATGTCAAAGAGCGAGGGAGCGCGGGCGCCGAAACGCTGCGTCCTAATTTTTTATGGGCAGCCTTGCGGCGCCCGCGCCGGTGATACTTTTTTGCAGTGCCGAGGGTGCTGTCACATCGTCAGCGAGCCGGTCGGTCCCACCTGCGCTTCTCGCGCCGGGCTATCGTCGTTCCGGGACCTTG
>Ga0299912_10002334_pt1 | contig 15498 bp, 17 predicted proteins | sample RVTome_2_FD_207667 | JGI IMG/M metagenome (GOLD analysis project Ga0299912, IMG submission 207667) | Soil microbial communities from uranium-contaminated site in the Upper Colorado River Basin, Wyoming, United States - RVT95D214 (version 2) ... | reverse complement strand
TGATCTGCCATTTACCGGTTCTTACCGGTGTGCCGCCGTCTTTCAGGGATTTTTTCCCGGCTGCTCTCGCCTGATGACCGTCCATTGAGAAACCGTCATCGCCTTTTTTCCAGATGGGGAGTCCCCACTCTTCGAAACATTCGACTGAATCGTCAACATGTCTTCCGAGGTCGAATACGAGGTCTTCCCTGATGATACCCATGAGGTCGTTCCTGACGTATTTGACGTAGTCGGCAACCTTATTCTCGCCGACATAGGTGTTGATAGCGGAGAGACCCATTGCAACTGCGCCGCTTCTGTCTGTTGCAGCCTTATCGACTAATACTACTTTCAGTCCTTTCGCATTTGCCCAGCGGCATGCCTCAAAAGCTGCTCCGCAGCCAGCCATACCGCCGCCCATGATGAGCAGATCGCAGTCTACCTCAGTAACTTCGGGCTTCTGACAATATGAAAATGTACAAGTTTCTTTTTCCATTTATATTCACCTCCTTATTTATTCAGTTCTTGCAGGTTTGGTAAACAAACCAGGCTGCTTAATTTTTGCAAAATCAGGCTCTGGTTTGCCTGCATACGGATCAACAGAACCTTCAACAGTGGTCCTGATAGGGAATTTGAATCTTTTGGTCAGGCCGCTCCTGAATTTGATTGTCCACATGATGTCCTCTGTTCCTCTCAGTGGAATAGTGCTGGCTCCAAGAGGTACAAAATCTGAATAACCTCTCACCTCGACTGCCTGCTGCGGGCAGATCTTTACGCAGTTAAAGCATTCCCAGCACTGCTCAGGCTCCTGATTGTAAGCCTTCATCTTTTCTCTGTCGAGTGCCATCAAATCGTGAGGACAAATATACTGACATGCAGTCTTGTCCTGTGCCTTGCAACCATCACACTTTTCAGTAATTACAAAACTTGGCATTTAAATACACCTCCTTGTAAATATAATTAGAGTTTAAGATTGAAAAATTGAAAGTTAAAGTGTTTCCCGCCACCTCCTTCCCTTTGTTATTTCTCCACAGATTTTATGAAGTCACTCATAACATCTAACGACTTTTTCTTAATAATAAGGTCAAATATTTGGTCTTTTACTTGTCTGGGCATATTCTCAATGCTTCTTGTTGTAGCAGCATCATATTTGGCCATTGTGAATAATTTTAGAACTTTATCTCTCTGTTCTGCCGTATTGGGAACAGCGAGAACCTTTAAGCCTGCCAACACTTCTTTTGTCATACTGGCAAGCCCTGCTGCCTGAAGTTTCTCAAGTCGCTCTTCATTGATCCATATATTGATTGGATAGGTTTCTTCTGCCATATTTATTCCTCCTTTAATTATTTTATTCAGTCTATTTCAATGGTCCGATAGTAAATACCGGCTGTCTGTTCTTTAAGTAATCCTCTGTAACAAACGCATTCCCAAAGCCGTACTTTTCAGCACATTCCATGATCATGTCAAAAACCTCAGGCCTGAAGATACGGCGGGGCGGTTTTACTCCATCCTGGATGATGCTTCTGATTAAGGTTCCGCTGAATGATGCCTTTTTATCCTTATGGCCGCAGAGACCCATATAAGTAACTTCATCGCAAACAGGACAGAACCACCAATCGAGGTTAAAGATAGGTTTGATTCCTAAAGAGCCTTCAGGGACTTTGTTGAAAATCCTGTGTGCATCGTATGGATCATAGTAAGTGCCGACACCAGCGTGGTCTCTACCGAACATGTGGTGGGTGCAACCGAGGTTGGTCCTGAGGCATGCATGAAATATTGCCTCTCTCGGTCCCGCATAACGCATATCCCAGAGGCTGCATGTGGTTAAGAAGGTATCTTCTCTGAAATATCCATGTTTACCCTGAGCTTCCTGGCAAAGGATTATTGCTTCATCAATATAATCGCCGGGTCTTTTTGAGCCGATGATTGCATTGACCAGAACACCGCCGCGAGGTTTATCTACCATCATAGAACCATAAGCTCCTAAGTATGCACCCTTCATAAGCCATTCATGGCCGGTATGCGGGACATTCCTTGTCTGATGGTTGATGATCATCTCCCAACCTTTTTCCTTAAATCTTTCCCTCATCTGTTTCGGGGTAAGCCAGAATCTTGTGAAAGGCTCGTTGATTTTCGGAGGGTTGAGAAGGGTGATCTTTCCACCAAGGAACTTATCCTGATATTGGTATGTCCTCTTGACACCAGGATGTTTATCTTCAGTAGTTCCGTAAACCTTCATTGCCACTTCTTTTTTATCTAATGTGTATATATCAGTAACATCGAAAATAGCAAAAGGGTTACCGGTATAGGTAAGAAGGACCTCATCATACTGTTTGATACCCGATTTTTTGAGCTCTTCTTCAGAAATATCGAATACAATCGGAATACTCCAAACGGTTTTCCCATCTGCAAGTAGCATATTGTTGCAGACAGACTCGACATCAGCCTTTGTCATGAACCCCTCGAGCGGCGAGAAAAAGCCGTATGCAATATCAATAACTTCTGTTGCCATTTGCAGACGGACATCCAGTTCCTTCACTTTAGCAGCCTTCATCTCGGCTACCCTCTTAATCGCTGCATCTTTTGGCAGAATTCGTTCAACAATTTCTTTGCCACCGTGACCAATCATTTCCATAGCTTTCCTCCTTTTTAGTTATTAGCTTTCGCTTACTTACTTTCTAAAATAGCGCAAACTTTATTGAATATTTCATCGATACTGCCGGTACCGGCGACTGATTTCAGTATTCCCTTATTTTTGTAATATCCGATCAAAGGTTCTGTCTGTGCGCTGTATACTTCCAGTCTTTTCTTGATGGTCGCCTCCTTGTCGTCATCTCTCTGGAATAAGTCACTGCTGCACTTATCACAGGTCCCTTCTTTCTTAGGCGGTTTAAAGAAAACATTATACATCTGGCCGCATGACTTGCATGTTCTTCTTCCGGTAAGCCTTTTCATTAAATCCTCAAACGGCACATCAACACTGAGTGCCGCGGTTAACGGCATGTTCAGCGATACAAGCATCTTGTCCAAAGTCTCTGCCTGTGCAGTATTTCTGGGGAAGCCATCGAGGATATAGCCCTTTTTACAGTCGTCCTGTTTCAGTCTCTCTTCAACCATACCCAATACAACACTGTCAGGAACAAGCTCACCCTTATCCATATAAGACTTTGCCTCTTTACCGAGGGGAGTACCTGCAGCTACAGCTGCCCTTAAAAGATCCCCTGTTGAAATCTGAGGCATACCATATTTTTCGATTAATTTCTTTGCCTGAGTCCCTTTTCCAGCCCCTGGTGCACCGAGCAAAACAATTCTCATAATTCTACCCCCATATTTTTAAATGACTTTTTATAAAAAAACGACTAACTTAGCTAAATTACAATGAAAACCACAACACAACAAAATAAAAGAAAAAAGTGCTTAGTACAAAAACATAAAATGCGTGGCAGTGTTTATTTTAAATAAAAAATAGACATATAACTATATGCATCAGCATGTTTTAAGTCAAATTCATATTTTTGATATTCTGATAAGAATTACTTATCACTCAATTTTTAAATATAATGTAAACTCAAATTTGAAATGTATCTATATAAGCTTTTGCTTAATATAGTGTTGAAACGTTTTCAGTGCCACACCTCTGTGGCTCAAAGTATCCTTTTCCTGATCGCTCATCTCGGCAAAAGTCCTGGAATGTCCTTCAGGATAAAAAACAGGATCGTATCCGAATCCCTTGAAACCTCTCGGTTCTGTCCCTATACTGCCCCTGACATACCCATAAAAAGTATTAATATGCCCGTCGGGGTATGCCAGGGCTATACAGCAAACGAATCTTGCTTTCCTATCTTTTAAAAATTGCATGTCTTTCAGTAATTTTTCGACATTTTTCCTGTCATCTGCACCCTCACCTGCGTACCTGGCTGACAATGTGCCCGGAGCTCCGTTCAGCGCATCCACCTCGAGGCCAGAATCATCAGCCAGTGCCGGTTTCCCGGTATACTTTGCAACAGTTGCAGCCTTCTTAACTGCATTCTCTTCGAATGTGGAGCCGTCTTCCTCTACATCGGGGCATCCCGGGTAGTCTTCGAGGGTAAAAATATTAATTGGCATGCCTGCTGTAATCCTTTTGATCTCTTCGATCTTCTTTGTATTCCTTGTGGCCAGAACGATTTCCGTCATAGTTTACACAGTTTGCCTGATTTATTCAGTTTACCCTGTTTACCCGCAGTTAGCAGGTTGTCCGACATATCAAAACGTCTTTCTTTTGTCATGCTTAATTTATTTCAGCATCTCGCATTTTGGATATGTTACAACTGCATGAGATCCCGAAACAAGTTCGGGATGACAATTGTCGGACAGTCTGTTAAAGTCAGTTTTTATAACATAATAAACTGTGCGAACTCAATAAACTTTATAAACTATGTCAACCAAATTAACAGTGCAAACCATGTAAACTATGATAGCTTGAAAAAAAGAGGAATTCTCTGTTAAGATTTTTAAATGTCTGAGGAATTGAAAAGGGCAGGGTTGCTTCTCAGAACCGTCGCCAGAATCCTCGATTTCATTATCATCGCAGCAGTAATAGAGATAATTCCAAAGGCTGGATTTTTTGCAGGACTGGCCTATCTCTTGATAGGTGACGGTCTTTTTGACGGGAGAAGTCTCGGGAAAAAATTGATAGGACTTCAGGTTGTCTCAGCAGACACACTGAAACCCTGTTCGTTTAGAGATTCCATACTCAGGAACAGTATATTCGCTATTGGGTTGCTTTTTTACAAGATGCTTTGGTTTGGATGGATATTTATCGCGATTGTCTGTGCCCTTGAGTTTATTATATTGCTGGGGAGCAAGGACGAAATGCGTCTCGGCGATGAAATCGCAAAAACATTCGTAATTGACAGTCCCCAGATAAAACAGGAGGGATAATGTTTTTCCATAAGATTCTCGGGTTGTTTTCGAACGATCTTGCCATAGATCTCGGCACAGCAAATACCCTTGTTTACGTAAAAGGGAAAGGTATTGTATGCAATGAGCCTTCCGTTGTTGTTCTTAGAAGAAATGACAAGAAGCCTGTAGCAGTCGGCGCTGAAGCCAAAAGAATGCTCGGCAAGACTCCATCAAACATCATTGCCATAAGACCCATGAAAGATGGAGTTATTGCGGATTTTGACGCCACAGGTGAAATGCTAAAGTACTTCATTACAAAAGTCCATAACAGGAGAAGTTTTGTCTCACCCAGGGTTATCATAGGAGTTCCCTCCGGCATTACACAGGTTGAACAGCGGGCAGTAAGAGATGCTGCCCAGGTATCAGGAGCAAGAGAAGTTTACCTGATCGGTGAGCCTATGGCAGCTGCGGTAGGGGTAGGTCTTCCGGTAGGAGAGCCGTCAGGCAATATGATTGTTGACATCGGAGGCGGCACTACAGACGTTGCCGTTATATCCCTTGACGGAGTCGTTTACAGTAAGGCTGTCAGGGTCGGTGGCGACAAGATGGATGAGGCGATTATGGCATTCATCAAGCGCAGATACAACCTCATGATAGGAGACATGACATCAGAACAGATAAAGATCACCATTGGCTCTGCTTACAGCACAGAAGGAAGTGATAAGCGAACCATGGAAGTAAAGGGAAGGGATCTCATATCAGGGATACCAAAGACCCTGACAATTAATGAGACAGAGATACGTGAGGCCCTTACCGAGCCCGTTAATATCATCCTCGAGACCATCAAGGTAGTCCTTGAAAATACACCCCCTGAACTTGCTTCAGATATCGTTGACAGAGGGATAATCCTCGCAGGCGGAGGTGCCCTGCTCAGGGGACTTGACCTGCTTATCAGGGAGGAGACCAGCCTTCCAGTTTTAATAGCTGAAGATCCCCTGACAGCAATTGTGCGGGGCGTGGGTAAAATGCTTGATGAAATTGACCTACTGAAAAGAGTAGCTATTAATTTATAATGCCTAAAAAGAGGCTTCTGCTTTTTCTGTTTGTCATAATATCCCTCAGTTTGATGACTTACCAGAGTAACAGGCAGCATTTTCTGCCTCTCAAATTTCTTAACGGGTCTTTAAACAGATTTCATGATACAAAAAATGCACTGAAGGAATTTATTACGTCTCCTTTCAGAAAAATGCTTCTCAGGGAACAGGAAAATATAAGGCTGAAGGAAGAAATATCGGGGCTGCTGCAAAAGCAGCAGCAATGCCGTGAAGCTGTACTTGAAAATCAAAGACTCAGGGAGCTTCTGGCTCTCATGGAAAATGAACCGAGATATGTCACCGGCGCACGCGTGATCGCACGAAATACCGACCAGTGGTCCAACACACTTATACTCGACAAAGGAACGTCAGATGGGGTAACAAAAGACATGGTGGTTATAACGCACAAGGGCCTTGTTGGAAAAATTTCAGGCGTATCCGGATCTTATTCATACCTCATGCTTCTCAGTGACATCAATTTCTCTGTATCGGCAAGGATTCAGGAAAACAGAACCGAGGGCGTCATCTCAGGCACAGGCTTCAGAAAATGCCGGTTCAAATATATCCCCCATGAAGAAGAAGTAAAGGAAGGAGCTACGGTTATAACATCGGGACTCGATCTGTTGTTTCCCCCGGGGATCCCGGTCGGATATGTATCAAAAATCAACAAGAAGGGAACCGGGTTTTTTCAGGATATCGAGGTTCGTCCGTTTGTAGACGGGAATAAGACTGAGGTAGTAGCAATAATAAAAAAGGGATGATCTACCTCCTTTGGGCAGTTATAGTTTTTCTTGCTTTTATTATACAGGGCAGCATGTCTTTGTTCGATGTCACACCCAACCTCACGGTCGTACTGGCCTTCTACGCCGGCATAAAAAAGGGAGAGAGCAGGGGTATGCTGATCGGCTCACTGGTTGGGATAATCGAGGACAGTCTCTCCGGTGCATTTCTCGGTCCAAATCTTCTGAGTAAGGGCCTTGTAGGGTATCTTTCTTCTTTTATGTATAGCAGATACTTTATATGGACGCCGTTACTGGGTATTATCAGCGTTGCAGCTTTTACCCTGATGGACAGCTTTATTGTTTTTGCATCAAGAAGCATCTTCGACAGGATGCCGGCTACGATCGGGACCGCTGTTCTTATCATCGCTATACAATCTTTATTCAATGCACCATTTGGCTTATTCATAAAACCGAAGAAGGTGGAATGAGGCAATAACTGCATGAAGAATGGATATGAAAGAATCTCGGTAATCAGTTATCTGGTGGTTGTAGCCTTCTTTCTGCTTGTTATGAGGTTGTGGCAACTGCAAATCTTGCAGGGGGACGATTACAGGAAACTTTCGGAAGCAAACAGGCTGCGGATTGTAAACATACCGGCTCCACGAGGCATAATTTTTGACAGAAACGGCATTCCGCTTGTAAAGAATTCCCCTTACTATTTCGCATCCATCATCCCGGACGAATTCGACAAAAGCAAAATTTATCACCTTTCAAAAGTCCTCAATATTCCGGCCGAAGAGATCCTCGAAAAAATAAACAGTAGAGATTCAAGCCAATTTGTACCAATACGATTGAAACAGGACTTGTCTTTCAGCGAAATCGCATTTATCGAAGCGAGACATTCGGACTTCCCGGGTCTTTTTATAGAGGTTGAGGTCAATAGGGAATACATGTTCGGTGACGTCGGTTCACATCTCATAGGTTATCTCGGAAAACTGAGCCCGTCACAAGCAAAAGACCCTGCTTATAAGGATATCCCTCCTGATATGTTCATAGGACAATGGGGTATTGAAAAACTCTTCGATAATGTCCTGAGGGGAGCACCCGGCAAGAGGATAATCGAGGTCAATGCACTCGGCAGAGAAATAAGGCTGCTGCAGGAAGATCCGCCGGAAAAGGGCAAGGATATCACGCTTAGCATTGACATCAATCTTCAGAAAGAGTCTGAAAAGGCATTTGGAGACAGGGCAGGTGCACTTGTGGCCATCAAACCTGATACCGGCGAGATACTCGGACTGATCAGCAAGCCTTCATTTGACCCAAACCTTTTCACAAGGGGGATAAGCTACAACGACTGGATAGTTCTTGCAAAGGACAAGAAAAATCCCCTGCTGAACAGAGCCCTCCAGAGTCAGTACCCGCCAGGCTCGACGTTCAAGATCGTTACTGCAATCGCCGGACTGGAGGAAGGAGTTATTACACCCGACACCAAAGTGGATTGCAGGGGTGGAATAAGTTATGGCAAATGGCGTTTTGGCTGCTGGCGCAAAAAAGGACACGGTGTGGTTTCTCTTCACAGGGCGATCGTCGAATCGTGTGACGTATATTTTTACGAGGTCGGGAAGCGTCTCGGTATAGACAGGCTTCATGATTACGCGATAAACCTCGGCCTGGGGAAAAAGTCAGGCATCGAACTCGGGATGGAACGTGAGGGGTTAATACCAAACGCAGCATGGAAACTGGAAAACAAAAAGATCCCCTGGTTCCTCGGTGAAACTTTCAATTCAGCAATCGGTCAGGGATACGTGTCCGTCACCCCTATCCAGTTGGCAGTAATGACAAGTGCGGTAGCAAACGGCGGTATACTCCATAAGCCGACACTAATAAAGGATTCACAGCCGGTAATCTCAGGAAAATTGAATATATCCGGAAATAATCTCGAATTAGTAAAAAAAGGACTTTTTGGCGTAGTGAATGAGCCTTCCGGAACAGGTTGGGCTGCAAAATCACAGATGACAGATATCGCCGGCAAGACCGGCACGGCACAGGTTGTAGCAATGAGAAGCGGCGTACGGTATTATGGAGAAAGGTTCAGAGATCATGCATGGTTTGTCGCCTTCGCACCGGTTGAAAAACCCGAGGTAGCTCTTGCAGTTCTGGTAGAGCATGGAGGTCATGGCGGAGGGGCTGCCGCACCTATTGCTCACATAGCAATTGAAGAATACATGAAGTCTCTGCGTTCCCTTGACCGTTAAATATAGATATACAATATAGATATAAATTATAATAAGCTATGGGAATACTTCAGTGTATCGGAAATACCCCGATTACCTCTATAGAGACAAATCCTAATCCAAAGGTAAAACTCTATGCAAAGCTCGAAGGGAACAATCCCAGCGGCTCCGTTAAAGACCGCATCGCCCTCTATATGATAGAGTCTGCTGAGAGGGATGGAAAACTGAACAGGGATAAGATAATCCTCGAAGCTACATCAGGCAATACAGGAATAGGCCTTGCCATGGTTGCCTCAGCCAAAAGATACCGCGTGAAGCTCACGATGCCTGCATGTGTCAGCATAGAGAGGAGACGGATACTCGAGGCATTCGGCGCAGAACTGATCCTGAGTCCGCCTGACGAGACAACAGACGGCGCGATACGGTTGGCTCATAAGATCCTTTCCGAGGCACCGGATAATTATTTCATGCCTAACCAGTTTGATAACGAAGCCAATGTCATGGCGCACTACGAAACCACAGGAAGGGAAATTATTGAACAGACAGGTGGACAGATTACCCATTTTGTTGCCGGCATGGGAACAACGGGTACCCTGATGGGAGTAAGCAAAAGACTCAAGGAATTCAATAAGGATATAAAAATCATAGGGGTGGAGCCTGTTTTGCATCACAGAATACAGGGCCTCAAAAATATGACAGAATCTATCAGGCCGAAGATATTCGATCCGGACAGGCTGGACGAAAAATACTTTGTCAATGATGAAGAGGCCTTTGACACGACGAGAATGCTTGCAGTCAAGGAGGGGATATTCGCAGGCATGTCAAGCGGGGCTGCAATGCATATAGCCCTCAGGAAATCCAGCGAGCTTGCAGAAGGTGTCATCGTCGTCCTCCTGCCTGACAGGGGCGACAGGTATCTTTCCACTTCTCTCTTTACTTCTGTTTGCGCAAAGTGCCCGCCTTAGAAGACAAGATACAGGCAAAGGTACATTAAAAAATGCTCCGGATAGACCGCAGACTAATTCAGAATTTTGACTGGATCACACTTGCAGTAACAATCCTCATAGCCCTCATTGGAATCATGACAATATACAGTGCAACACGCCCGCTTGCAGAAGGAGATCATCCGGCTTTCTATCTCAAGCAGACCTCATGGCTCATCCTCGGACTCGTTGCTTTATTCTTCATTGCGAGCTTTGATTATATCTGGCTCAGCAGGTTCTCTCTTCCCCTGTATGTCATGGCCATTATCCTTTTGATAGCTGTATTCATTATCGGAAAGACAGGCATGGGCGCACAGAGATGGCTCAGTCTGGGTCCAATTTCCTTTCAGCCATCTGAATTCTTCAAGCTTATGTACTTAATCATGCTCTCGCAATATCTCAGCACAATCAGGAGCCCTATCGATACGGTCTCGCTCCTGAGGGTATTCTTCATCGTCACCCTGTTCCCTTTCATTCTTCTTGTAAAGCAGCCTGACCTGGGCACAGCATTGATAATTCTGGCTATCTTTACTTCATTGATCATTGCCAGAGGGCTCTCAAAAAAAGTTACGATACTTTTGATTCTGATAAGTCTCATATCTCTCCCTTTTCTCGGCAACATATTCTGGGGAGGGCTCAAGGATTATCAGAAGAGCAGGCTTGTCGCCTTCATCGAACCAGAAGTGGATCCGACAGGTATCGGTTATCATCTGAATCAGTCAAAGATCACGGTAGGATCGGGAAAGTTCTTTGGAAAGGGCTATCTGCACGGAACACAGGGGCCGTTCAGATTTTTACCGGAAAAACATACTGACTTCGTATTCGCAGTCTTTGCCGAAGAGTGGGGATTTTTTGGAAGTTCGCTGCTCATCCTTTTATACCTTTTTCTCATTCTGAGAGGGCTTAATACAGCCCGAAAGGCACGAGATGATTTCGGCCGGCTCCTTGCTCTCGGCATAACCTCCATGTTTCTTATATATTTTTTTATCAATATCGGGATGACTTTAGGCTTGATGCCGGTCGTTGGAATACCGTTGCCGTTCATGAGCTACGGAGGCACCGCACTCCTTTCGAACATGATAGCAGTGGGCATTCTTATCAATATAAGGACACGTCGTTTTGAACTCTTCCATTAATTTTTTCTCTTCTGTTATAATTTATTTCCGTTTTGAACTTTCAAGTTTGAACTTGTAACTTTAACTTTTTCATATGGCGGTGTAGCTCAGTTGGTTAGAGCATGCGGCTCATATCCGCAGTGTCCGGGGTTCAAATCCCTGCACCGCCACCATCTCTTTTTTGTCGGCTGTACTCATAATGTATCGCAAACGCCAAGTTATGCTTCAAACATCATGACCAAGAGTTACCGCAATAACTCTATGTTGGAATTTGCTTTGCAAAAAGTCCCCTGGGAAGACATTAGCCCACATTATTCATAAATTTTTTATGGATGGACCGGGGAGAGAGTATCATCGCTCATTCTCGGTCGTTCCGACCTGTGAGGCTTTTGTCTCATTATTTTTACAGAGTGTATTTGAATATCGGCAAAAGAATCCGCTCCAATACTCTCTCCCCGATTCATATCTCATAGTTTATGAATAATCCGGGTTAGATGAAGGACTGGATAAAATTAGTTCTAGTCTCCCCAAAAGACAAAAACGTTTCTAACACCTGCTAATGCTCAACGGAGAACCCTCGCCAAAAATGTTGATTTCCGATCGAAACATTGAACCGCTACCATTTCTCGGGCTATTCAGTTAGTAAAGGAATAACGTAGGAAGTGTCCCTGTGTTTTTAAGTTGACTGATACTCGATAATCTCAGAAGTCAAAACTGGCGCGCATTTCCGTGAGAATCTTTCTGTTATCTGGTCTTTTGTAGAAAGAGCTCCTTCCCGATAAATTGTAGGCTAAGTCTGATATAATGGTGCTAATATCATATTTGGGACCACCGGAATGGCGAGAACCATTTTAGAATCTTTTAAAAAGCTCAAGGAAAATCTTGAAATCACGGAGTTGCAACAATCGACGGTATCGACGCGGCAACAAAACATAAGGAACGCGGCAGCATCAGGTCTTACTATCGTAGATTCATTTTTAACCGGTTCCTATTCACGAAGCACTTTGATTTCTCCCCTGAAAGATGCCGACATCGACATCGTCGTTGTTCTGCATTCCAAATATTTTTACCACTACAAGGGCCAGAACGGGGGACAAGCAGGATTGCTGGATCTATTGAAGCGAACTCTCAGGAAGACGTATCCAAACACCCCTGATATCAGCAGAAACGGTCAGGCTGTGACAATTCAGTTTACCGACTTCATGGTAGACGTAGTTCCTGCTTTCAGCCGGCAAGGAGGGGGATATCTAATCCCCAATTCAGTCAGCCAAACCTGGATTTCTACGGACCCCAAAAAGCACGTCGACATATTATCTGCCGCAAACAAAGCCCATAATGGTGATTTGATACCTTTGATCAAAATGATCAAGGGATGGAACAGGACCATTAATGATGAATTCAGATCCTTTCATTTGGAGGTAATGGCACTACAAATACTTGATCAGGTTACAATTTCTGATTATTCATCCGGCGTTAGATATGTCTTCGACAAAGCCCGCGCTTATGTGAAACAGGCAAATCCGGACCCTGCAGGATATGGTGGAAACGTGGGCAGCTATCTGAACACGCAGGACAAAGTGGATGCGGCCGTGAGTCGCTTCGAAACCGCATATGAAAGATCAGTAAAAGCAGAAGACTATGCCAGACGCGGCTACATAGAAAACGCAGTAATCATGTGGAGGAACGTGTTTGGTAATTATTTCCCTGCTTTTGGTTAAGGAAATATATGGCTGAACAGCGCTCAACAGAAGAAAAAATAGTATCCATTGCAAGGGAAGAAATCATCAAAGAAGCGAAGCGGATTGAAGAAAACAGCCTGTATACTGCGAAAGGGCATTTTGTAGCGGCTCACTTCTGGGACAATTTTCATTTATGGCTGGGGGTACCCACAGTTGTTTTAGCAGCGGTAGCCGGAACAGCGGCCTTCGCTAAATTCGATCAAAATAATATCATTGCCGGTGCACTATCAATAGTCGTCGTCGTACTTACTGCAGTGACAACCTTTCTGAACCCTAAGGAACGGGCTCATACTCATCTGACATTCGGCAATAATTACGACTCCCTATTGACGCGAGCACGAATCTTCTGGACAATCGAATGTCGGAGAGAAAATTCTGAGGATGCTCTTTCAGCTAAATTGAATACTTTATCTGAGGAAAGAGATCGCCTCAACCGCGAGTCCCACCAAGTGCCTAAATGGGCATTCAAGAAAGCGAAGAAAGGAATAGAGGCTGGTGAAGCAAGCTACAGGGTCGATGAAAAGGCTGAATAGTTGCTCAGAAGAAGCCTTTTCGGCCTGAACCACTATGGCTGAAGCTAACCCCAATCCCGTTTTCCAATTCATCAAAGAGGTTGCCATGTATTTCATGGACTTCCTCGAAACCGATTTTCACAAGAGGCGACTGCCCAAAAGAAGCATCCAGTTGCACAGCAAAGACAATTTACTCATCGGTCTCAGCCTCAACAAATATTCCTTCTTCAACCGACTCACACCATGTGGGGTCAGGTCTTGTTTCTTGATTTTCCTGTTGTCACACATTTTCTTAGTAACTCTCCTTCTCTTTAACCTTCCCAACAATCATTGGACATGTGAAGCATAAATCGTGAAGCGTGAAGAACAAAATGTGAAAAGATCGTCCTTCACAATCATTATCATCTTCCCTTTATCCCTCTTCCCTCTTAACCCCTATCTTCCGTTCAAGCTGCGCTGACTTATGAGCAAGTCCTGATTGACTAATAGTAACTTTTGTGTTACCATTGATATGTGGGTAAAATTAAAGTTGTCGAATATCTGCACAATGGGATATCTGTTTTTGGAAAGTGGTTCGCCAACCTTGATGCTCAGACCGCAGCCAAGGTCACCACTGCGTTGTACCGACTGGAGCAAGGCAATTTTTCTAACGTGAAATCAGCAGGGCAGGGAGTTTCGGAATACAAGATTGATTTTGGTCCGGGGTACAGGATTTATTTTGGTCGGGAAGGAAATACATTGGTCATCCTTCTCGGAGGAGGCTCGAAGAAAACCCAGAGCAGGGACATTAGAAACGCTCAGTCACTATGGGCGCAATATAAGACAGAGAGGAAAAAGAAGAAGTAAGGAGGGACTATGCCGATTACAAAACAATTTCGCAAAACAATTTTACAGCGTGCCGAGAGTGATGCTGAATTCCGCAGACATATGCTGACAGAGGCGGTGAATGAACTAATCGGGGGGGATTTCAATGCGGGCAAATCAATTCTCCGCGATTATATAAATGCGACGATTACATTTGAGGGGCTGGCTAAGAAGCTCAACAAATCAAGCAAGAGCGTTCATCGGATGTTGGGGCCCCGCGGCAATCCACGCGCCGAGAATATTCTTGAAATCATAAAAATTCTTCAGGCGCATGAATGCGTAACTCTTCAAGTGAAAGCAAAAAGAGCTGCATAATTTTAGAAAACAGCAGAAGAAAAACGAATCAATATGCTTGGTGTAGTGGAGAGAATACTTCCACTTTTTACTTCCGGCAATGTTATACTTTTACTGAGGATTTCGGGGGGGGGCTTAAGTAGTGGATTTTTTGCTGATTTCCGGCAAATTTTTAGTTCCACCCCCGGCAAAATATTGCTCCCGTTCACAACGTTATTTTGTCTTGGCTATCATTTGTTAAAGATACGACAAAAGCCGATCTGGAAAATTCCATGAAAGGACATATTATTGAACAGAATCAAATTATTGGTTTGTATAAGAGAAGGTAAAAGGAACATATTGATACACAAAAAATAAGGGATTAAATATTTCCCGGCAAATTCAATAGTCTCATCACATCAACCCTCGATACTCAATATGCTCTATAGAATAATTTTGACTTTTGTCCATATATATGTCATTATATTGACGAAGTTTCAGAAGTTTTTGTTATTGATAAAGCCACAAAGACTTTTAGCTTTGTGGCTTTTTTTTATTAAGGTTATTCTGAAATTTTAGTTTATAAGCAAGGAGGTAAAAAAGATGGCTAAAGGAACAGTAAAGTGGTTTAACGAATCCAAGGGTTTTGGCTTTATCACAAGAGAAGACGGTACTGACGTATTTGTCCACTATGCATCAATCCAGGGCAACGGATTTAAGTCCCTTGCCGAGGGCGATATGGTCAATTTCGATGTCGAAAATGGCCCAAAAGGTCTCAAGGCAATCAATGTAGAGAAACTATAATTGAGGATAGAAGGTCCCCCTCATCAAGAGGGGACCTTCTATATTTTGAGGAATCAATGGCACACAAACAAAATTATGAAGAAAGCATTGAGTTAAATAAAAAAAGAAGGCTTGAATCTGGTCTTGTTTCAGAGCGATTTCCGGAAGTTTCAGGCATAGTTGTTCATATGACATACTTCCACAAAGGAGCAAACCCGATTCTCATGGTTCGCAAGGTTAATTACTGGCCCTCACGGCATGCCTATTTTAATATGGATTGCATGATAAAAGGCTGTGTTGATGGTGGTTTTGATCT
>Ga0299912_10002333_pt1 | contig 15501 bp, 12 predicted proteins | sample RVTome_2_FD_207667 | JGI IMG/M metagenome (GOLD analysis project Ga0299912, IMG submission 207667) | Soil microbial communities from uranium-contaminated site in the Upper Colorado River Basin, Wyoming, United States - RVT95D214 (version 2) ... | reverse complement strand
ACCCTCGAGTCGGCGGCCGCCAGCCTCGGCCGCATGGGCGGCGAGCCGGCCCGCCGGGAGGACCTGGCCGTGATGGACGCGGCCGCGGAAAGGGCCGGCCCGGACATCCCCGAGATCCGGGACCTCATCGCCGGGCCGGCGTCCCCCGATAGTCCGGAAGCCCCGGCCGAAGAGGCGCCGCGCCCGGCCGTCGAAACCGCGGCCGCGGCAACTCCCGAACCCGTCCGGGAGCCCGAGTCCGACCCGGAGGCTTGCGAAGTGGTCACCGAAGAAGAGGCCATCGCCTGGCTCGAAGCCTGCCGCCGCACGGAACCCGCCAACGGGAGCGGCGAGATCCACTACTTCCAGAAGGACAAGGTCGTCATCGCCGACCCGGAAAAGATCCTGACCGCCGTCGGCAACACGATGGACGAGGCCCAGCGGCTGTCCTTGAAGCTCGGCCTGACGGAGTCGCCCAAGGACCAGTTCTTCATCAAGCAGGAGCTCATAAACTGGCAGGAGGGTTTGCGGGCGCTTTTCCTGCGGATCATCAAGATGTGCGAGAAGAGCTCCTGGGCTCTGCCCCTCTACACCGAGGAGATCCTCAACCCCGAGGTCCTGCGGCGGCTGCTCGAGCGGCTGAGCATGGAGAACTGGAGCAACCTCGAGGAGTTCGCCTCGTTCTCCGCCGCCGTGGCCGAGATCCGTAAGGCCTTCCAGGCCCGGATCGAGCCGCGTCTCGCCTATCTCTTGGCGCTCAAGCGGGAGATCGAAGCGGAATAGGCTCCGGCCCCTCGGGCCGGCGGCGGATCAGGAGAGAGTGTCCTTTCTCCTGAAGTGGAACAAATAGCTCTCGATCCCCTTGATCTCCTTGAAGGTCAGGTCCTTGAACTTCATGCCTGAATAATAGAAGCCCGGGTCGCCCCCGCCCTTCTCCGAATAGATGATGTCGCTTTTGATCAGTATGGCCTTGTCCTCGACGACGAGGATCGTTTCGAGCGTCTGGAGCGGGGGGAGGGCGGTGTCGGAGACGACGCGCGCCCCTTCGAGGCTGATGTTGACGGTTTTGGCGACCTTGAAGCCGCCGTTCTCCCGGAAGAGGAAGGGCGTCGAGACGTTGTAGCGCTCGTATTTCCTCCTCTCCCGGACGAAGCGGCCGGCCGCGGCCGCGCCCTCGGCTTTCTTGCTCTCCCCGACTTCCTCCCAGACGAAGTTGCAGACGCGGTTCTTGTCGATGGGGACGTCGGTGGGGCCGCGGGGAGCGAGGTCCGGCCGGCATTTGCCCTTGGCCTCAGCCAGGGCGAGGTCCGCCTCGCCGGCCAGGCGCTTGAGGTCGGGCTTGGTCAGGGGGCCCGGCTGTTCGCCGTCGTTCTTGGGGAAGATCGTCACGCCGAACGACATGGTCAGGTTGGAGCGCGGCTGGAACTCCTGGAGCTCGAAATAGTGGTCTTCGACGTTCTTCCGGATACGTTCGGTGAGCAGGAAGGACTCCTCGACGCTCTTGACGCCCATCAGGAAGAAGAGGAACTCCTCGCCGCCGTAGCGGCAGAGCAGGTCCTCCTCGCGGATGGAGAGCTTGAGGACGTGAGCGAGCTCGCGGAGGAGCCTGTTCCCGGCCTCGTGGCCGTTGCGGTCGTTGTAGGCCTTGAACCAGTCGACGTCGCCCATGACCAAGGCCATGGCGCCCTCCTCGCGGCGGCGCTTGCTCAGGGCGTTGACCTTCTGGAGGACTTTTTCGAAGAACGGCTCGGGCCTGAGGAGCCCGGTCAGGGGATCGAACTGGATGAGGTTGAGCTTGGTCATGGCGATGGCCATGTGGTCGGAAAGGCCGCGGAGGATCTCCAGGTCCTCCCGGGTGAATCCCTCGGGGTTCAATTTCCCGGCGGCCATTTTGTTGTAGACCTCGAGGACGCCGATGACGTTGGGTCCGTGCATGATGGGCACGCCGAGCAGGCTCTTCGGCGGGGTTTTGAGGAAGGCCGTGTAGCGCTTGCTCAGGCGCCGGTCGAAGGTCAGGTTGGCGACGCTGACGTCGTGGCCGAACCGGGCGACCGAGGCGGCGAAGTCCTGGGCCTCGAGCGGGGCGATGTACTTGGAGAAATCCGAATGGGCCAGGAAGGCGTTGTCCCAGACGAGGGGCTTCAGGTAGCGGCCGATGACCTCGTTCTCGTCGATGATGTAGACGGTGGCGCTTTCGGCCTGGACGATGTCCCGGATCTCGGGGACGATGTCGAGAAGACTGCTGACGTCGTCGGCGCCGTAGATCTTCCGCAGGGTCGTCTCGACCCGCTGGCGCTCCTTCTGGGATCCGACGTATTGCGCCTCGATGGCGATCCGCTTTTCGACCTCGCGTATGAAGCCGGTGTTGAGCAGGCCCTTGATCTCGTGGATCTCGGCCAAGACGTCCTTGACTTTGGCGTCCTGGAGGCCAAGCGACAGGCGGAGGTCGGCCGCCTCCGTATTCAGCCGGGCGTGTTCGACGACGCGGCCGAGGGCGCGAAGGAAAGCGAGCTCCCGCGGCGCCGCGGGCGAGGTGCGGCAGAAGTCGACGTCGACGCCCGGCGGCCATTCGTCGGCGGCACGCGAAACCTGATCCTCGTCGTCGCCGGCGAGGAGGACTCCGGTCGGAGGGTGGACCATGGCCTTGAGCGCCGTCGATCCGGCGAAGGCCATGTCGATGACCGCGACGGCGACGTTCCCCTCGGCGAACACGGCCAGGGCCGCTTCGGGGTCGCTCTCGGCCCGGACCGGGCCGTACTTTTGGGCCAGGCGGGCGAGGCGGTCGGCTTCCGTGGACAACGGATGGATAACGAGGATGAGCTTTTGGATCATAGCCCTCGTTGCCTCTTTCCTGACGAAAGAGCGAAAAACTCTTCCTTTTCCTCTTTAATATGTATACCAGATTTTCGGCCCTCGTCAATCGTTTTTTTTGACTTTTGATTAGCCTTCCGGCGATGTGGTATATTTCCCGGGCGAGAAACGTTCGAGGAGACAAAAAATGGCAAAAACGGCGAACGAACCGGTCGCGAATATCCGGGCCCCGAGGGGCTCCCGCCTGACAACCAAAGGCTGGTCCCAGGAGGGGGCACTGCGGATGCTCATGAACAACCTGGATCCGCAGGTGGCCGAAAAGCCCGGCGAGCTCATCGTCTATGGCGGGACCGGCAAGGCCGCCCGGAGCTGGGAAGCCTACCGGGCCATCGTGGCCAGCCTGAAAAAGCTCGAGAACGATGAAACGCTCATCGTCCAATCGGGGAAGCCGGTGGCCGTCTTCAGGACTCACGCCGAGGCGCCCCGGGTCCTCATCGCCAACGCCCTGGTCGTCCCCCAATGGGCCAACTGGGACGAATTCCGGCGCCTCGAAGCGCTGGGCCTGACCATGTACGGCCAGATGACGGCCGGCAGCTGGATCTACATCGGGACCCAGGGCATTCTCCAGGGGACCTACGAAACCCTGGCCGCCGCGGCCCGAAAGCATTTCGGAGGCTCGCTCAAGGGGACACTGACCTTGACCGCGGGGCTCGGCGGTATGGGCGGGGCCCAGCCCCTGGCCGTGACCATGAACGACGGTGTCGCCATCGTCGCCGAGGTCGACTCCCGCCGTATTGAGAGGCGTCTCGCCACGAAATACGTCGACATCATGACCGACAGCTTGGACGAGGCCCTGCGCCTGGCCGGTGAGGCCATGAAGAAGGGGACGCCTCTCTCCATCGCCCTCCTCGCGAACGCCGCCGACGTCCTGCCTGAGTTCGTCCGCCGGGGCATCACGCCGGATGTCCTGACCGACCAGACCTCGGCCCACGACGAGCTCAACGGCTACGTGCCGAACGGGCTTTCCTACGAGGACGCGCTGGCTCTCCGGACGAAGGACCCGGCCGACTACATCCGCCGATCTTACGCCGCGATGGCCGCCCACGTCGAAGCCATGCTCGAACTGCGGAAAAGGGGAGCCCGGGTTTTCGACTACGGCAACAACATCCGCGGCCAGGCCCGGAAAGCGGGGGTGGCCAAGGCCTTCGACATCCCCGGATTCGTCCTGGAGTACATCCGGCCTCTCTTCTGCCTCGGCAAGGGGCCTTTCCGCTGGGCGGCGCTCTCCGGAAAGCCGCAGGACATCGCCGCCACCGACGCGGCCGTGCTCAAGGAGTTCCCCGAGGACGAGGCCCTGGCCCGCTGGATCCGCAAGGCCCGGAGCCGGGTCAAGTTCCAAGGCCTGCCGGCCCGCATTTGCTGGCTCGGTTACGGCGAGCGGGCCCGCTTCGGCGCCGTCATCAACCACCTGGTGAAAAAAGGAAAGACGGCCGCGCCCATCGTCATCGGCCGCGACCACCTCGACACCGGCTCGGTCGCCTCGCCGAACCGCGAGACCGAGGGCATGCGGGACGGCTCGGACGCCATCGCCGACTGGCCCGTCCTCAACGCCCTCCTCAACGCCGTCAGCGGCGCCTCGTGGGTTTCCGTCCACCACGGCGGCGGCGTGGGCATCGGCCTGTCGATCCACGCCGGGATGGTCATCGTCGCCGACGGAACGGCGATGATGGGGCGCCGGCTGGAGCGCGTCCTGACGGTCGATCCGGGCCTGGGCGTCGCCCGCCACGCCGACGCCGGATACCCGGACGCCATCGCCTGCGCCAAGAAGAACGGCCTCAAGATCCCGATGATGAAATAAGCACCGTCAAAGGGAAGCGACGCGCCGCGGCGCGTTCCCCCGGCGGGTGTCAACTCGCCTTTCCGAAAGCCCTCGGCTTTCGTTTCCATCCCGATTGTTTTGAGCGGGTTGGACCAGGCTCCGGAGGCTCGGCCGCTGGCACGCCGCTTGCTTTGAAGAGGGCGAAAGGAGACACCCGATGAAAAAGCTGGCGATCTTAGCCCTGGCCGGGCTCGTCCTCGTTTCCGCGGCCCTTTTTTTCCCCATGGCCGCCGCCGGACACGATGTCAATGAATGCGACAGGGATCACCGGGATTGCCGGGAGAACGTCCTCAACATGGACGCCCCCTGGTACAAGGTCATGATCTTTCTGACGGTCTGCGACATCGGGCTCGGCAAGTGCATCCTCTTCATGTGATCGAGGCGGAGAGGGCCCTCGCTTTCGAGGGCCCTCCATGCCGGCCGGCGAAAAGCACGGTCGGCATGGGCATGACAAGACGCGCGGCCGAGGCCATGGTCGTCATCCTGTCGCTGACCGTCGCCGCGGCGTCCGGAGGCGCGAAGGAGCAAGCTGTTGAACGCTGGAAGGCGGTCGAGGTCGCGGCCGCGGCGAACGAAGCGGACGAAGCCTTGCTCGGACGGCCCCTCTCCCTGGCCCTCGACGCCGAGTGTCTCTACGTGGCCGACGCCCAGGATTGCGCCGTCAAGGTTTTTTCGAAGGACGGGAGATTTCTGAGAGCGTTCGGCCGGAAAGGCCGCGGGCCCGGCGAGCTCACTTTCCCTTCCGGGGTCTCCGTCGTCGGCGGGAGGGTCTATGTCGCCGACAAGCTCAACTACCGGATCCAGATATTTGACGGAGAGGGGAAGCCGCGCGGGGGCTATCCCGTGCCCTTCGCGCCGGACAAGGTCTTCGCCATGGGCGCCGAAACGCTTCTGATCACGGGAAATCCGACCGGCCGTCGGGCGGGAGAAATGCTCCTCCACATCTACGGCGACGCCGGCCGCCTCCGCTGGGAAGGGCTCGAAGCGCGATCCTCGTCAGACCCGATGTACGACACGTTCCGGAACATGATCCTGGTGTGCCCAGGGGAGGAGAAAGACTTCTACGTTGTTTTCCGGAGCGGCGACCGGACGATCCTCCGCTTCGCCGGGACGGGCGTCCTCCGGGGGAAAACCCCCGTCGACGAGCGCCACGCCTTCCGGCCTTTGGACATGCCCTTCAAGGGACCGAAGAAGCGCCTCCTCGGCTTTTGCTGGGCAGCGGCCCGGGACCGGGGACTCTTCTATCTTTCGGCGCCCGAGCCCGTGGACGGCAAGGACCTCGGGCCGGGCCGGCGGTTGTCCGTTATCGATAAAGACGGCCGCCTTCAGGCTGTCGTCGAGCTGCCGTGCCCCGTCCATCGGTTCGTCGTCGAGGAGGATCGTGTTTTTGCCATAGATGACGAGGGCGGACTGAGGATCTTCGAGATCGTCCGATGAAACGCTGGTTCTTGATCGTCGCCGTCGCCGCGTCCCTCGCGGGAGGCTTGGGGGGGACGGCCGGGGAACCCGTCGACGTCCGCATCTGCGCCAGCCTCGACGAAGCGGCCCCGTCCGGCGCCGGCCCCGTGCTTCTCGTCTTCTTCTCGACGGATTGCCCCGTCTGCTATGACGACCTCTTCGAATCGAGATACCTGATCGACAAGGGACGCTGGCCGGTCTCCGTGGTCGGCGTCTGTTCCGGGCTCCGGGAGGACCTCAGGATCTTCCTCGAGAAACACGCCTGGGCGCTCCCCGTCGTCCTGGACAGGCGGAAGATCCTTTTCAGGAGATTCAAGGTGGACGCCGTCCCGTTCAAGGCCCTGCTCTTGGGGACGGAGGCGGTCTATCGGGACGATCCCTACCGCGATCCCGAGGGACGCCGGGAGGAATTGAAACAATGTTTGACACGGCTCTTTTCCCGATAACGTGGCGCGTCACCCGGCGGAGGCTTCTCGCCTCGCCGCTGGCGATAGCCGCCGGCCTGGCCTTCCCCGCGTTCGTCGTCTGGATCGGCTTCAACGACTCGTACGAAACGGCGGCGAAGTTCTTCTTTTTTCTCCTGCCTCACGTCTTTCTCATCGCCGCCCAGGACACGGTTCGGACCGATATCGAGAGCGGGGCCCTCGAGAACGTTCTCTTCCTCGGCGGCAGGTTCCGAGGCTTCCTCAGGGCGAAGAGCTACGTCCTGGCCGCGGCCGTCGGGGTTTACGCCTGCGGCTTGTTCGGATTATTCACGGCTTGGGGACTGGCCGCCGGCGCGTTCAGGCCCTATTTCGTCATAAGGTTCGCGCTGGGGCTCCTGGCCGGGTCCTACTATATCGCCTTGGCGGGGACCCTGAGCTACTTTCTCAGGGCCGGGTCGAATGTCCTGGCTCTTCTGCTCGCCCAGTCGGCCGCCCTGATCGCGCTGCTCTTCTCGGCCACTTCGCGGACGGGCTTTCTCGATTACGCGGCCTCGGGGCATTTTCCTGGGCTTGGCCCGAAGCTCCTCTTCGGCGGCCTGGTCGCCATACTGCCCAACGTGGTCGTGTCCGGACGGCTTCTCGTCTTTGCCGCCGAGGTCCTGACCGGGCTCGCGCTATCGCTTTTCGTCCAGAATCGGCTGGCCCGGGCGCTCGAGCTGGGGAAATAGGGGGCGAACATGATCGAAGCGCATCGGCTATCCAAACGATTCGGCCCGGTCGAGGCCCTCCGCGACGTTAGCTTCAAGACGAGGAGAGGGACGATCACGGCCATGCTCGGTGAGAACGGCGCGGGCAAGACGACGACGCTCAAGATCGTCCTCGGCTTCCTCAGGCCGGACTCGGGGATCGTCATCGTCGCCCCCGGCCGCGTCGGGTACGTCCCCGACAGGCCGGCCTATTTCACCGGGCTCGACGGGCGGACGATCCTGGGACTGTCCGACGGACAGGCGAACGGGAACGGGAAGGACTCAGGGGCGCGCATCCTGGCGGTCGCGAGAGACCTCCTCTTCGACCCGGCCCTCCTCCGGCGCCGCCCCGGCTCCTACTCGGCCGGGAACGCGAAAAAGTTCGCCTACCTGCAGAACCTCGTCGCCTGGCCCGACCTCCTTGTCGTCGACGAACCCTTTTCGGCCCTCGATCCGCCGTCCATCAAGTGCGTCCGGGACGTTTTTTGCGGATTGCGGGACGCCGGAAAGACCGTTCTTTTGAGTTCCCACATGCTGGCCGAGATGGAGCGGATCGCCGACGGCTTCATCGTCCTCCGCCGGGGATCGACGATCGCCCACGCCGGGCTGAGGGAATGGCGCCTCCTGCGCTCCGTGCGGACCGCGCCGGACCTCGAATCTGTGTTCCTCCGGCTGACCGGAAGCTGATATTGGTTAGATGACGGCGCCGTCGGGGATGACGGCGTCCTTGGGGACGACGATGATGCCGTCGACGATGACGTAGTTCTCCGCGGTCTCGCCGGCCGCCCCGTTCCGGTTGACGAGCTTGACGCCGTGGCCGATCCGGGCGTTCTTGTCGATGATGGCGTCGCGGATCTCGCAGCCGCGGCCGACGCCGACGTCGGGGATGCCCCGTTCCCGGTTCCGGGCCATGTCCTCCCGGGATTCGTAATAGTCCGAGCCCATGATCACGGCCCGCTCGAGCCGGCAATTGTCGCCGATCCTGGAGCGGATGCCGATGATCGAATCGCGGATGCGCGAGCGGTTGACGATGCTGCCCTCGCAGAGGATCGCGTTCTCGACCTCGGCGCCGAGGAGCTTGGAGCCGGGGAGGAACCGGGGATGGGTGAAGATGGGGCGCTCCTCGTCGTAGAAGTCGAACTTCGGCAGCGGCCGGGTCAGGTCCATGTGGGCTTCGAAGAAGCTCGAGATGGTCCCGATGTCCTCCCAGTAGCCGTCGAAGAAATGGCCGAAGACCTTCCTCTCGCCGATGGCGTGGGGGATGACTTCCTTGCCGAAATCCTTGGAATCGGTGTGGGCGAGGAGGTCGCGGAGGACGTCCTGGCTGAAGAGGTAGACGCCCATGGAAGCGAGGTGGGTTCGGCCCCGGGCCGGCGTGCCGAACCGGCTGAAGATCTCCTCGCCGACCCGCATCCGGTCGACGTCGGCCGGGCTCTTGGGCTTTTCGTGGAACTCGGTGATCCGGCCGCGGCTGTTGACCTTCATGACGCCGAATTCGTGGGCCTGCTCCGCCCGGACGGGCGTCACGGCGATGCTGATCTCGGCTCCCGAAGCGACGTGGAAATCGACGAACTTCCGGTAATCCATCCGGTAGAGATGGTCCCCGGAGAGAACGAGGACGAGGGCCCCGGCGTCCTCGATGAAATTGAGGTTCTGCCGGACGGCGTCGGCCGTGCCCTGGTACCAGTTCCGGTTTTCGAGGGTCTGCTGGGCGGAGAGGAGGGTGATGAAGTCGCGGTGGAAGCTGTCGAAGCGGTAGGTCGTGAAGATGTGGCGGTGGAGGGACTCGCTGGCGAATTGCGTCAGGACGAAGATGCTGCGGACGTTCGAATGGATGCAGTTGGAGATGGAGATGTCGATCAGGCGGAAACGGCCGGCGACCGGAACGGCCGGCTTGCTGCGGACCTTGGTCAGGGGATAGAGCCGGCTGCCCTGGCCCCCGGCCATGATGATGCTGACGACGTCGGCCATGCGGGCATTGTATCACCCCCGAGCCGCAAAATGAACCGTCGGCCGCTGAATGGGGCCTCGGGGATTGCCTCCGTGCGCTGGAGTGATGCTCCATTATGCTTGGCTGGCAAGAGCCGCATCACTCCTTTATGCTCCCTCCGGCAATCCCCTCAGCCCCTGTTTTCAGCGGCCTCCTCAGGGCATTGCCGCCGGCCACCCGTGACGGGCTATTTCGCCGCGTTCTGGACGGGGGCGAGGTCGTCGATGATCCACATCCCCCTGCCATTCGTGGCGATGACGAGGGCGTTATCCCTGGGATGGACGGCGATGTCCCAGACATAGCTCGTCGGCAGGTTGCCCCCGAGGACGTTCCAGGTCTTGCCGGCGTCCCGGCTGATGTAGACGCCCGTGTCCGTGCCCGCGTAGAGGATGTCCTTCATCTTCGGGTCCTCGCGGACGACGTTGACCGGCCCGCCGGGGATCCCGGCGGCGATGGACGCCCACGTCTTGCCGTAATCGACCGACTTGAATAGGTACGGGTTGAAATCATCGTCGTGCCGGCCGACGAGGGTGACATAGACCGTGGCCGGGTCGTATTTCGAGGCGACGACCTTCCAGGCGTGCTTGTTGAAGGGCAGGCCGGCCGTGATCTCCGTCCAGCTTTCGCCGCTGTTCTTGGTCAGCCAGACCCGGCCGTCGTCCGTGCCGACGTAGAGCAGGCCGAACTTGAACGGCGATTCGTCGACGGCCGTGATCGTGGCGAAGGGGATGGCGTAGGGCCACTTGCCCTGTTGGTCGGGGTTGTTATAGGTCAGGTCGGGGCTGATCTTCTCCCACGTCTCGCCCTTGTTCATGGACCGGAAGAGATACTGGAAGCCGTGGTAGACGATTTGAGGGTTATGGGGCGAGAGCATGGTCGCCGCCAGCCACTGGCCGCGGTGCTCGGTCTCGCCCGGAGCCGCCTTCGGATAGATCTCCTTGCTTGTCCACTGGCCGTCCTTGTATTCCGACCGCTCGAGGCGTCCGTAGAACGACGAGGAATAGACCGTGTTGGCGTCGGTCGGGTCGACGGCGATGATCGTCCCTTCGCCTCCGGGCGCCGTCTCCCATTTCGGCTGGGCCAGGCCGAAGCGGCGCCTCCCGGCCGGGGCGCCCGTCGTCGGCCTCTGGAGCGGGATGAGGCCGCGGTAGGTGCCCTGGTCCTGGACCGAACCGTAGACCCAGAAGGGCGTCGAGAAGTCGAAGGCGACGTTGTAGAACTGGACGCTGGGGATGCCGTCGTGGAAGTCCCGCCAGGTCTTGCCGCCGTCGTAGGAGATGTTGACGCCGCCGTCGTTGGTATTGATCAGGTGGTTGCTGTCGTTGGGGTCGATCCAAAGGCCATGGTGGTCGCCATGAAGGCCCGCGCTGTAGAGGTTCTGGTAGGTCTTGCCGCCGTCGGTCGACTTGGACAAGCCCAGGCCCATGATGTAGATCGTCTCCGGGGAGTTGGGATCGACGCGGATCTGTCCGAAAACCCAGCCGTAAGTGCCGCCGAAGCGCTCCATGCCCGGCGGGCTGACCTTGCGCCAGCTGCCGCCGGCGTCGTCGGAGCGGTAGACCTCGGCGCCGATGATGCCCCGCTGGCGCGGCCGGCCGTAGGAGTCTTTCTCTCCGGCCTTGGGTTCGACGCCCGGGGTGTGGTTGTCGACGTAGGCGTAGAGAGTGGACGGTTTCGTCCGGCAGAGGTCGATGCCGATGCGCCCGGTGAAAGATGTATCCGGCAGTCCGTCGTTGATGGGCGTCCAGGTCCTGCCGCCGTCGGTCGTCTTGAACAGGCCGTCCTCGCCTCCGGGCACGGGGTCGCTCCAGCGCCGGCGGATGCGGTTCCAGGTCGCGGCGTAGAGGGTCTCGGGCGACTGGGGGTCCATGACGAGATCGTTCGCCCCGACCTTCTCGCTGACGAAGAGGACCTTCTGCCAGGTGGCGCCGCCGTCGGTCGTCTTATAAACGCCCCGGTCGGAGCTATACGTCCACTCGTGGCCGGTGGCCGCAACGTAGACGACGTCGGGATTTTTCGGATGGATGACGATGCGGGCGATGGTGTAGGTCGCTTCGAGGCCCATGTGTTTCCAGGTTTTGCCCGCGTCGGCCGACTTGTAGACGCCGATGCCCGCCTCGGAGGCCCGGAAGATGTTGGCTTCGCCCGTCCCGACCCAGACGATGTTCGGGTCGGACTCGGCGACGGCCAGGTCGCCGATGGACAGAGTCGGCATGTCGTCGAAGATGGGCTCCCACGTCGTCCCGGCGTTCGTCGTCTTGAAGACGCCTCCCGTGGCCGCGGCGGCGTAGAAGACCGTCCGGCTGCCCGCGGGCACGGCGACGTCTGTGCAGCGGCCGCCGAGGTCGAAGGGGCCGATAAAGCGCCACTTGACGTCCTTGAAGGGCGACTGCTCTTTCATGGCCGCATGTTGCTCAAACCATTTGAGCCGTTGGGCCGGGTCGGTGTTCTCGATCTTCTTCAGGCCCTTGGCCGGCGCCTTGCCCTGGGGGGCGGCTGCGAGCAGGCCGGCCAGGACGGCGACGACGGCGAGAGCGAGGATGGTACGATTGGACGAACGCATGGGAAACCTCCAAATGTTCATGGCGAGAGGCTAAAAATATGATATTTCACGAAGGCTTGTCAACCTCGAAGCCGGGAGTTCCGGTCAGGACAGGACCTTGAGGAGGTGGTAGTCGGACTCGATGTCGGGTTTCTTCTTGTCGCCGGCCGCTCCGAAGGGCAGGAACTCCACTCGGCCGTTCTGGAGATGGACGCAGCCGCCGGTCCGGCCGTCGACGAGGGCTTCGACGGCGGCGTGACCCAGCCGCGCCGCCAGGATGCGGTCGAAGGCGGTCGGCCGGCCGCCGCGCTGGATGTGGCCGAGGACGGCGATGCGCGTCTCGAGCCCGGTCGCGGCCGTCACCGCCGAGGCGACGGCCGATGCCGTCGACCGGCCCTCGGCGACGACGATGATCCAGCTCGCCTTGCCCCGGGCGCTTCCTTCCTTGATCTCAGCGCACAGGGCTTCGAGCGGCACGTCCTTTTCCGGGAGCAGGACCTCCTCGCAGCCGCCGGCCAGGGCGACCTGCATGGCGAGCCAGCCGCATTTCCGGCCCATGACCTCGACGACGAAAATGCGCTCGAGGGACGTCGCCGTGTCCCTGATCTTGTCGACGGCGTCCAGGGCGACGTTGACGGCCGTGTCGGCCCCGATGGCGTTTTCGACGCCGGGGACGTCGTTGTCGATCGTCGCCGGAATGCCGACGACCGGGAAACCGTATTCCGAGGCCAGGACGCGGGCGCCGGCGAGGGAGCCGTTGCCGCCGATGACGACGAGTCCTTCGATCGAACGGGCCCGGATGTTGGCTAGGGCGGTCTTCTGCCCTTCTTCGCCCATGAAATCCTCCGACCGGGCCGTCTTGAGGATCGTCCCGCCGAGGCCGATGATATTCGACACTGAGCGGCGGTCGAGGGGCACGAAATCGCCGCGAATGAGCCCCTCGTAGCCGCGCATGACGCCCTCGACCTGGAGGCCGGAGGCGACGGCCGTCCGGACGACGGCGCGGATGGCGGCGTTGACGCCGCCGCAGTCCCTCGTCAGGATGGCGATCTTTTTCACGGCCCGATTATATCAAAAAACCCGCACCCGATATCGCGATGTGATAAAATTGTACGAATTATTGAGCTTGCAGACGACGTCGATTTCGGCGAGAATTAGCTTCTGCATTCAACCAGTTGCGAGGAGAGGACATGAAGAAAATGACTTTGCTGTTAGTTCTGCTATCCGTGGTCCTGGCCTTCGCGGCCTGTCAGAAGGAAGCGGCCAGGCTTTCTTACCCGGAGACGAAGAAGGTCGACCAGGTCGACGATTACTTCGGGACCAAGGTCGCCGACCCCTATCGCTGGCTCGAGGACGACAACGCCGAGGAGGTCAAGCAGTGGGTCCAGGCCCAGAACGCAGTGACCTTCGGCTACCTCGACACGGTCCCCTTCCGGCCCAAGATCAAGGACCGGCTGACCGAGATCTTCAACTACCCCCGGTATTCATCGCCGTTCCGTGCGGGCGAGTATTACTTCTTCACCAAGAACGACGGCCTCCAGAACCAGTCCGTTTATTACATCCAGAAGGGCCTCGACGGGACACCCGAAGTCTTCCTCGATCCCAACCTGTTGTCCCCCGACGGGACGGTCCGCATCGGTCTCGTCGGCGTTTCGACCGACGACCGCTACGTCGCGCTATCGCGCGGCGAGGCCGGTTCCGACTGGACCGAGCTCCGGGTCATGGAGATCGCCACGAAACAGGAGCTCCCCGACAGGATCCTGTGGGTCAAGTTCTCGGGTGCGGCCTGGAAGGGCGACGGCTTCTACTACAGCGGCTACGATAAGCCCGCCGCCGGGGAAGAGCTCAAGGGCAAGAATGAATATCAGAAAATTTTTTACCACAAGCTCGGCGACCCGCAGGAGAAGGACGCGCTCGTCTGGGAAGACAGGGAACACCCCCTGCGCTACGTCGGCGCCGGGACGACGGAGGACGAGAAGTTCCTCTTCCTCATCCTGTCGGAAGGCACGAGCGGTTCCGAGCTCTACATCAAGGACCTGGCCAAGAAGGACGCGGCGTTCGACCTCCTGGTCAAGGGTTTCGCCTACGACAGCGCCCCGATCGAGGTCGTCGACGGCAAGGTTCTCGTCTACACCAACGAGGACGCCCCGAACTTCCGGGTAGTCGCCGTCGATCCCAAGAACCCGGGGAAGGAGAACTGGCAGACGGTCATCCCCGAGCAGCCCGAGGTCCTGAATGGGGCCGGGACGTCCGGCGGATACATGTTCACGAACTACCTCAAGGACGCCAACTCCAAGATCTTCCAGCACAAGCTCGACGGGACGGTCATCCGCGAGATCGAGCTGCCCGCCCTGGGGTCGGCCGGAGGCTTCGGCGGCAAGCGCGACGAGAGGACGCTCTTCTACACCTTCACGTCATTCACTTATCCGCCGACGATCTACAAGTTCGATCCGGCCACGGGCGCGTCCGAGGTCTTCCGGACGAGCGAGGTCAAGTTCGACCCCGCCGGCTACGAGACGAAGCAGGTTTTCTACACGAGCAAGGACGGGACGAAAGTCCCGATGTTCATCGTCCACAAGAAAGGGCTCAAGCTCGACGGCAAGAACCCGACCTTCCTCACGGCCTACGGCGGCTTCAACATCCCCATCACGCCCGGCTTCAGCGCGGCCAACATCATCCTCCTGGAGAACGGCGGCGTCTTCGCCGAGCCCAACCTGCGCGGCGGCGGCGAGTACGGCGAGGCCTGGCACAAGGCCGGCATGCTCGACAAGAAACAGAACGTCTTCGACGACTTCATCGCCGCAGCCGAGTACCTGGTCAAGGAAAAGTACACGTCGAAGGATCGGCTGGCCATCGCCGGCGGCTCGAACGGCGGCCTCCTCGTCGGCGCGGTCATGACCCAGCGGCCGGAGCTCTTCGGTGTCGCCTTCCCGGCGGTCGGCGTCATGGACATGCTCCGCTACCACAAGTTCACGGTCGGCTGGGGCTGGGCGGTCGAGTACGGCTCGAGCGACAGCGAAAAGGACTTTCCCTATCTTTACGCCTACTCGCCGCTGCACAACTTCAAGGACGGCGCGTGCTACCCGGCGACCATGGTCACGACGGCCGACCACGACGACCGCGTCGTGCCCGCCCACTCATTTAAGTTCGCGGCGACGCTCCAGGAGAAGCAGGCCTGCGCCAAGCCCGTCGTCATCCGCATCGAGACGCGCTCCGGCCACGGCTCGAGCAACATCACCAAGGCCATTGAATCGTTGACGGACCAGTGGTCCTTCATGTTCTACAACATGGGGGTCACGCCGATCTATAAATAGGTGATCAGCGGCCGCGAGAACGGGAATTATTTTTCCGCCAGGGCTTTCTCTAAGAGTCCGCGGTACCTGTCCATGAGCTCCTTGTTGAGGTCGTTCGGCGGCGTCGCGTCGGCCGGCAGGAACGGCTTATACGGGTGGGCCTTGGAATATTCCTCGAACTCCTTTCTGAGCTTGGCCAACTCCTCGGGCTTCGTCAGAAGATCGACGGCCGAAGCGGCGATGGCTTTGGCCCCGGCGTTCAAGCCCTTCCAGGTGGTCGAGCCGTAGAAGCAGGCGACCGCCGACCAGTGGTGGCCGATCGACCCGGGAACCGAGCCGGGGAAGCCGACGGTCGCCGTGGGCGCGATTAAGCTGACG
>Ga0299912_10002332_pt1 | contig 15502 bp, 15 predicted proteins | sample RVTome_2_FD_207667 | JGI IMG/M metagenome (GOLD analysis project Ga0299912, IMG submission 207667) | Soil microbial communities from uranium-contaminated site in the Upper Colorado River Basin, Wyoming, United States - RVT95D214 (version 2) ... | reverse complement strand
GTTGGTAGATAGTTTTACACCTGTAAGGGAAGACTTTCTGAAATAGGGTGTTGCCTGCCATCTTCCAGGATTGAAAACCCTAAATAAAAACGCCGGAGAAAACATTGCCGGCCTTCAAAGTCGTCCTATCTTAAAAAAATACAAATAAACTATTTCTCTTATTCGGTAAGAAGACATTCTCATTCTTCTGTGATGTAAATAAGTGCTCCTTCTTCTCAGCAAGCACCTTTGCTCATTAGAGATTATAGGCCTTTTGGGCCAGCCGGTAGGCCATGTCCAAAATCATCTCCTGGGCATCTCCAAGGTCCACGATATCCCGGACCACCAGCCCAGCAATCCAGTCCGCGCTCACACGGCGCCAGAGGTCATGGCGCGCAGGAATGGAAGGGAACGCCCGGGTATCATCATTGAATCCCGCCGTGTTATGGAGCCCTGCCGTCTCCATGACTCGATCGAAATAGCGTTTCATGCCGTTGATGCTATCATGGAACCACCAGGGTGGTCCCAGTTTGACAACTGGGTAATGGCCCGCCAGCGGGGCCAGTTCGCGTCCGTACGTCGATTCATCCAGTGTAAAAAGGATCAACGTCAGCCGGGTATCCATGCCATATTTATTCAAGAGCGGTCTCAGATTGTGAGTAAACTCGCTTTGAGTGGGGATATCCGCTCCCTTATCAGAGCCAAAGCGCTGGTAGATCACATCATTATGGTCCCGGACGGCGCCAACATGGAGCTGCATCACCAGTCCATCTTCAATGCTCATCCGTGCACTCTCCATGACCATGTGGGCTGTAAATCGGCGCGCATCCTCCGGGCTCATTTTGCCGCGCAAAGCGCGCTGGAAGATGGCCTCTGCTTCCAGGGGACTCAGCTCTGCCGTGTAAGCCGGCTCGGCAGCATGGTCGGTAGCCTTTGCTCCCATAGTTTTAAAGAAAGCCCGCCGCTCCTCGAGCGCCCTTATAAATTTCTGGTAAGAATCGACAGCGATACCACTCACCTCACTGAGCTTTTTAATGTTGTCGCGCCAATGAGGATGCAGCAGGTTCGTGACCGCATCGGGCCGGAAAGTGGGCCGGACGTTCCCATTCCAATTGGATTTGCGGATGACTTGGTGATGGGGCAAGGGGTCCGTGGCCGCATCCGTCGTGCACAACACCTCTATATTGAAGCGCTTAAACAGCGCCCGTGGCCGGAACTCAGGGGATTTCAGCTTCGCTTCGATCTGATCATAAATCCGCTGCGAAGTCTCCCCGGTCAGTTTTTCGTTGACCCCAAAAACGGAACTCAGCTCGTAGGCTATCCAAACACCGGTAGGCGTCCCCCGAAAGAGGTAGAAGTGATCGGCAAAGATCTGCCAGATCCTGCGGTGATCTTTCTCAACAGGATTCCCGTTCATCCGTGGGACACCCAGGTCTTCAAGAAGGATTCCCTGTGAATAGAGCATGCGGAACACGTAATGATCGGGAATGATAAATAGATCCGCAGGGGTGCCTAAGGATGCGTTCTCGTCAGCGAGCAGGCGTGGGTCCACATGTCCGTGGGGACTGATGATGGGCAAATTAGCCACCGACCTGTATAGCTCTGTTGCAATGCTTCGCTGCGCCGGGTCAGGATTGAAATAACGGTCTTCATGGAGATGCCATTCTTGATAGCCATTCATAGGGGTTCCTCCTGTTCTCATAAATTAGGGGCTATGTGAACGAATCGGGATGTTACCATCGCGATTATAAACCATCTCAATAAGATAAGGAAGTTTTTATACTCGAAAGATAGGGGGTGAGCTTCACAATTTTGGGGGTTTATGTTAAGGTCACTGCATGTCCGGGAGATGGACCAACTGATTTTAAAACTCCAAAAATATATATAAAAGGAGAGAAAAATAAAAATGGAGCATGTGGCATTGAATGTTTCCGATCCCGAGGCTATGGCCGCGTGGTATAAAGAACATCTGGGATTCGAGATTGCAAAGGGAATGACCACACCTCCCTACACCACCTTTCTAAGGGAGAGCACAGGCGTCATGATGATCGAGGTCTATTGCAATCCGCCGGATCAAGTCCCTTCCTACTTCGAGATGAATCCCCTTCAGCTCCATCTGGCCTTCATTTCTGCGAATCCGGATGCAGACAAATCGAGATTACTTGTGGCTGGCGCGACGCTGGCTAAAGATGAACATCTTCCCGATGGTTCGCACCTGATCACGATGCGCGACCCATGGGGACTTGCCATTCAGTTCTGCAGGCGGAGCACCCCGCTGCTCAAATTTAAATGAGAAAATCCTGTCGACTCTCGGGTTTGAAAAGGAAAGTGAACGACCAGAATGAAGGGGGCGTGTTGACTTAGCATTCCTTTTTCATGTTAAAATGAAGCCGTAAAAAGCGTGAGTGGGTCAGGATGAAATCAGAAGCCTGGGAACGTTTCAATCGCGTTGCCTTATCTACAAAATCTGCTGAGAGACATGGGGTCATAACAGCCCTTATTGTGGATAGCCCCTGGTTGCCCGGGTTTATGGGGATCTCCCACATAGACTACTTCACCCTTCCTGATCAGTGGGCCTGTTATCCTGAATTTATTTCAGGATCAGGATCTACGATTTCGGGATCTGATCCATTTCTCAGATTCTGAACCAAGCTCAGAATGACAGTTCGGGTTCCCACTCCTTGCTGATGGGCGAAAGGATCATCTGAAAGGAAGGAGAAAAAAGAAAAGGCCGGAGAATCATCTACCGGCCTTTCGAATTCCTGAACATTTTTGTTGAGCAGTTTCATGTCATACTCAGGACCAGCGTATCGATCCGCAGGTCGAACAATGGGTTGCATGGGGGAACATCCATCTCATGGACCTCACCTCCTTTTCTTAAATTCATTTTAAAGCGAACTCCCTCACCTGTCAAGGGATAACTTTATTCTTATAAAATGGAAGGGATTGATCGGGAGATGAAGTTATGGCATAGTGAAAGAGGAATCTATTTGAGAGCTCTGAAAAACTACTTTTCGCTCTCTGATTACCCAGATTCCAAAAAATGATTGCACAGATTTTACTTTATTTTCAATTAATTTCTAATCTGTGTAATCGGTCCCTAATCGGTGTAATCAGAGATTTCAGGGCGTTTTCAGAAATCTCTATTTAGAAAGGAGCGCCTGATGAAACTGAAAGGCTATACAGGAAAAATTTTAAATATTGATCTCACCCATTCCAGAGTCCGGACTGAAGATCTCAAAGAGGAATGGTTAAATCAATTTATCGGCGGAAGTGGTCTCGGAGCAAAATATTTGTATGAAATGACCGATGAGAAAACAGATCCCCTGGGCCATGAGAATCCCCTGATCTTTATGACCGGGCCTTTCACCGGAACCCCGGTCCCCCTCTCCGGAAGACATGCGGTGGTCTCACTCTCCCCCCTCACCGCCATCTTCGGTGAATCGGATGTTGGAGGTACCTGGGGGGCCTTTCTTAAAAGGGCTGGATACGATGGAATCATAGTCACGGGAAAATCAAAAAAGCCGGTCTATATTTGGGTCAACGATGAGAAAGTAGAGGTCCGTGATGCCTCCCATCTCCGGGGAAAAGATACTTATGAGATCGACCCCCTTCTGAAGGCTGAAACCCATGAAAAGGCGGTCATCAGTGCCATCGGTCAGGCCGGAGAAAATCAGGTTTTATTGGCAACGATCATGACCGATGGCAGGGACGGCCGGGCAGCGGGTCGCTGTGGCATGGGAGCGGTGATGGGGTCAAAGAATTTGAAAGCCATCGCCGTTTACGGGACCCGGAAAGTGGAGGTCTTCCATCCAGAAGAAGTTGACCGTCTCCAGAAGGAATATAGTGCTATGATCAATAAGAATGCAGAGAACTTCAGAAAATATGGCACCGCAGGTGCCCTTTCCACATTTGAGTCGATGGGAACACTCCCTCTGCAGAATTGGAAATTTGTAGGGCGATGGGAGGAATCCGCGGAGAAGATCAATGGCTTCACCCTCTCTGAAACCCTGTTGACAGGCCGATACTTCTGCGATGCCTGTATCCTTGGATGTGGAAGAAGGGTGAAGATCGACCATGGGCCCTATGCCGGTGTCGATGGCGCAGGGCCGGAATATGAGACCCTTGCTCTTCTCGGAAGTAATTGTCTGATCGACAACCTCGAAGCCCTCTGTTATGCCAATGAACTCTGTAACCGTTTCGGACTCGACACGATCTCCACGGGCGGAGTCATTGCTTTTGGAATGGAGGCCTTTGAGAAGGGGTTGATCGACCGGGAGGATACGGGGGGAATTGAGCTACGCTGGGGAAGTAGTGAGGCGCTCATCGAGATGATCAAAATGATCGCTCATAAAAAGGGCTTTGGAGAAGCTTTAGGAAAAGGGGTAAGAAAGGCCGCAGAGTTGATCGGTAAGAATTCAATTGAGTTTGCCATGCACATTAAAGGCTTAGAACTCCCCGCCCACGATCCCAGAGGTTATAATGCAGGCGCAACAGGATTTGCCACCTCATCTAGAGGGGCATGCCATCTCGCTGGTCTCAGCCATACTTTTGAAAGGGTTCTCAAATCTCCTGAAATGGGCGTCCCGGAATCCCTGGATCGATATCAGGTTGAAGGGAAAGGTATTCTTGCAGCGAAGAGTCAGAACCTGATGGGCATGATGGATTCTCTCAAACTCTGCAAATTCATCCTGTTCGGAGGCGTGACGATCACGGATATCGTGAAATGGTATCAACTCGTGACCGGCAGAGAGATGACCATCGATGATTTCACAAAAACAGGAGAAAGAATTTTCAATCTGAAGCGGCTCTACAATGTGAGATTGGGAATCAGCCGGAAAGACGACACCCTGCCCTTCCGCTCCCTTACCTTCAAACGAATCGGAAAGGGATTAACCCCCAACCTTCCGCCCCTCGGCCAAATGCTCAGCGAATATTATGAATATCGGGGTTGGTCTGAAGAGGGAATCCCCACCCCAGACAAATTAAAGGAACTGGGATTATAATAAAATAAGAAAGGCTACGGTCTCCTTGCTTCAATTTCTCGCATCAACCCTTTCTTCCCGTACTCATCGATTTTAACTTCTGGCTCCAAATACCACATTTCGCTCGATAATCGTTAAAGATAAGTGGGAAAAGTTTTTCTCTTTTTAATGGAAGTTTTTCGGGAATTTTGTGTAAAGATCTTCCACTTTCGGCTTTCATTAAAATGAACACAATTTTAGTTGAATTGTCCCGAATTACCATCTGCTGACAACAATTGGAACAATTGAATTTTGGCACGGATTTTGCCCCATTTTAATTTAGTTAAAGCTCTACATTTTTGATACACAATATATCTCGAGAGGAAACCAAATGAAGACAATACTTAAACTTATGGTAATTGTTTCTATAGCTGCAACTGTCTCAACCTCATCTTATGGCGAGACAATTGATTACATTTTTGATCTAAATAATGCCGGGCTTGTCGGTGGCCCGTGGGGAAAGATTGCTCTTACAGATATGAACGATGGTACCGTGAAATTTGAGGTGGATCCATACGAGAAATCATTCAGCGGCGTAGGGAGTAATTTTGGTATCCAAGGTTTTGCTTTCAATTTTGGTAACAAGGGCCGTGACGGCAACAAACTATCGTTTAGCAACCCCTCGGGTTGGAGTGGAGAGTATGATGAGGACAATATAACAGGATATGGCCCATATGATAAATTTGATCTTGAGGTAAAGGGAAAAGGTTCAAACAGGCAAAATCCATTAGTGTTTTTTGTTATTCCTCCTTCCGATTTCACAATATCCATAGATGATTTTAACACGGAAGAATCTACTAATAATTATTTGTTCGCAGGCCATATCGCAGGTTTTACTGAAGGAACTCTAACGAGTGCGAAATTTGCTGATCCCGCTTCTGTTCCCGCTCCTGTTCCCGAACCCGCCACCATGCTCCTTGTCGGTTCTGGGTTGATCGGCCTTGTAGGATATGGGAGGAAGAAGTTTAGAGGTAAGCGATAGAAAGATGTTGTAGAAAGGGGAAATTTGAAGATTGTGGCGTACGAATTCTACTTCCGCGATCCACTAAAAGGATATAAATTTGTAGGAATACTCCCGGAGAGAAGGAAAGATTCAAAGAGGAAAAATAAAGATTCTATAAGGAAATGGGGGAAGAAGATTATAGGGAAAGGCATAGATGAAAAGGAGCTATTTTTCACCCAGGTGACGATTGATAGGGACAAGGGTCGAATCATTCATCCCAATACTCCTTTATAATCACCCTAGGCAGTTTAACTAATAAATTATATTCAATTTTCAAAGAGCAAAGGCAGGGCCATTATATTGGTTCTGCCTTTTTTGTTTGTTTCGAATCCGAAATCAATAAAAAAGAGGATAAATCGTCGGAAAACTCTACAACTTTAAAAACAGGCAAATTCCTTAATGAAATCATGCTGGTTAGGCCACTAACGTAAGACTCCTGTCGGGAAACCCTACACTTTGGGTATCTTTGAGAAAAATCGAAGTTTGAGAAAAGTAAATAGTCTCGGGCATTTATAATGATAGCGAAACCTGGCATTGAAAATGCTTAAAATTTTGTATTGGTGTGCGATTTAACTCTATTTTTTTTATTCAACATGTCCCGAAGCAAATTCTTATCACTTCACTTGAGGGAAGGAGGCGGACGATGAACTGGCGCAGGCAGTCTTTTTTGATTCGACTTGTAGTGGTAGCCAGCACACTTGCGGGCGTGCTTTCGTGGGTACAGGCAATAGCAACACCGATTGAGCTTGTTGACGGCACCGTTAACATGTTCCGCGACACCCGTGGTGCAAACGACGTCGGCATCGGCCAGGGGGACCTTTTGCAGTATGGAGCGAGCGTGGTGGGTGGATCGCTTGGCACCACACTCGGAGCTACCTATCCACCGACGGGATTCACCGACCCGCAGGTACCTGCCGCTCCGCTAGCGGTCAACCCGAACTTTGCTGCGAATACCACCCCGTTCAACATCAACCGTATTGCCCAGCCCTGGACGCTGCGATTCGAGCGGGCCGGAGAGACTCCGCTCACGGTGACAGGTCCTGATCTTACCGGGACCGCGTCGTCCGTGCCATTCCCGGTCAACGTCACCATCTCGGCGGGCGCGACTCCGACCACGCCGGCCTTGTCATGGGTGGTCCCCGGCGGGTTTGCCGCGGATGCTGTGCGCATTCAAGTCTTTGACAAGAGCCAGATACTTTTAAATGGTCAAGCTGACATCATTCATTCGGTTGCCCTATCGGCGGCAGCCAATTCGTACACGATCCCAGCCACTTTATCCTCTGGGCAGCAGCTCGTCGTCGGAGGAAACTACGTCTTAAACGTTCAGCTGATCGACACCCGGGGTAACCCCGCGATCTTTGATGCCACCAACAACAACGCCGAAATCCTGCGCCGCTCGAATTCCTTCTTCAATTTCTCGCCCATTCCAGGTGGCACACCCAACGCGTTCCTTCCAACGGTCGTCAATGGCGTCTATAACTTCAGCATCACCGATGTCGGGCCTACCTCCGTCACGTTTATCGATCCGCTCGTGGCGATCGGCTACGACTACGCGATTGGTGCGGGCGATCCGAGATTCGCGTCAGCTCTGCTCCCCACGGGAATCGGTGACAATCTCTTTGATTTGTTTTTGTGGAACGGAACAAGCTTTGCCGACAGCGGCATCGATCTGATCGGTGGCTCGCAATACTTCTTTGGCGGTGTGGGAGTCGACCGCTTCTCGATCCGCGGAATCGAAACATCCGCCGGACTCGATCCGGAAAATGTCACGGCGTTCATCACAGGGCTCACTTTTTTCAGCGCGGGCAGCTTCACCGGCACGATGACGCCGATCACGGTCGAAACCCCCGTCCCCGAACCCACCACCATGCTCCTTCTCGGTGCTGGGTTGCTTGGGTTGGCAGGGTATGGGAGGAAGAAGTTTTTTAAGAAGTAAATCAATACTCACAAACGATGGAGATGTGAATGAGGGGTTTCCTAATTAATAAAAACCTGTCCCTTTATTACTGGCTCAAAAAGAGAATCGGAAAGGAGAAGGCTTACAGGGTAGCAATTGTCTTTGAGAAAGTTATCCTGATCTTTGGAAGAGGAACCTATGAGGGAAATGGAACATGGTAGTTTACGAACTTTACTGGCGTGATGAAATAGAAAAAGAGCATTTTATTGGGATACTCCCAGAGAGAAGGAAGAATCCAGAGAGAATAACAAAGGATTCTGTTTTGAATTGGGGATGTGAGATTATAGGCAATAATTCAGATGTCAGCAATATCTATTTCGTTCAGGTAGAAGTGGAGGAACTTAAAAAATAACACCCCCCTTTTTTGCGAGCGATCCATAGATTATTCAGCGTCTCCATGGGAGATCCATGCTCTCCCCTTCGTCCTCATCCTCTTCTTGTGCCTGCGTCCTTTGCAAGACTACCTCAATAGCCTTGTAAAAAAAGGGACTCATAGGGTCACCCATTAAAAGACACCTGTCAAGAGAAAAAAGTATTCCTACCGTAAGAGGAGTATCTTCTTCCCCTTCTGTCGTTCGTATCGGAGTGGGCGAAACAAATCAATAGAGTCATCCCCATCTTTCCCTTTGCCGTAGTTTCTTTAGGTTTATCGGTGTCCGTCTTGACGGCACCAGTCAGGTATATATCTTTAGCAATGTTCGTTAAACGAATCATTTATGATCTTCATGTATGATGTCAACAAAATAGACCTGACAATTGCATCGTCATTGGCATAAGATCCAAAAAGAATAATTTGGGATACTTGCTCTCTTAAGATACTCCTCTCCTCTTGAAAGCCCTGACCAATTCAAAATTATGTTATCTGAAAAAGGAAAAAATCAAACTTGGCCCTCATTCCAAAATATAGTCAGGGGTGATGATAAAGTAACCCTTGTTTTCAGGGGGTGAATAGGCTATAAATGTCGAAAAGTGTTAGTAAATAGTGATGGTGAATAGAGTGAAGAAGAGATGGTTTCTTATTATTATTTTTGGGCTCGGAATCCTATTGATTATTACAGGATCCTCCCATGCCCAGAAACAGCCAAAGAGTCTCACGATCCTTTACACCAATAATATAAATGGTGAGATCGACCCCTGCCCTACCTGAGACCCGAGGACACGTTTTGGCGGTCTGGCCAGAAGGGGCACCTGGATCAAGGAGATTCGTGAGGGAGGGGGAAAGGATTTGCTCATTTTAGATGCGGGCGATCTTCTCTTTAAGAAATATTCAGCGCCTGTTCCTGAAAATGAGATGAAGATGGCGACCGAGAAGGCAAAACTGATCATCGATAGTCTCAATCTCATGGGTTACGATGTTCTGGCTATCGGAGATGACGATCTAAGCCTCGGGAAAGAGTTTCTATTGGAGATGTCCAGGAAAGCAAACTTCCCATTTCTCTCCTCCAATATCATCGATGAGGCCACGGGCAAAGCTGTTTTTCAGACCTCCCTCATTAAGAAGAGCAATGGTCTGAGAATCGGGATCTTCAGTCTCCTCGCGCCCGATACTTTGCCAAACCCATACGATCCCAGAAAAAAAGGGCTCTTGCTTCGTTCTCCCACTGAAACCGCTCAGGCCATGGTCAAAGAGCTCCAACCGAAAACCGACCTGATCATCCTCCTCAGCCATCTCGGCTATCCCAAGGATGTGGAGATGGCCCAGACTGTGCCGGGGATCCATCTCATCGTGGGCGGCCATACAGGTGTCAACCTTCCCTACCCTCCCATCCTCAAGACCACCATGATCGTTCAGATGGCTCCGAAGGGATTGTACGGAGGGAGGCTTGATCTCGCCTTCCATAGCAATGAACCCAATTTTTTTAATTCTTCAGAAAAGAGGACCTTTGAGAGCAGTCTGAACCAATTCAAGGAGAGGGTCACTTTCTCCGATGTGACGGAGATTGAAACTTGGTTGCAATACAACTTCGGCCTCTATTCACGCATCTTCCATCTCGGCCGTCTATATAACCTAAGCCTTCCGGAGGAATTTATCCAGAACCTGAGAGACCTCATCGCCTCCTTAAAAACCCAGGATACTGAAAAACCGAAGGCCCTGAGGACAAAGGTCAAAGGGGAGGCTGAACAGATCCTCCAACAACTCCAGGGCAGGAATGAATTCGTCCACAACCTCACCGCTCTCGGCGAACAGATCAAAGACCATCCTGAGATTGGAAGGATGGTTGAAGCTTTTCGTTCAAAATATCCCGAACCGGAAAAATCCGCTCCCCCAAGACAAGAAGCCCCCCGCCCAAAAGGCGGAGCTCCACAGAAGTGAAAATGGCAACGGCTGACTTAATCCTTCTTCATCCACCCACTTATTACGATTTCAGAAAGAGACCTGGAATATACGGCCCCATCAGCGATGTGGTGCCTTCCACCCCTGTCTTTGAGATGTATCCCATCGGTTTTGCCAGCCTCTCGGAATATCTGGAACGCCATGGCCTGAAGGTCAGGATCATCAATGTCGCCCTGAAGATGATCAAAGATGACAGGTTTGATGTGGAGAAGCTCATCCGTAAGAACAGACCCCTCGCCTTTGGCATCGATCTCCACTGGATGGCCCATGTCCACGGAGCGCTTGCCCTGGCAGAGATGATCAAACGGTTCCATCCTGATATACCTGTCATCCTGGGCGGACTCTCTGCCACCTACTATCACGAAGAGATTCTGCGCAACTATCCTTTCGTCGATTTTGTGATGAGAGGAGACTCCACGGAAAAACCCCTGCTCCAATTATTAAGGGCACTCAAGGGGAAAGGAGAATTTAAAAACATTCCCAATCTCACCTACCGGGATGGAACAAATGGCATCCATGCCAACCCCATCACCTATGTGCCGGAAGACCTCAATGATATCACGATCGATTATCGCCATATCATGAAGAAGGTTGTCAGATATATGGATCCTGTTGGCTACCAGCCCTTTATCGACTGGTACTCCTATCCCGTAACCGCTGTCTTCACCTGCCGTGGCTGTACCTACCACTGCAAAACCTGTGGGGGGTCATCCCGGACTTTCCGGTCGATGGCCAATCGCACAAAACCGGCCTACCGGGATCCGAAACTTCTGGCAAGGGATGTCTTCAATATATCAGACCACCTCAACGCCCCCATTATGATCATTGGCGACATCTTTCAGCCCGGGGAGGAGTATAGCGCTATCTTTCTCCGGGAGATCAAGAAAAAACCGATTGACAACCACCTCGCCTTTGAATTTTTCGTCCCCCCTTCGAGAGATCAACTGGAGAGGATCGCCGAATCCATAAAATATTTTAATATTGAAATCTCTCCGGAGTCGCATGATGAAGAGGTTCGAAAGGCCTTCGGCAGGCCTTATGCCAATTCCCCCATGGAGAAAATGATCGCTGATGCGATCGATCTTGGCTGCAAGCGGATCGACCTCTTCTTTATGATCGGCCTCCCAAAACAGACCTATGAATCGGTCATGGAGACCGTCGATTACTGCCGGCTTCTGCTTGAGCAATTTCAACCCTATGACAAGCTCTTTCCCTTCATCTCTCCCCTTGCTCCCTTTCTCGATCCCGGAAGCACGGTATTCGAAGAACCGGAAAAGTTCGGATACCGTCTCCTCTACCGAACCGTGGAGGAGCACCGTCAGGCATTGACAACACCGAGCTGGAAGTACATTCTCAACTACGAAACCGAATGGATGGATCGCAATGAGATCGTGGCAAGCACCTACGAATCCGGCAAGAGGCTGAATCGCTTGAAGGCCGAATTTGGTTTAATAGATAAAAAGACGGCTGAGTCGGTCGAAATGCGGATCGAAAAGGCGCTCCACATGATGGAGGAGATCGACCGGATCATGGCCATGCCAGATCTCAAAGAGAGAGAATCCGCACTGGGGTCCATGCTGAACAGGCCCCAGTCCCTTCAGAACTACAGCATGTCCACGGTCTGCGAGAAGAGAGAACTGGAGTGGCCTACCCGATTCATCCGGATGAACTTATTCAAGATTATCAAAACACTGATTGCGAGGAGGAAGCCCAATGTCTCCAACCCTTCGCCAGCAGGTTCTTCGTAAGATACCAAGTGTGGATGACATCCTCTCCAGAAAGGAGATGTCCGATCTCTTAAAGATTCATCCCCGAACCGTGGTGGTGGAAGCCATCCGAAGAGGGCTGGGACAATTGCGCGAAGAGATCCTGAATCAGGAAGACCTCGCCGGTTGGAAGGAAACCTCCTGTTCCTTTGAAAATCTCTTCCCCCTCTTTCAGAAAGAGATTGACCTTCAGATACAGCCCAAGCTCCGCAGGGTTATCAATGCCACAGGAATTGTGATCCATACCAATCTGGGAAGGGCCCCTCTCCACCCTCTCGCGATAAACCATATGGTCGAAGTGGCAAAAGCCTATTCCAATCTCGAATACGATCTCACCCTCGGTGAGCGCGGAGATCGGTACTCCCATGTGGAGGAGATTCTTTGTCGGCTCTCGGGTGCAGAATCAGCACTGGTGGTGAATAATAATGCCGGAGCAGTCCTGCTCTGCCTCAATACCCTGTCAGATGGTAGAGAGGTGGTTATTTCGAGGGGAGAGCTGGTGGAAATCGGAGGAGCCTTTCGCATCCCCGATGTGATGAAACGAAGCGGAGCCTTTCTTAAGGAGGTGGGTACCACAAACCGCACCCATCTCAATGACTATCAGAGGGCAATCGGTCCCGGGAGCGCTCTGCTCCTGAAGGTCCATACCAGTAATTTCAGGGTGATGGGCTTCACCTCGGACGTCTCCCTTGACGAACTGGTCCAGATGGGGAGGGAGCACCATCTCCCTGTGATGGAGGACCTCGGTAGTGGTTGTTTCGTTGACCTCGCCCGATATGGATTGGAAAAGGAACCCACGGTTCAGGATGCCATCAGGACCGGTGTGGATGTGGTCACCTTTAGCGGCGATAAACTTCTGGGGGGACCCCAGGCTGGAATCATCCTTGGAAAGAAGGATTTCCTCGACTCGATCAAGATCAATCCCCTGATGCGGGCACTGCGCATTGATAAGCTTACCCTAGCCGCTCTTGAATCCACGCTCCTTCTCTATCTCGATGAGAAAAGAGCCATGGAAGAGATCCCAACTCTTCGGATGTTAGGATTGGACACGAGGAAGTTGAAGAGAAGAGGCAACCGCCTTTTGAGACGACTCCGAGGTAGGGTTGGGAAAGGTTTTCAAATGACATTGGAAGAAGATGTATCCCAGGTGGGCGGAGGAGCCCTTCCCCTTCAGGAACTCCCGACGATCATCCTCTCTATGAAATCCCCTGATCGTTCCGTCAACAGCCTTGAACAAGGTTTGAGGAAAGCTGATCCTCCCATCATTTCCCGAATCAGTAAGGATGAATTGGTCTTTGATATGAGAACGGTTTTCGACGAAGAGATTCCTATTTTGGCACAGGGGATTGAAAAGGCACTCATGAAAATTGCAGGGGGAAAGGCGCAGAGTGCATAACGAAGAAGAAGTCGGATAGTTGAATAGTCGCTTAGTCGTATGGTCAAAACCTGCCTGCCGCAGGCAGGGACTACAAGACTATGAGACTACAGGACCATGGGACTTAAGAATCTATTCGATCAAGGCAAATATTTCTCGATTCAGATACCTTTGAAAGGCCAGGGAAGACGGATCGATCAGTTCCTCTCTGAAACCAACCTCCATCTCTCTCGTTCTCAGGCAAAAAAGCTGATTGAAGAAGGAACGATCCTTCTCAATAACCAAAAAACCAAACCCAGCGCCCGTTTGAAATGCGGTGATATGATTTCCGGGACCCTGCCCGAACCTCAACCCCTCTCCTTAACCCCCGAAGCCATTTCCCTTGCCGTGCTCTACGAAGACGCTTCAATCATCGTCATCGATAAACCAGCCGGCATGGTTGTCCATCCTGCTGCGGGAAACACATCCGGAACATTGGTTAATGCACTTCTCCATCATTGCAAAGACCTCGCTGGAATTAACGGTGTGTTGAGACCGGGCATCGTCCACCGTCTCGACAAGGAGACCTCCGGCGTGATGGTCGTCGCCAAGGATGATGAGGCTTTTCATCAATTGGCCAGACAGTTCAAGAATCACCTCGTGGAGAAGGTCTATCTTGCCGTTGCCTACGGAAATTTTAAACAGGATGAAGGTCTGATCGATACTCCCATCGGAAGGCATCCTGTCCAGAGGAAACGGATGTCGACCAGAACCAGAAAAGGGAAAACTGCGATGACCAGATGGAAGGTCCTTGAGAGATTCGGCCCCCTCGCCTTTCTCGAAATTTATCCCCAGACCGGTCGAACCCACCAGATCCGCGTTCACCTCTCCTCTCTGGGCCACCCCATCCTCGGAGACCCCCTCTATGGAAGAAAAGGAAAACCCGGGTCGATACAGGATGCAATACTGAAAGAATGTGTAAAAAGGATGAATCGCCAGGCCCTCCATGCTCATCGGTTGGGATTTAATCACCCCCGTACAGGAGAAAGGGTTCAATTCGTCGCACCGATCCCTCAGGATATGAAAGAGACATTGGAATGCTTACGGTCAATGGCATGAGCATACTTAATCGAACCCATCTGAAATCAAGGGATGGCATCCCCTACTTTGAAAATCCGGAGATAAAAAAAATAGGATGGGTCATCCATGGCTTTCTAACGCGCCAGGGGGGAATAAGCCTTCCTCCTTATGACTCACTTAACGTAAGCTTCAGCAATGGGGATGAGAAAAAAACAGTCTCCTCGAACAGGGACCGGATCACCGAGGCATTCGGGTTTGACCGGAATCGATTGGTCCTGCTTAAACAGATGCAACTCGATGGCATTCTGATCCTGAAAGGCGCGGCGGAAGTAAATCCATCTCCTTTGAAGTATGATGCCATGATCACGGACATCCCAAATCAGTTCCTCGGAATTCGCACAGCGGATTGCATTCCCATTTTTGTGGTGGATCGGAGGAGGCGGGTCGTTGCCGCCATCCATGCCGGAAGACAGGGAACCGCTCTCCACATCACAGCAAAGGTACTCAAGAAGATGGAGGAAGAGTTTGGCTGCTTGGCGGAAGAGCTCCTTATCGCTCTGGGACCGTCCATAGGATCTTGCTGTTATGAAATCGATGAGAAGGTCTTCCATTCAGAGTGGGAATCTTTTTCAACCTCAAGAGAAACGGGAAAGTGGATGGTTGATCTTGCTCAGATTAATATTGCACAGATGAAAAGGGAAGGGATTAAGGAAAAACAAATTTCCTGGATCAATCTCTGCACCCATTGCCATAACGATCTCTTCTTCTCCTACAGGGGGGAGGGACGAACCGGAAGGCAACTCTCCTTCATTGGAATAATATAAACCAACTGGAATAATGGATTTGCTTTCTTTATTCCATTATTCCATCATTCCATTATTGATGGTCTCGTAAAAAGTCACGAAGCGAGTTTCATTGAAACATAGCGATTAATGCGAAAGAAATTCATCATATCATTGGCAACAGGTGCTATCGCGTTAGCGAATCGCTCTTTGAAAGCATAA
>Ga0299912_10002330_pt1 | contig 15524 bp, 17 predicted proteins | sample RVTome_2_FD_207667 | JGI IMG/M metagenome (GOLD analysis project Ga0299912, IMG submission 207667) | Soil microbial communities from uranium-contaminated site in the Upper Colorado River Basin, Wyoming, United States - RVT95D214 (version 2) ... | reverse complement strand
CGTGCCGCCGCGATCAACGGATTGCAAGGCTTGACAAAAGGCGGAAAAGGCGCTGGTGCAGACGATAACCAGATCGGCCAGCCTATTGTCGTTGGCCTGATGCAGGCGGGCAGGAACGTCCTCTTCGGCATGGATGACGCGATCGGCACCGAGGCTGAGCGCCGCATTGAGCCGGTATTCGCTGATGTCCGTGGCGATGATGCGGCCTGCCCCTGAGGCGCGGGCCATGGCCACGTGGAGCAGACCGGAGATACCGCTGCCGAGGACAAGGATCGTCTGACCTGGGGAGAGGTGCGTCAACCGCTGCCCTCTGAGGACGCAGGCCAAGGGCTCGATAAACGTACCATCCTCGAACGATATCTGATCGGGGAGTAAAAAAACTCCTCGATCCACATTGAGAGGCGGTACCCGCAGGTATTCGGCAAAGCCGCCAGGATCATAATTGGTGGTGTGCAGGGTCTCACAGACCGTGTGCAGGCCATGGAGACAATAACGGCAGGTATTACAGGGGACGTGGTGGGAGACGAAGACCCTATCGCCGACATGGTAGCCATCAACTCCCTCTCCGACCTCAGCGATCTCTCCGGCGATCTCGTGACCCAATACGACAGGTGCCTTTTTGATGCGATACCATTCCATCACGTCGCTGCCGCAGATGCCGCTGGCCAGTACCTTGACCAATAGCTCACCGCGGCCAACCCGAGGCGTTGGCATCTCTTGCAGGCGCACGTCTCGGTTATTGTAGTACATTGCCACGCGCACGTTATCTTCCCCTCAAAAAACGTTTGTGAGTATCTGGTAAAGGGTCAAACAAGAGGTGCATGCCCATGAAAACACGCTGTTTGGAGACCTTTTCTTTGCGATTCCCCCCTGGGGGTCCAGGCTACTGCTTGCCGCTTTTTACGCTGTCGAACAGGTCTTGAGCCTCCTGGGCCGTAGCGTTCTCGTGGATGATGGCGCGCAAGGCCCTGGCCATAGCCACGGGGTGCTTGTTTTGCCAGACGTTGCGGCCGAGATTTATACCGATGGCCCCTTTCTGCATTCCGTCATAGACAAACTCGAATACCTCAAGATCCGTCTTGCACTTGGGGCCACCTGCTATGACCACGGGAACGGGACAACTATCCACGACTTTTTCAAAGTCTTGACACCAGTAGGTCTTCACGACCCGCGCGCCCAATTCGGCGGCGATGCGGCAGCACAAGGCCAGATAGCGGGCCTCCCTTTTTTCCAACTCCCTGCCCACAGCGGTGACCGCCATGACAGGGATTCCGTATTCTTCGCATTCATTCACGAGGTTGGACAAGTTTAACAGCGTTTCATGCTCATAATCGGTGCCGACAAAGATGGAGATCCCCACGGCAGCGGCATTGAGACGGATAGCTTCACGGACTGAAGTCGTAATACCCTCATGGGCCAGATCTTTTCCCGCGAGGCTGGTTCCTCCTGATACCCTGAGGATGATCGGTTTGCTCATCGCGGGATCAAGGCACGACCGCAGGATGCCGCGCGTTACAAAGATGGCGTCGCAATACGGCAACAAGGGTTTGATCGTTTCTCCGGGTTTTTCCAACCTCTGGGTGGGTCCTTGAAAGTATCCGTGATCTATGGGCAGAAAGAAACAATGGCCATCAGGCTGTATCAACTGTGACATGCGGTTTTTCATACCCCAATCCATGCGAACGACCTCCTCTTAAGTTCTCGTGTTCAAGCGGATTATTCTCAGGTCCGCCGATCGGTGATTAAAAATCAGATCTTCTTTATTAATGACATGAGTATAGAAAAAAGATGCTTACGGGTCAAGGGAAAAGCGCCTCTCCCGGAAAATCCTTGCTCCCATTAGTCTTCCGCTGATGAGCTTCTTTCTGTTCTGATATCAGGAGACGTTGATGATTTGGCATAACTGTGCAAAAAATATGAGTGTTAGATGCGAAGCAAAGGAGACTGTTATCGATCGCTCTGCTCTTTTGTCCATACCATTTGTCTTTGATTTTTCAACCTAATTACGCCTCCATTTACAGGTGAGTAGTAAAATGCAAATTTGTACCAAACTCTTTCTCCGTTTTTATAGTGTATGGTGTATAATATGCTGCTTTCTTTAGGGACTTTTTTCATGTATATCTTTTTTATTGAATAGATTTCGAAGTTTTTCTCTCCTGTTCCAAAGGTAATGGTATCTTGGTCGATTTTAATAAAGCGATCAGCATATCGTGGCTCTGAAGTCTTCCATATCCCCACTAATTCGTTTGGAGCGATTTTCTCGTACCCGCATTGCCATCCAAAGAATATAGTAAGCACCATTAGTACTGTGAAAAGTCTTCTCTTGTTCATTTTATATATATTCCTCCTTTGTAAAAACTTGCCACAATACCCCCGAATGAGCAGGAATGGATGGCGAACGTGGTTCAAGAGGATGCAATCCCTTCGACGGTGTTCCCAAAGTGGTTTTAGACCCCTCGGGCCAAGGACGGGGTCAATGCTCCGCCTGCGAAGGCGAGCACTCTCCGCAAGCGAAGTGCCGAGTGGAATGCGAGTTTACTATTCATTCTTCTGCTGTGTTTCTGCCATGACCTCAAGAAAGGCCTGCACTACCTGAGGGTCGAATTGTTTTCCAGCCCCTTGCTTGATACTCTCAATGGCCTGCTCCTGGTTTTCTGCCGGGCGATAGGGCCGATGTGAGGTGAGGGCATCAAAGGCATCAGCTACTGCTAAGATACGAGCGCTCAGACTTATGGCCTCTCCGGCCAGGCCAGCGGGATAACCTGTACCATCAAATTGTTCATGATGGTGCAACACGGTGGGCATAATCTCTGCGAACGCAGCAATTGGTTCCAGGATATGTACCCCCCACCGAACGTGCTCACGAATGAACTGATCTTCTATATCTGTTAGTTTTCCGCTCTTATCGAGAATACTGGCTGGTACGCCAATTTTGCCGATGTCATGTAACAGACCTCCGCGGCGCAAGACTTCCAATTCTTTTGGTGACAGTCCCAAAGAATTGCCGATTTTTAAAGCCAGCTTTGTTACACGTTCAGAGTGACCCGCTGTCCAGCGAGACTTTGCATCTATGGAACGGGCTAAGGCGGTGAGCGTACCCAAGTGAAGTTGCTCCAATTCTTCAACCAAACGTGTATTTGATAGGGCCACCGCAACTTGGTCTGCCACCTGGCGGGCTTGAGTAATGTCTTCTTGATTATAGAAGGGTTTTTTTTGATAACCTAGGATGATAATTCCAGACAATATTTGATTAATAAAGAGAGGGAATACTATGGCTGACTTCATACCACGCTTGGCCTGAGGCTTAAGATAGTGTGGTATGGTATGACTCCGTTTCGTTATAAAAAATTCAGGGTTCGTATATAGTTTTTTTATCTCTTCTGACCTGGGGAGAATTGACTCCACTTTTTTTTCGATTTCAGCTTCTCTTCCCCTTATATAGGTCAACGCCGAATCTTGATTACTCAGATTAAATAGCGTTACGCTGACGCAATCACATGGAAGAATATCGTGTATGCGATTAAGGACTATCTCTATAATTTTATCTGTATCCAGAGCTGAAAGTATGGAGCGGTCGATTTCAGTAATGGTGGTCAATGTTTTAAACTGTTTACCCAATCGATCTGCCATCGTATTGAAGGATGCAGCGAGTTCTTCAAACTCATCGCCAGTTTTAATTATCACTCGACTATCGAATTCCCGCCTAGCGATATGCCGTGTACCCTCCTGAAGCTTTACAAGGGGTACGAGGTTCCTGCGGATCTGAATAATGCTTAAGAGTAAAACCACCCAAAGGGTCATGAGGATGATAAGGGGAAAGGTCTTTTTGAATGCCGCCAGGGGTGCAAGTACATCGGCTTTTGATTCGCTCAGCACCACTGTCCACTTCGGAGTATAATACCGATCCTTGAGGAAGAGAGAGCGGTAACCAGCCACGTACTGGTTCTTTTCGTGTTTCCACTCGAATTGACCCGAGACATTAGAATCCATGGCATACACTACCTTTTCAGGGAATGATAGCGGTGGAGGTAGGGTCGAAAAGAGTATACTATTCGAGTGATCCAAGATGCAGAGTTCGGCCGAAGGTATCCATGAATTTTCATCACCTATCCCCCACAAGTAGGAAGGGTTTATTTCTCCTAGTAAAATCCCTCTTTTTGGCTGTCGAGGATCACGCGCTATGCTCATAAATATGCGAGAAGGATGGTCTGGATGATACATGGTAGATACAACTGTTTTGCTGGATTGAAGGCGTCGCTTCTCTGGTTGGGTTAGGGTAGGTATATTTTGAATACGACCAAAAAAAGGTTTTGATATTGCTTTATCGTTGATAAGGACAAGACCTTTAAAGTGTTGTTTCAGATCGATATCGAGCTCTTCAGTTGGTATGGAGAAGACAGTGCGCTGAGTCGAGCCTATCCTGGATGCGACCATTTTCATCTCGGCCTCGAGAAAAGAAAGACGTCCGTAAATATACATTCCGATGTCCTTGCTCGCCTGATGGAGTTGTCTCTGGCTCTGTTTGCCGAGCTGCTTCGTGACGTGACTGAAAGACAAAAGTGCGAGGGCGGTGATGGGAAGGAGGGCACAACAGATGAATAATATGAAGATGCGCCGGGCTACCTTGCTGCGGAGAAATGTCGTGTCAATTCTCATGATTAATAACCTGGTTAATACTCTGAAGCCAACCCCACGAATGCACCATTACAGGCGCGAACGATATCATCCCTGCTTGCCTCAGCAGTGAGAGGTGGTTGACTCTTCCCGTCTTTACCCATACTATATACGTCATAGTCGGTATTCAAAGGAACTTGGAAATGGTCCTTCCTCCACTTGCCTTGAACCTCTCTTTTTGGCTTGCCCTCGATTTTAAAGTACTCGTATGAATGCCCCCAGGGATCGAGACGTCTCGGCCATATCGCCTGGTCAAGGCTTTCAGGTAATGTTTCATTTTCTGCAGCATACACTAAAATACCCTTTTGTATCGCATAGATATCCTCTATAGCTTGGGAGTTTCTCGTTTTGTCGATGTAATTATTGTACGCTGGTACTGCAATTGCAGCAAGTGTCCCCACTATGGCCAAGACAATCAGCAGCTCCACCAAGGTCACAGCCGAGTAGATTACTTTGTGCCTCATACAGGTCAACGAAAGGATCTTCAAAGACCGGCTCAATAAAGATAAACTGGAGCGCAAAAAAGCTGATACATAATTTCTCATATGCCTTATGTGTTTCTGAAGTAAGAAATTTTATCTAACACCTCTTTAGGCCATACTAAAGTGACGATTTTTGTCAAAGGTTTACTTTTTTGGTTCAGACAGTCTCGTATGCTCACCTCTGAGTAAAAATAAGCAAAATACGTTCCCTAAATTATTAATATGGATAAAGTGACTATTCTAGTCACCTAAGTTTTATATACCTGTTTGTAATTATATAGCATTTTTAACGGCTTAGCAATTTGCCCATTGCGTGAGTATTGACAATGGTTAAAACGCCATACATATTCAGCCGAATACAGAGGAATCCGTTCTCTTCGAATAGCACCTTTGGAGACCAGATGCCTCTTGAGATATCCCCAGAACCCTACAAGGCCATTGATGCGAGTGCCCTTGGCATCGGAGAATTCGCTTTTGCTACAGTCTATCAGACGATACACACACCCGCTAGCCGCAATATCAGCGTACCCTCTCCAGGTATCAGAATAAATAACAGAACTACACTTTGCCCGCTGGTTGATCAAGGGCAGGAGAGTTGTAGACTCTACACCAGTAACTATCTCAGCCCATACATAGTCATGACGGCACAAGATACCCAACACCGGCTGTTTGCTTGTCCTGCGACCTCGCTTAGCCCTTTGCAATCGTAGCACCTTTCGCTTATTCTTCCATTGGCCTCCCAGATAGGTCTCGTCGACCTCTACCGCACCCTCAAGCCCCCGGAATATCTCGCAACATAACTTCTCGTGTAATATTCAATGCCCTCAGTACTCCCCTTTTCTCAAGACTCGTTTCAGAAGTTATCTTTCTTCATCGTTGCACCCTGTATTCAATTATCAAAGATACTATGTGCGGCAACGATACGTCCTTTGTTTTGGATTCCGCCAGCAGTTGTCACGAGAATAGAAATCCCTTTAATAACGGTGCTTTCAACCTCCAACATCTTTTGATTTCTCATTGACACCTTCTCACTGAAATGGTAAAAAGAATACAATCCGTAGAAGGAGGTAAAGAGAAAGAACGATGACAGGGGTTACAGAAGAGCTGATCACGGAGGTCAAAAAATTGATCATTGAGAGGCTCAAATTGGAGGAGATAACAGTCGCAGACATTATCACCGATGCGCCGCTCTTCGGGGAAGGATTGGGTCTTGACTCCATCGACGCCCTGGAGCTGGTCATCGGCTTGGAAAAGGAGTACGGAGTCAATATCCCCGATGCTGAGGTGGGCAAGAAGGTTTTCCAGTCGGTGAGGACCATTGCTCAATATATCGTCGATAATCATGGTAAAGAAGTAGCAGTAGCTAATGGTGCGTCATAATGCGGGGAAAGTAGCCCTCTGTTTCCCTGGCCAGCTGAGCAGGGTGCCTGATGAGATAGGTAAGAGGAGTGGGGGAGGATATGATCTCCCCCACCCTTTTTTGGAAAGGGCCTGGGAGAAGGCGGGCTTTGATCTTTCCTCTTTTTTGTTTCAACGAGAAGAGGAAGATCGCTCCCTCAATCTTAAATTACAGGTGACGAGCTATCTGCTGAGCATGATCGCCTTTGACCGCTATCGTGGGAAGGGGGGCCAGTGGAATTTTATCACCGAGCATAGTATGGGGATCTATGCGGCCTTGGCGGCGGCAGAGGCGATGACCTTTGAGGAAGGCTTGCAGATGACCAAAGGAATAGGCCTCATCTTGGAGAAAGCCGGGGAGAAGAGTCCCGGAGGCATGGCTGCTATTATCGGGCTCGAGGCTGAAGAAATGAAGAGGATATGTGCGGAAGTGCCCGGTAATCTCTATGTGGCCAACGTAAATGGCTCTCGACACTTTGTCCTCTCCGGTGCTGTGGCATCCTTAGAACGGGGCATGGAGTTGTCTCTCAAGCGGGGGGCCATTTCGGCCCATCGCCTCACCTTCACCACCCCCCTGCATTCCCCTTTACTGGAGTCGATCGCGGATGATGTGCACAGATTTATAACCGGTTTCACTATACGGCCTCCCAAGACCTTTCTTGCGTGCCACTGGAGCGGGAAGCAACTGAGCGATCCCGAAGAGATAAGAAATTTCTTGGTAGAAGAACTCTACAGACCTGTTGACTGGGAGGGATGCGTTCAGCATCTTCTCAGCCAAAACGTGGGGTGTTTTATAGAGATGGGTCCTGATAGTGCCCTTACCAAGTTGATCCGCTGGATTGACAGGGATGTAAAGGCGCTATCATATGGGGTTATATGAAATGTATAGGGTGGCTGCGCATGATCTTAGGTGATATCGAAAAGGTGGCGCACGATGTATTATGAGACTCAACTGAAGGTGCGTTTTTACGAGGTCGATTCCTACCACGTGGTCTGGCACGGTCACTACGTAGCGTGGTTTGAGGTGGGCAGAAATGAATTTGCTGCCCGCTTCGGTCTGGACCCAGAGCAACTGAAGGAGATAGGCCTGATGGCGCCGGTAGTTGAGCTTTCGTGTAAATTCAAATTGCCTGCCCGCTATGGTGATGATGTTGTTATCCGGACCACCATGCAGCGTTGTGAGACCGCTAAGCTGATATTCGACTACACGGTGATGCGTAACAAAGAAGTGCTTGCTGAAGGATCCACCACCCATATCCTGACTGATCTGAAGGGGACGATGCTCTATCAGATCCCCCCCGAGGCAAAGCAAAGACTTGAGCGAATGTTTGCCTCTCTAGGGATGTAACGATGCGTATCTTTCTTGTGGACCCGCCCCATAAACTCTTCCCCGGCCTCAGGATGTGGACCCCTTCTTTCGGCCTGCTGAGCGTTGCGGCATATCTGCAAGCCAAGACGGCGTTCCCTGTTGAGATCCTCGATTGCACGACCTTTCTCGATCCCTGGGGCGAGCTTGCCCGGAGGATCGAAGCTGCCAAGCCCGATCTCATTGGGGTGACCTGCTCTGCCACCTGCCTCTCACCTGAGGCCTTGCAAGCCATCCGGCTCGCTAAAAAAATCTCACCCCGGTCCGTGGTGGTGGCTGGCGGGGGACACTTCAGCCTGGTAGCAGAGAAGGTCTTGGCCGAGATCCCGGAATTGGACTATATCATCACCGGGGAAGGGGAGGTTACCTTCGTTGAGCTCGCCTCTTGTCTTGAACAAGGGGAGCACAGCGTCGACGATATCCCTGGCTTGGCCTTTCGTCGGGACGGTAAGGTAGTCTTTACTGCGCCGAGGGGGCTGCTCAAGGACCTCGACTCCCTTCCCATGCCGGCCTATCACCTCCTCAACATGGGGGCAGACGCCTATTACTGGCACGGGATGGGCAGGCGCGCCTTCGGCATCTCTACCAGCAGGGGGTGCGGTGATCGGTGCGCCTACTGTTCGGAATCCCAGTTTTGGGGGGCACGGTGGCGCGGCAGGAGCGGGGCAATGGTGGTGGAGGAGATGAACTATCTGAACCGAAACTACGGTAAGTCCCTCTTCGTCTTTAACGAAAATACCTTTAACTGGAGCAGGCAACGGGTGGAGGAATTTCTTGAGGAGCTCGGTCGCTCGGGTATGAAAGTGGATTTTTGGTTCCAATCGAGATTACGGGATATCATCCGAGATGCCGACCTGATGCCGGAATTTAAACGGCTTGGCCTCTACGAGGTGATGTTAGGTGTAGAAAGCATCAATCCACGGGTTCTCGACCACTACCAGAAGAGGCAGGGCAGAGAGCTGGCGCAAAAGGCCATCGACATCTTGAAACGCAATGACATTATGGTGATGACCAATGTGATGTTCGGTGATTGGTACGACTCTGAGGAGACCCTGCAGGAGATCTTTGATTTCGTGAAGCGACAGGGAGATTTTTTGGTGCTCACCCTGACAACACCCTTGCCCGGTACCCGCTACTATCAGGAGGCACGTCGGCAAGGAATTATTGAGGAGAGGGATTATGGCAACTATGATTTCATGCATCCTATTGTCTCCACCAAGTATCTGAGCAGGGATGAGGCATGGAGGTTGCAACTGAAGTACCTGCGTAAATACTACACGCAGCCCCGGATCTTATGGGGTGCGCTCTTCAATCGAAATCCCTTCAAAAGGATGGCCTACCGCCTCATCATGAGATATGTGTGGGAGAACGCCACCCGTCGGCCGTGGCAACAGCCGGGCTACCATCCTTTGAGGCAATGCCAGTTGCCTGATCTCGGTCCTTCTTAGTGCAGTGTTTTGTCTAGGGATAAAATCGGGATAAGAGTTTAAAGAATCAGAAAAATCTTTAGCCCTTTCCTTCGTGAGGTGCGCTCATGTTTAAGACACGTATTACCGAGATGCTCGGCATCGAGTATCCCATCATCCAGGGCGGCATGATGTGGCTCTCTACGGCAGAGCTTGCCGCAGCGGTATCCAATGCTGGTGGGTTTGGGGTCATTACGGCGCTGAGTTGCGGCAACGGTGAAAAACTGCGGGCCGAGATTCGAAGGTGTAAAGACCTGACTGATAAGCCCTTCGGGGTAAATGTCTCGATGCTTCCTCGGCTTACGGCAAATGACCAGACAGAAGGGTACTTTGACGTGATTATTGAGGAAGGCGTGACGGGAGTAGAGACCTCGGGTCGCAACCCCGAACCCTATCTGCCTCGACTCAAACAGGCCGGCATCAAGGTCATCCACAAGGTACCTGCCGTCCGTTTTGCGCAGAAGGCAGAGCAGATAGGTGTCGATGCGGTGACGCTCGTGGGGTTCGAGTGCGGGGGGCTTCCTGGTATGGATGATGTCACCACCTTCATTCTCATACAAAAGGCAACCAAGGTGCTGAACATCCCCGTGGTTGCCGGCGGCGGTATCTGTGATGCCAAGGGCCTTATGGCTGCCCTGGCGCTCGGTGCCGAGGGTGTGCTCATGGGTACGCGGTTTATGCTCACCCACGAGTGCTGGGCGCATCCCCAGATCAAAGAGCGCTTGCTCCAGGCCACGGAGCTTGACACGGTGCTTGTGGCACGATCAATCCAGAACGCCTCGCGCGTTATCAAGAACCAGGCAGCCATGCGCGCCCTCGAGATGGAACAGCGCAATGCAACCCTGGAAGAACTCCGTACGGTCATAAACAGCGAAGCAGGTCTGAAGGCCTTGCAGGAGGGCGATGCCAATGGGGGTATCATTGCCTGCGGCCAGGTGATCGGGTTGATCGAAGATCTCAAGAGCGTTCAGGAGGTCATTGACGAGATTGTCGAAGGCGCGCAGGCGATCTACCGCCGCTTGAGGGAGATCGGCATGGGGTAGCACGGACTGGTGGGCATGATGTTCAACAAGGGGAAAGGCCCCATCATATCAACATAAGCGATGAGCGAGCCGGTTCATAGCGTACACCCGGCCATCTGGGAGCGGCTTTCGCAGGCAGACCCGCATGATGTATGCCGGCGCAGTGGGGCACAATTCGATGAGGACACTGGCTCCTATGTCGTATCATTTTTGCAGGAGCGCTATCGAGTGGGCCCACGGACCACGAACGTTGAACTGCTCTCTGGCTTGGCTTTGTCTGCCGGTCCCTCCATAGACCTGCAGGTGATCCTCATTACCTACTTGCTCAATGCCCATGCGATACCTCTTGCCAACAGGCTGGTAGCAGGGAGTAGCTTAAAGGGAGGAAAGACCTTTTTCCAGGGGGCCCATCGCTTTCCCGTAGAGCCCCTTGTAGAACGATATGGGATAAATCCCACTGGGTTTTTTGATAAGGGGTTGTCCATGGGGGCCCAGCCAGAGCGCTACGGCGATGCGGGGCTGCGGTTTCCGGCCCTGCCCCGAGTGCCGGTGGTCATGGTCCTCTGGCAGGGGGATGAGGAGTATCCTGCCAGGCTCAGCGTGCTTTTTGATGCATCCATTGCACAGCACCTCCCCCTTGACGCCATCTATGCCCTGGTGACTGTAATCTGCCGCCGTATGGCGGATAGATAAGCAAGCCGCGCAGGGCCGATTATAGCCGCACGAGATGATCTCGTGCGGCTATACCTTTTTTTCCATAAGCCGGCCCAATGAGGCAAGGTGTGCTTTTTCCTGATCTGCTATGGTATAGAGGATCTCTCTGGTATGTCCAACAGTACTTCTGTCGGCGTAGCGAAGGTAGAGATCCAGTGCCTGCGTCTCAATCATCATGGCGACGGTAAGTACATCGGGCACGGTTTTCAGAGAGGCGTCATTCTGTTTTATAAAATCTTCAGTGCTAAATCCGCCTTCCAGGCGTTTGGCATCCACTTGTGATTCAAATTTCTTCACGTTCTTGCCGGATGAATCGATTTCCGTGTAGAGGGCAAAGAGCATCTCCTGATGTTTCTGCTCCACACCTGCCAATTTAGTAAAAAGACCTTTGAGTTCCGCATCCTTTGTCCGCCTTGACAAGGTCGTGTAAAAGCCGCCCAAGGCCTGTTCCATGCCGTAGGCGATGATCATGATCTCCGCAGGTGATTCATCACCCCTGAGCATATCCATGTTGAGCTCTTGCGGGCTTATAGCCTTGCGACCGTTCCAGGCGTGTATCCCTCCCTTGAGGTCATAGACCTGCTTAAATCCCTTGCCGGCGAGTAGTCGGGCCGCAACGCGGCTCCGGGCGCCGCTTGCTCAATATACGATGGTCGGCTTTTCAGGATCTAATTGGGAGAGGGAATCCGCGAGCTGGGGCAGGGGGATGAGCTTAGCGCCGGGGATGTGTTCCTTTTTATACTCCGTTGGCTGACGCACATCGAGGAGCGTATACGACCCCTCGGGATGACTGGCGATATATTCCCTGACTTGGTCGGCGTCCAATGATGCGAGAGGGGTAAAGAGCCTCTTAAGACTAATCATAATCTCTGCTTGACACTCTTGAAATTTGATTTGATGAGAACCTTCCTTTTTACCATATTGATCCGGAAAGATTTGAGTGTTTGGACGCTTCCTTCTCAGCGCTTATTTGTTTCTGTAACTGCAACGTTGCGATTCACGCTGTCGGTTTCATTGCCGCCTGCTGCCCAAAGCCAGGCAGCGAGCGGAAGCGAATGGCCTTGCGGGGAATTAGACCAGCCGCGCGTTGCCAGTCAGCTGTTGATTCTAGTGACCAACTGCCTGACTGACTCGTGCTGGCTATGTAAAGATCGGCGAGCAAGGCTACCTCTTTTTTGCTGCCGACAGATGGGCTGAGCACATCCTGAATCACCAGAAAGCCGCCCGGCCTGAGAGAGCGCGCCGCGCGGCGTACCAGATCGCGATTCGTGGCGTCGTCAAAGTGATGAACGAATTGTGAAATAAAAACGAGGTCCCAGGCATCGGTTCCCAGATCGTCCGTAAGCGCGTTGCCGACACGATGCACAACTCGAGCACCCATCCCTTCTTTGGCCAGGATCGGTGCAGCATGTTTTACTGCCTCGGGTAGGTCGAGGACGACTGCGCGCAGAGCTGGATAGCGGCGGCAGAAGGCGGCAGAAAAATACCCATGTGAACCGCCGATGTCAAGCATGGTGCGCGCCTTTTTTGGCATCGGCGTGCGCCAGATAACTTCGCGCGCCTGGAGAGCAACCATTGATCGCATCCCCCTTTGATAGATCCCCCATGTCTCCTCGGACAAGATGTCGTGGATGATAAGTGGCTTGCCGGTGCGAACATACGCCTCATAGTTTGCCGTCCACTCCCATTCAGTAAAATGGAACATCATCTTGTCGTAGATTGATCGCGGGCTATCTTTGAGAAGCCATTTTTGAGCCACGGGCTTCAGAAAGTACTGCTCTCTCTTTGTACGGAGATATCCGGCACCGACGAGCGCGTTAAGGAGTTTGATCGTCGCGTAGGAATCGGTTTTGCAGTGAGCGGCGACCTCTGCTGCAGAAAGCGGTCCGGCTGCAAGCGCCTCGAAGATACCGAGTTTGGTACCGGCCATGATTGTGCGTGCCAACATGAAGGCAATCTGCGTGTCGAATATGGGTGTCGGCACGATCTTGATCGCCAGCAGGAGGCGCTCAAGCAGGTTTTCGGGAATAATACCGAGTTTCATGGGTTTATCTCAATGTAGATCTTGAGTCTCGTGTCAACTGGCCAAAGGGCCACCTTCGGGCAGATCGGCCGGCGGGTAACAACTCTCAACCCATTAAGGGTTGACAAGGATTTTTAGCAGAGTGCCGTTCCTCACTGTTCTAAACCCGTTAGATAAACTGCTGATATTTGTTCTTCTTTTTTTCCAGCTTTGCCTGTTTTTTTTCTTTGGCGGTTTTTTGTGGCTTTTTCTTCTTTTCTTTGTGAGTATCCCTTGGTTTGGACATATTATCCTCCTCTGGCTAAACCGAAGCCGAAGGTGACCCCTTGGCCACTGACCCTTTTGGCCAAGGGGCCACCTTCGGGGTCAGGGCCACCTCCGGAACTGTCGGATATTACGAGCTTATCATTAAAATTCGGCGGATACAATAAATATGTACCAATGGCCAAACCTGAGGTGACCCTTTTGGCCAAGGGGCCACCTTCGGGGTCAGGGCCACCTCCGGCCTCACCGATGTTTTTTCCTTGTTCTGTCAGCAACTGGCCAAAGGGCCACCTCCGGCTCATCAACTTTCTTGATATTTTTCAAGTTTTTCATATTAAACCAAGTATTTAGTTCGCTTGAAATACTCTTCTTTTGTTATTAAAATAAGCCGTGATGAAGACTCATGGCACACTTGGCCAAAGGGCCACCTCCGGCGGGGATAAAGAATCTTTGATCGACTTGATCTGTAAGCATTGCGAGTTTTATAAAGATTCTGACAAAGAATTGGAGTGTGGCGCCTTCAAGATTCTCAAAGGCCTTCTCGAAAAAGGGGTTATAACACCCGAAGAGATTATAGATGTCTTACGAGAGTAAGTATATCACTATTGCCCCTCACTGCGCCCTCAAAAGACTCGAAGAGCCCTGCCTTTATGATATCGCGAATGATGAACTCTATGAAATCAATGAGGAGGCTTATCAGTTCCTCCTTAAATGTTCACGGGGTGAACACGCAGTTTTGAAACAGGAGGATGAAGAATTCATCCGCTACTGTCTCTCGGAGAATCTTCTTGCCCTCTCTCATACCCCGGTAAAGAGGAATGGGATTCCCGATCAATCTCCTATCCCGTCGCTTCGGTATCTCGAGTTTCAGTTGACTGATCGCTGTAATCTTCGCTGTCGCCACTGCTATATTGGAGAGAGTCTCCACTGGCCAAAGGGCCACCTTCGGCGGCAAGATCTTCCCTATGACACCATCCTCGAGATATTAAGGGAGTTCGAAAAGATCCAGGGCTTGAGGCTCCTTCTATCCGGTGGAGAACCCCTGCTTCATCCTCAATTCTGGGAGATCAATGAGGTACTCAGAGATTACGTATTTCGGTCGGTCTTGCTTTCTAACGGTGTGTTGATTACCCGAGATATCGCGAGAAGACTTCGCGTTCATGAGGTTCAGCTTAGCCTGGATGGGATGAAGGAGGGTCATGAAGCCATCCGGGGCGAAGGTGCATTTACCAAGACCTTATCTGCCATCGACCATCTTCAGGAGGCGGGGATCAGCGTCTCCATTGCGACAATGATACATCGGGAAAACCTTAGTGAATTCGACTCCTTGGCCTCCCTGATGCAATCAAAAAAAATCAGCGAGTGGAATGTGGATCTTCCCTGTATTGCAGGAAGAATGGCAGAGCATAGAAACCTCTGGGTTTCACCTGATGAGGCGGGGCCTTTTCTCCACTATGGCTATGGAGGGGGGCTCCACAGCTCTGAAAAAGATTCTACGTGCGGAGCCCATCTTTGTGCTATACTTGCGAATGGAAAGGTTGCCAAGTGCGGCCTCTTCAGCCGAGAGCCGGTTGGTTCGATTGCGGAGGGGCTGAGGAGTTGCTGGGAACGCATCCCCCGGATCGAGTTAAAAGAATTAGTCTGCAACTGCGCTATCATAGATGAATGCAGGGGAGGCTGCCGGTATAGAGCTCAGCTTCAGGGGGATATTTTCAAGCCGGACCTTTTTCAATGTTATGCCCGAGGGGTATTGAAAGGAGGTGAAGGTGATGACCATTAAAAAGGTGACTAAGAGATCTTCTGCGCTGTGCAAATGCAAGGCATCCTGTTGATATGTTAGAGGGGCTCCCTTGGCCAAAGCCGAAGGTGACCCTTTGGTCAGGCCACCTCCGGCTTCGGCTTAAAAGGCGAGGGAGCCCCTCTTTTGAGCAGGTAGGATCTTAGATTGCACAAAGCCGATAAACCCGTTGCCCCCTTTTCTCTCAGGTGGAAGGGGGAATTTTTATTTTGTTAAAAGATGTATCTCGGGATCGACTATCTCATCACCCATTGGCCAAAGGGCCACCTCCGGCGGGATCTCAAGGTCTTTGTAATCGAGGTCAATGTGGGCCTGCC
>Ga0299912_10002329_pt1 | contig 15525 bp, 13 predicted proteins | sample RVTome_2_FD_207667 | JGI IMG/M metagenome (GOLD analysis project Ga0299912, IMG submission 207667) | Soil microbial communities from uranium-contaminated site in the Upper Colorado River Basin, Wyoming, United States - RVT95D214 (version 2) ... | reverse complement strand
GGGCATGGGGATTCGTCCTCAGCCCCCATTCGGGCAAGGTCTGAAGAACCTCCCATTGGGTCTTAAACGTCCGGCCAATGATTTCACCCAGGCCGTAACAATAGATTTCGAGAGGCCGCTCCGCTGTGATCTTTGAATCGAGCTGTCTAACTGACCCGGCTGCTGCATTTCGCGGGTTGGCAAAAAGGGGTTCACCCATCTCTTCACGCTTGCGGTTGAGTTCCTTGAACTTATCGATCTGTATGATCACTTCACCCCGGACCTCCAACCGTTCCGGGGCCGGGATTTCTTTTCGGATCAGTTGAAGCGGGATCGTTTTCATGGTTCGGAGGTTTTGCGTGATGTTCTCGCCGTTGACCCCATCGCCGCGCGTGGAACCCACGACGAACTGCCCCCGTTCGTAAACGAGTTCAACAGCTAAGCCATCAAATTTGGGTTCGGCCACATACTCAATGTCCGAAGAGGTTCCCAAAAATTTTTTCACCCGTTTGTCAAAATCCCTTGCCTCAGATTCGTCGAAGGCGTTGGCAAGGCTTAGCATAGGGATCGTATGTCTGACGATCTCGAAGGCTTCTAAAGGAGGCGCGCCAACCCGCTGGGTAGGGGAATTTGGGGAGAGGAGTTCGGGATACTGTTCTTCAAGCCTCTGCAACTCCTTCATAAGGCGGTCGTATTCAGCATCGGAGATTTCCGGTTGATCGAGGACGTAATATCGGTAGTTATGATATTCGATCTCTTCTCGGAGTCTTTCTGCCTTTTTTTTTATGGTTTCTGTTACCATTTTGCTACCGCATTGGGGAGATATTTTTGCCCCTTCTGCTCACGACGAAGGATGTGAATCTGATTCTCCATTTTAGACAGGATGGGAAACCTTGTCAAATTGATTGGTGGGCTGAAATTCAGACGCTGGACTTTAGACACCAGACTTTAATATATAGGAGATTAACCCTGACAGCGCTCTCAAACTTTCTCGGAATCGAGTCATACCGACTTATCGTGTCCGTGTTATAAATACAGCTCGGTGTTCGGAGTTCAGGGTTCGGGGTTGAAGCCTTTTTCTCCCCATCACCCAATCACCCCATCTCCGCACTATTTTTGTGTAGTCTCTGGCCATTTTCCCCATCCAATTAAATGCCTGAAGTCTAAGGTCTGATGTCTGAATCACAGGTGGGAACCTACGATTCTGCGAGGCCGTTAAATTTGCCCCCTACTTCCATCTATAGGTGGGGTTCGAGATATCTTTTTTACCCAGATATTGGGTTTGGGATGACGGATAACAAAATTGAATTAAGTATAAAATTTTACTTGACAAAATGAAATTTTGGGTATATCTCTAATCCCTAAGTGGAAAAAAGTGGGAAAAGGTGGTATGAAGTTTTGAAATGAGGGGGTTGAGACGATGTTCAGGGGCAGGTATGAGCATGCCTTAGATTCGAAGGGCCGGATCAGCATTCCTTCGAAATTCAGAGAGATCCTCAACAAAAAATATGACGAACGTTTAGTCATCACCAATTTTGACCACTGCCTGGTCGCTTTCCCCTACAAAGAATGGTCCGTTTTGGAGAAGAAGGTTGGTTCGTTCTCACTGGTGAGGAAAGAAACGAGCGCTTTCTTCAGATTCTTCTATTCCAGTGCCATCGATTGTGAGATTGACAGGCAGGGAAGGCTTCTCATTCCCCAGACATTGAGGGATTATGCCAATCTTCAAAGAGATATCGTTTTGGTAGGCGAGGGGAAAAGAATTGAGATATTTGCCAAAGAGCGCTGGCAGGAAGAGGCGCGGAGGGCTGAAGAGGATTTTGACAAAATCAGAGGTCCCTTGGCTGATCTGGGACTCTAATAGGACGATAAACGATGAACGACGAACGATAAACAATGAACAATGAACAATGGATGATAGACGATGAACGATGAACGATGGACGACGGGCGGGACACATTCCTGTGTTGGTTGAAGAAGTGATGACACTTTTGAGATGTGAACCCGGAAAGACTTATGTAGATGCTACCTTGGGAGGAGGCGGACATGCCCTGGAGATTTTGAAGCGGACCGCACCCGATGGAATCGTCATCGGGGTTGAATGGGATGAAGACGCCATCGTCGAAGCGAGAAAGGTATTGATGCCATTGGGTGAACGGATAAAAATATTTCGCGAAAACTTCATCGCTCTGCCCGACGTGCTAAGAAAGATGAAGATTGAATCGGTCGATGGAATCTTGCTCGATTTAGGCCTCTCCTCCTTACAGTTAGAGAAGGCGGAGAGGGGGTTCAGTTTAAAAGGGGAGGGGCCTTTGGATATGAGAATGGATCAGCGGATAGCTCCTACGGCAGCTGACCTTGTCAATCACCTCTCCCAGAAGGAGTTGGCCGATACTCTGTTTGAGTACGGCGAGGAGAGATGGGCCAGACGGATTGCGAAAGCGATCGTTCGAGAGAGAGATCGGGCTCCTATCCGGACGACCCCAGCCTTGAGAAGGATCGTCCATCGCGTGATCCCCCGACGATTTCATCCCCGGAGGATCGACGTTGCCACCCAAACCTTTCAGGCCTTTCGTATCAGGGTGAATAGTGAATTGGAAAATTTGAGAGAAATCTTGGAGACGGGATGGAGGCTCTTAAGAAAGGGAGGCAGGATGTGTGTCATCTCTTTTCACTCTCTCGAAGATCGGATGGTCAAAGAGACCTTTAAGAGATTGGAGAGGGAAAGCGCCGATCTTCTAAGTCCGGGAGGCGTCATGTGGGTTGTTACAAAGAAGCCTGTCACGCCTTCTGAAGAAGAACGAAGGAGGAATCCTCGATCGCGCAGCGCTAAACTGAGGTGTGCAGAAAGGGGCTGAGGATTTTAAATGACAAAGGATATGATCAGAGGTGCGGATCGAATCCTCTGGACGGAGAAGGGCAAAGCGCCCCAACGGAAACCCGTTGGTGTAAAGTTTAATCTTCTTCTCCTTTTCACCCTCCTCATGCTTTTTATCATCGGAGGCTCTCTGTTCCATGTCTGGTCCAGAATTCAGCTGATCCAGCTCGGGTACGAAATCTCAAACACCCTGAAGGAGGGAAGGGTGCTCGCTGAGGCAAACAAGAAGTTACGGTTGGAGATTGCCACGCTTAAATCCTACGGGCGGATTGAAAAGATAGCGGTAGAGGAACTGGGAATGATCAAACCCAGGCCCGATCAGGTGATTGTGATCCGATGAAAAGGAAATCCGTCAATTGGTTCAAGGTAAGGGTCATCCTCATCTCCGGTCTCCTCTTCTGCTGCTTCGTTTTGGTCGTAGGGAGGATGTTTCAGCTTCAGGTGCTGAAAAAGGAACAGCTCTATAAGCTGGCTGACCAGCAGCAACATATTCAGATTCCCCTCGTCGCAAAACGGGGAACGATTTACGATCGGCAAGGGAATGAATTGGCTGTCAGCATCGAGGTCGATTCGGTTTATGCAGATGCCCGGAAAGTCGTTGACGTTGAAAAGGCGGCCGATGAACTTGCCGGCATCCTCCAGATCGATCGGAAGGAATTGAAAGAGAGGTTGGAGAGACGCAAATCCTTCGAATGGATTCAAAGAAAAATTTCTCCGAAAGAGGCGGAGCAGATCAAAGCCCTTCGCCTCCAGGGGATCGATTTCTTAAAAGAGAATCGGCGGTTCTATCCCAATGCCGAATTGGCCGCTCATGTCATCGGTTTTGTGGGCCTCGATTCCAGAGGTCTGGAAGGAGTGGAATTCCAATACGATGCCTTACTCAATGGAAAGGGTCAAGTGTGGACGATGGCGAGAGATGCTATGGGTCGGGAGATTTCGTTGGGAGAAGCCCCTTTCGAGAAAGAGGATCATTACCGGAATATCTTTCTCACCTTGGATAAACAGATCCAACATGTCGCTGAGACAGAGTTGAGCCAATCTGTTCAGAAATGGGGAGCAAAGGGAGGCCTCGTCATCGCCATGGATCCTTTGACTGGAAAGATCCTTGCCCTGGCCTCTTACCCTTCCTTCAATCCGAATCAATTTATCCAATACCGATCCAGAAATTGGAGGAATCGAGCGATCTCCGATGTCTTTGAACCAGGTTCCCTTTTCAAGGCCTTTCTTGCAACGGCCGCCTTAGAGGAAAAGGTGGTCCAGCCTACCGACTCTTTCTTTTGCGAGAATGGGGCCTACACGGTCTATGACCGAACCATCCACGATCACTCGAAGCATGGGTGGCTGACCGTTCAACAGATCGTCAAATTCTCCAGTAACATTGGGGCATCGAAGGTCGGTGAAAAGATGGGGAAGGAGCGTTTCTACCAGTATATCTGTGCATTTGGATTTGGGGAGAAGACAGGGATCGGTCTTCCAGGGGAAGGGAAAGGGATCGTACATCACCCGAGATATTGGCCACCGGTCGCTTTGGACACCATCTCTTTTGGCCAAGGGATTTCTGTTACTGCGATTCAGTTGATGAGTGCTCTTTCGGTCATCGCTAATGGTGGATTTCTAATGAAGCCATATGTCGTGGAGAAGATCACGAATGAGAAGGGTGAGGTCGTCCAGTCCTTCAAGCCAGAGGTAGTGAGGAGGGTGATTTCAGAGGAGACGGCCAAAAGGGCGACGGCACTTCTCAAGGCAACAACAGAAAGAGGAGGCACGGGGGAAGGCGCAGTGCCTACAGGATATGAGGTGGCCGGAAAGACAGGGACAGCACAGAAGGTGGATAAGCTGTTGAAAGGCTACTCTGAAGACCGCTATACAAGTGGATTTTTTGGATTCGGACCCATCCATGAACCCAAGATTGTTCTGCTCATCGTGATCGACGAACCTCAAGGGTCCAGCTACGGGGGGGTCGTGGCTGCTCCGATATTCAGAGCGATCATGGAGAAGGTTCTTCCCTGCCTCAATGTACTTCCAAAAGGGACTCTGGTTGTGAAGAACGAAACCGACCTCGTCCCTGAAAAAGAAGGATCGAGCACCGTGCCCTTGATCGATGGAGTGAGGGTGGGTAAGGGATTAGGAACCATGGTGATGCCCGACCTTACTGGATTGTCGATGCGCAATGCGCTAAGCCGTATGGAAGGGAGGGGACTGATCATCAGGCTCTCGGGAAATGGAAAGGTCGTGGAACAGACCCCAAGGCCAGGGATAGTGATCGAAAAAGGGGATATCTGTTATTTGAAACTTTATTCTCCGTCGTGAACTCACAAAACCGGATGATGCATGGTAGGGAACGGTTTGAAACCGTTCCCTACAGGGCATAGCGTTTTGAAAATGGAATTGAGGAAATTGTTAGAAGGTGTTGAGGTTAAAAGGATCGCCGGAGAGAGTCGGAGGGAGATCGAGGGGATCGCTTACCATTCTCATCGGGTGAGAAAAGGGTTTCTCTTTGCAGCCATTCGAGGGATGGAGGTGGATGGTCACCAATTTATTGGAGACGCGATTGAGCGAGGTGCGGAGGCTATTCTCTTGGAACAAGAACGAGAGATCGGCAACCGAGCCATGATCTTAGTCCCTAACAGCCGCCAAGCTCTGGCAAGAATTGCATCAAATTTTTATAGGAATCCCTCGTCGCAGGTCAGGCTGATCGGCATCACCGGAACCAATGGGAAGACGACGACGACCTATCTGTTGGAATCCATTCTTCATAAGGCAGGTTGTGCCGTGGGCGTCATCGGAACGGTCAATTATCGGTATGGTCAAAAGATGACCCCAGCGCCCAACACCACTCCGGAATCGTTAGATCTCCAAAGGATCTTATGGGAGATGGTGAAGGAGAAGATAACTCATGTGATCATGGAGGTCTCCTCTCATGGGCTCGATCTCGACCGAGTTTTTGGATGCGAATTTGACGGTGTCATCTTCACGAATTTCACCTCGGACCATCTCGATTACCACAAAACGCTCAGCCAATATTTTGAGAGCAAAAGGAAGCTTTTCTCAGACTCCCTGATGAAAAGCCCAAAGCACAGACGGTTTGCAGTGACGAACCATGACGACCCAAGAGGGGAGGAGATCGTAGAGGGAATTGACCTTCCTATTATCCGTTATGGACTCAGCCCGTCCAGTGATATCTCTGCAGATCAGCTGACCTCCACCTTTGATGGTCTTTTCTGCCGGATCAGGACCCCGGAGGGGGAGTTCTCTATCCATTCAAAATTGATCGGAGGATTTAATCTCTACAACATTTTGGCCGCCACAGCAGCAGGGATGGCTATGGATCTCCCTTTGGAAACCTTAAAGGAGGGTGTGGAAGGATTGGATGGGGTTGAGGGGAGATTTGAGAAGGTAGAAAACCAAAGAGGCATTCGTGTCATTGTGGACTATGCACACACGCACGATGCCTTGGAGCGGGTCCTGTTGGGGTTGAAAGGCATTCTCGAGAGTTCAACCCAGGATGATGGAAGCGTGATCACGGTGTTTGGGTGTGGGGGTGATCGGGATCGGACGAAGCGACCTTTGATGGGAGAAGTGGCAGGAAGATATAGCGACCTCAGCATTCTCACCTCGGACAACCCAAGGACAGAAGATCCTTTCGCCATCATGGAGGAAGTGGAAAGGGGATTGAAATCCCTTCCTTTAGAAGAGTGGCATCGAGGGGAGATAGGTTCATGGAGGTCGAAGAAGGGGTACCTAAAGATTCCAGACCGGAGGGAAGCCATTCAGATGGCGATTCAGCTGGCCCAACCTTTTGACACCGTACTGATCGCGGGCAAAGGCCATGAGGATTATCAGATCATCGGAAAGGAGAGAATCCCTTTCGATGATCGTGTCGAGGCCAGAAAGGCTTTGGAGAGAGAATGATCCTTTCTATAGAAGAGGTATTGAAGGCCACCGGAGGAAAGCTTCTCCAAGGGAAGGAGGGGATTTTTTTCCGGGGGATCGCCACGGATTCAAGAACAGTGGCTGAAGGAGAACTTTTCATCGCCCTGAAAGGGGTTCGTTTCGATGGTCACCACTATGCCTTGGAGGCTCTGGAGAAAATGGCAGGAGGGGTGATGATCGAGGAGGAGAAGGTTGGGGATATTCGGTGGAATGGTTATCGATCCAGAGTCGTGATCGCAGTAAAGGATACCCTTCGTGCCTTAGGAGATCTCGCTCGGGACAGGAGGCGAAAATACAAAACCCCGGTGGTGGCGTTGACCGGAAGCAATGGAAAGACAACGACGAAGGAGATGATCTCGGCTTGCCTTGAGACCACCTTTCCTGTTCTCAAAACGAGAGGGAATTTTAATAACCTCATCGGCCTTCCCCTAACCCTCTTGAATCTCACTGAAGAGGAGAGGGTCGTCATCCTTGAGATGGGAATGAATGTGCCAGGTGAAATCCGGAGGCTTACCGAGATTGCGGAACCTGATGTGGGATTGATCACCAACATCCAAAAGGTCCATCTCGAAGGCATGGGAAGTTTGGAGAGATTGAAGGAGGAGAAGGGAGAGCTCTTCCGGAGGATGAAGAAGAATGGAACGATTATCGTGAATCGAGATGATCCAAGGGTGATCGATCTGGCGAGCGAGTTTTCTGGCCAAAGGATCACCTTCGGGATCGAAAACCCTGCGGATGTGATGGCCAAGGAGATTCGGCTCAGGGCCGCAGGGGGAACTTCCTTCACCCTCAGGATAGAAGGGGAGGAGATCGAGATCACCCTTCCTTTATTGGGAAGGCATTTCGTTCCGAATGCCTTAGCCGCCGTTGCCGTAGCGAGCCTCTTCGGAATCGAGGTGAAGAAGGCGAAAGAGGCGTTAGAGGGTTTTCAGCCCTCTCCCATGAGGATGGAGATCGTTTACCTCGAAGGAGGAAAGACCTTGATCAATGACGCCTACAACGCCAATCCCGGATCGATGGAGCTGGCATTGGAGACGCTTACAGAGATGAAGGGGAAGGGCAGGGCGATCGCCGTGTTAGGCGATATGTTGGAACTGGGAAGTCATACTGAGGAGGCCCATCAACAGGTAGGACAGAAGGCCGAAGAACTTTCAATCGACCTCCTTCTCACCCTCGGAGAACAGGCACCTGTTGTCGCTGAGTCAGCGATCCGGCATGGATTGCCACCGGAGAAGGCAAAGGTCGTCGAGAGTCATAGGGAGGCCATCTCAATCCTAAAAGAGATCATGCGGGAAGGGGACTGGGTATTAGTGAAGGGTTCGAGGAGAATGGCAATGGAAAAGATCGTTGAGGGTTTGACGGAGAGGAGGGCCTAAAGGATGTTTTATCATTTCCTGTACGCGGTCCATGACCTCTTCTCTCTTTTCAATGTCTTCCGTTATATCACCTTCAGAACGATCTGTGCGATTTTGACCGCCCTTCTCATCTGTTTCGTCATCGGTCCATGGCTGATCAAAAAGTTGAAGGCTTTTCAGATTCAACAGGTAGTGAGGGAGGACGTCCCTTCCCGGCACATGGCGAAGAACGGTACCCCTACCATGGGGGGGAGCCTGATCCTCACCGCAATTCTGCTCCCAACTTTTCTCTGGTCTGACCTGACGAATGGGTATACGTGGATTGTCTTGCTGACTGCGCTTGGATTTGGAGTCTTGGGGTTTTTGGATGACTGTAAAAAAATTCGGGATAAGAATGGAATTGGCATCCGGGCCCGATATAAGTTTCCCATTGAACTGGCCATGGGGTTGGTTACGAGCCTGGTCCTGTTTTATACCCTTGACCACGATTCGAGACTGATCTTTCCTTTCTTTAAGAAGTTCATGCCAGATCTGGGTCATTGGTATATCCTCTTTGGCATGTTTGTGATCGTGGGCGCAGCCAATGCTGTCAACCTGACCGATGGGCTGGATGGATTGGCGATCGGGCCCGTGCTCATCGCTAGCGGGACGTTTATGCTTTTCTGCTATCTTGCGGGCAATTATCGATTCGCCACTTATCTTCAGATCCCTTTCGTCAAAGGGAGCGGAGAATTGACGATTCTATGCGGGGCCCTGGTCGGGTCTGGTCTTGGTTTCCTCTGGTTCAACACCTATCCAGCTCAGATCTTCATGGGCGATGTCGGTTCTCTGGCCTTGGGGGCAGCATTAGGAACAATCTCTGTGATTACGAAACAGGAGATCCTTCTGGTGATCGTGGGAGGGATCTTTGTGATTGAGGCGCTTTCGGTCATCATCCAAGTCTTCTCTTATCAGGTACGCAAGAAACGGGTCTTCCGAATGGCGCCCATCCACCACCATTTTGAGCTGAAAGGTTGGGCTGAACCTAAGATCATCGTACGATTCTGGATCATCGGGATCATTCTTGGACTGGTCGCGATCAGCACCTTGAAGTTGAGGTAATAGCTCATTGGGGAAAAGTTCTGTAACTCAACCCTTTAGGGTTGAGTTAGGATCAAGGCTGAAGCCTTGAGTTACGAGATATAGGTCAAAAAGTATGAATCTTAACGGAAGAAAGGTTTTGGTGGTGGGGCTGGGCCGGACAGGACTCGCCACAGCAAAATTTCTTAAGGCAAGAGGATCGATCGTAAACACCACAGAGACGAAGCCGAAGGAGGAGATGAGGGAAGCGATCAAAGAGTTGGGGGAGATGGACATCCAAATGGAATGGGGCGGTCATCGAACAGAGACCTTCCTCAAATCGGATCTCGTTGTGGTCAGCCCAGGAGTTGACCCGACCATTGAACCCATCCAGAAGGCATTAGAGAAGGGAGTCAGAGTCATCAGCGAGCTCGAATTGGCTTACCATTTTATTCGGGTCCCCATCATCGCTGTGACAGGGACCAACGGAAAGACGACGACGACCCTGCTCATCGGCGAGATGTTGCGGGAGAATGGAAGGAAGGTGGGGGTGGGAGGAAATGTGGGAGACCCGCTTATCCTTTTTGCGAATGGAGGAAATCAATGGGATGTTTTGGTGGTTGAGGTCTCCAGTTTTCAGTTGGAGGGGATCGAAGACTTCCGGCCCCGGCTCTCCGTTTTCCTTAATATCACCGAAGATCATCTGGATCGTTACCCTCAATTTGCTGACTATATTGATGCGAAGATGCGGATTTTTGCAAATCAGAACTCTGAAGATATGGCCGTTCTCAACAGAGACGATCCCATCGTGATGAAGTTTGGGAAAACGGTGAAGGCGAAGAAAGTGTTCTTCAGCCTTAGTGAGAGACTCGATGAGGGTGCCTTTTCCAATGGCCGAACCATCATCCTTAGACTGGGGGCGAAGGAAGAAGATTATTCTTTAGCAAAGAGTCCTTTGAAGGGGATTCACAATGTGGAGAATATGATGGCAGCCCTCACGACTGCCAGGCTCTTCGGCTGTTCGAAAGGAGCGATCGAAGCGGCCCTCAATCGGTTTGAGGGTTTAGAGCATCGTCTTGAATTCGTTCGGGAGACCGAAGGCGTCCTTTTCTATAATGACTCAAAAGGGACGAATGTGGGTTCGGTGGTCAAATCGCTGCAGAGTTTTTCGGAGCCCGTGATCCTGATCGCAGGAGGGAAGGACAAAAATGGGGACTTAAGCCCCCTGAGAGAGTTGATTCGGGGCCGAGTCAAGCAGCTGATTCTCATCGGAGAGGCCAAGGAGAGGATGGGCCGGGAACTCGGAGGGTTGACATCTACAGCCATGGCCAAAACACTGGAAGATGCAGTGCTCCTCGCCTATCAAACGGCGAAAAGGGGAGAAGTCGTTCTCCTCTCACCTGCCTGCTCGAGTTTCGATATGTTCAAAGATTACAAGGAGAGAGGAAAGGTTTTTAAAGAGGCAGTCAAGAGACTTTGATTGCAGATTGTAGATTGCAGATTGCAGATTGAAAAAATCTAAAATCTTCAATCTAAAATCTGAAATATGAAATGGGATCATAATGAAGGGTAAAAGAAAAATTGATTTCATCCTTTTGATTGTGGCCCTTGCCCTCGTGGGCATTGGGATTGTGATGGTCTACAGCACGAGCGCCATCCTCGCAGGAGACCGTTTCCAAGACCCCTACTACTTTTTGAAGAGACAGGCCCTCTACGCGGGGGTCGGTTTCGTTCTCATGATCCTCATGATGTTCTTCCCTTATGGGGTCTTGAAACGATTTGCCTATCCGATCCTCATTCTTTCTATCCTCTTCTTGATTGCGGTATTGATCCCGGGGATTGGGCATCGGGCGGGTGGAGCGATGCGTTGGTTGAAGATACAGTCCTTCTCCTTCCAGCCTTCGGAATTCGCCAAGTTGGGATTGATCATCTTCCTGTCTTACCTTTTGACGAAGAAGGAGGAGAAGATTCGGAGCTTCTCTTTCGGGTTTCTTCCCACGATCCTCTTCTCCGGCCTTGTCATCGCTCTCGTCGTCAAGGAACCCGATTTTGGCGCAGCCCTCTTTCTGACGGCAATGGTCCTTCTTCTTCTCTTTGTCAGCGGGGCGAGATTGATCTATATTGTCAGTGCTTTCTTACTTGCTGCGCCGGTGGCCTATTATTTCTTGATGAATGTGGCGTACCGTCAGAAGAGGCTGATGAGTTTCATCCGGCCTTGGGAGGACCCCACAGGCACCAGTTTTCAGATCATTCAGTCCTTTCTCTCCTTTGGTTCAGGAGGCCTTTTCGGATTGGGACTGGGCGAAGGAAGGCAGAAACTCTTCTTTCTTCCCGCTCCCCACACTGACTTCATCTTCTCCGGCATCGGGGAAGAGTTGGGATTGATCGGTGCCATGGTGGTGGTGCTCCTCTTCTTCATCCTGACCCTGAGGGGAATCCAGATCGGGCTCTCCCTCGAAGATCGGTTTGGCGCCTATTTGGCGCTGGGCATCACGTTGATGATCTCTCTTCAGGCGATCATCAATATGGGCGTCGTTTTGGGACTGCTTCCAACGAAAGGGTTGACGCTTCCTCTCGTCAGTTATGGAGGCACGTCGTTGATCGCCAATTTGGCTGGGGTGGGGATTCTTCTTCACCTTTCGACCCACATGGAACGAAGATGAGGTGTGTGATTGCCGGGGGAGGAACCGGGGGGCACCTTTTCCCTGGCATGGCGATTGCCGAGGCTTTTGTCGAGAGAGAGATGGGGAATGAAGTCCTATTTGTCGGGACAGGGAGAGGAGTGGAGGTCACGGTATTGGCGGGAGGTAAATTCCCATTGAAGACGATCTCAGCCAGACCCCTCAAAGGGATATCCCTTCCGGGGAAGGTCAAAGCGATATTAAGCGTTCCCCGTGCCATCTCAGAGGCTCTTTCGATCTTGAAGGATTTCCAGCCGCAAATCGTTCTGGGCGTCGGAGGATACTCCTCAGGCCCGACTCTCTTGGCTGCATTCCTTCTCAGGATGAAGAGGGCCATCCACGAACAGAATGTGGTGCCAGGGATGACCAATCGCCTCCTGAGATGGTTCTGTCAGCGAATCTTTGTCTCCTTCGAGGAGACAAGGGAATACTTCCCAAAAGGAAAGACGGTTGTTACCGGAACTCCGGTCAGGAGTGAGATCATTGAAAGGAGGGAAGGGGAAAAGGGGGATCGGTTCACCATTTTCATCTTTGGGGGGAGCAGAGGCGCCCACCGAATCAATGAGAAGATGATGGAAGCTCTGAACCTCCTCAAGAAGATAAAAGACTCCGTCAGGTTCTTGCATCAAACCGGAAGTGGGGATGTCGATTTCGTATCGAAAGGTTATCAGGAGAATGGGTTTGAGGCGTCGGTCAGGCCTTTCTTCGAGGAGATGGCGACCTATTATCAGCTCTCCGATCTCGTCATCTGCCGAGCAGGGGCGAGCACGATCGCTGAATTGGCAGTCTGTGGAAAAGCGGCCATCTTTATCCCTTATCCATATGCGGCCCGAAATCATCAGTTGATCAACGCGCAGAGATTGGTAGAGATGGGAGCAGCAAGGATGATACGGCAGGAGGAACTGCAAGGGCCGATCCTGGCCCAGACCATTCTCTCCTTATATGATGCTCCGGAGGAGCGGGCGAAGATGGAGAAGGCCATACAACAGTTGGCCCGACCGAGAGCAGCGGAGGAGATCGTAGACCACTGCTACGCGCTGGTTGGCGAATCGTTGATTTCACCCCCACCCTAACCCTCCCCCATCAAGGGGAGGGGAGTCTAAAATTTATGTTCCCCATAGGGTTCCCTCTTCACGCCTTGGCGTGATGGGAGAGAGGAAGGGTGAGGGGGATGAGTTGGTGATGTATCGAAGAGGAAGGATCCAGCATATCCATTTTGTAGGCATCGGCGGCATCGGCATGAGCGGAATCGCTGAGGTTTTGCTCAATCTGGGCTATCACATCAGCGGTTCAGACATCAAGGAGACGGAGGTGACTCGAAGGCTCCAAGCCTTAGGATGCGAGATTGCTTACGGCCACCGCAAGGAGAATGTGAAGGCGGCAGATGTCGTGGTGGTTTCCTCTGCGATTCGTCAAGGTAATCCCGAAGTTGAAGTGGCTGAGCAGAGGCTCATTCCTGTGATTCCAAGGGCGGAGATGTTGGCAGAGCTGATGCGCATGAAGGTCGGGATCGCGATTGCGGGAACCCATGGGAAGACGACCACCACCTCCCTCATTGCCACGGTTCTGGCCTCTGGGGGGCTTGATCCCACGGTCATGATCGGAGGGAGGCTCAACAGCATCGGAAGTAACGCGCGCCTTGGTCGGGGTGAATTCTTGGTGGCTGAAGCCGATGAGAGCGATGGCTCTTTTGTCAAACTGATGCCCACCATCGCGGTGGTGACCAACATCGACCCAGAGCATCTCGATTACTACAAAGGGATCGAGGAGATCAAGGAGACCTTTCTCAGTTTCTTGAACAAGGTTCCTTTTTTTGGGTTGGCTGTGCTCTGTCTCGATCATCCGAACATCCAGAGCCTCATCCCGAGATTGAGGAAACGGTTCGTCACTTATGGGTTGACCACTCAGGCGGACTTTCAGGCAAAAGAGATCGCATTCGAGGAGCTTTCCACAAGCTTCGATGTGCTCCACCAAGGCCGGGAAGTGGGCAGGCTGAAGCTCCAGATGCCAGGCCTGCACAATGTCTACAACGCCTTGGCCACCGTCGCCACGGCCTTTGAGCTCGATATTCCCTTTCAGGTCGTTCAAGAAACTCTTCGCGACTTCAGCGGGATTCAAAGGCGGTTTCAGATCAAGGGAGAGAAGAGAGACATTCTCATCGTGGATGACTATGGGCACCATCCGGTAGAGATCATGGCCACATTGAGGGCGGCACGAACCGGTTGGGAGAGAAAGATTGTTGCTGTGTTTCAGCCCCATCGGTATACCCGAACTCAAGCCCTGTTTCATGATTTTCTGACCGCTTTCAACGATGCGGATGTCCTCATCCTCACCGATATCTACCCGGCAGGAGAGGATCGGATCGAAGGGGTGGAGGCAAAGGCGCTCTTCGAAGGTATTCGGGAGGTTGGTCATAGGAATGTCACCTATTTGGCAAGTAAGGAGGAGATCGTCGACCATCTCCTGCGCATCGTTAACCCTGGAGACCTGGTGATCACTTTGGGAGCAGGAGACGTCTGGCAGGTTGCAGAGGAATTGGTGAAACGACTTGGATAAAAAAGTTCGGAGTAATGAGTTCGGAGTTCGGAGAAATAAATAGAAACTCCGAACTAAGAATTTAATTGCTCCGAACTCTGAACTACGAACTCCGAACTCTATGAGACGGGATTACAAAACAGGAGCTTTGGGTTTGATCGGAGGAAGGGTCTTTTTCGACGCGCCCATGAGGAAGTTTACCTCGATCAAGGTGGGTGGGCCTGCAGACAGCCTTCTTTTCCCAAAGAATGTTGAAGAATTAAGGAAGGTGGTCCGATATGCAAAAAGAAAGAACATCCCCTTTTTGATTTTAGGAAGAGGCACGAACCTGGTTGTAAGGGACAAAGGGGTTCGTGGATAAATGATCAGTTTGACCCGAGGGATGAAAAAGGTTCAGATGGAAGGGGAGGAGGTAGGGGCTGAAGCAGGCCTCTCCCTTCAAAGGCTCGTCCAATCCACAATCCGGAAGGGACTCACCGGTCTCGAACCCTTTTTCGGCATTCCAGGAACCGTGGGAGGTGGGCTGGCGATGAATGCCGGCGCATGGGGTTCCGAATTGAAGGATGTCCTTCTCTCCATCACCTTGATGAAAGAGGATGGAGAAGTGGTGGAGAGGTCTCGGTCAAGGTTAAATTTTTCTTATCGAAGTTTGGCCCTTCCTTCTTCTTGGGTCATCCTCAAAGGAAGGTTTCAGCTGAAGAAAGGGAAGAAAGAGGAGATCCTCGAACGGGTGAGATCTTATTCGGAGATGAGAAAGAGGATCCAACCTTTGGATTATCCCAGCGCCGGCTCCATTTTTAAGAATCCCAAAGAAGGTCCTGCAGGGAAATGGATTGAAGAAGTTGGACTGAAAGGGTTCAGGATGGGGCAGGCAATGATCTCAGACCGCCATGCCAATTTCATCGTCAACCTTGGCAAGGCCAAGGCCGAAGAGGTGATCAACCTAATGGAATGGGTGGAGAAGAGGATCTACGAAGAGAAAGGTATCTCTCTTGAAAGAGAGGTAAGGGTGGTGGGTGAACAGTAATGCGGATTTTGCCTGCCTTCGTCCCGCAAGGCGGGACTTCGCGCAGGCAGGGAATGCAGATTGCGGAATAAGGACTAC
>Ga0299912_10002328_pt1 | contig 15529 bp, 8 predicted proteins | sample RVTome_2_FD_207667 | JGI IMG/M metagenome (GOLD analysis project Ga0299912, IMG submission 207667) | Soil microbial communities from uranium-contaminated site in the Upper Colorado River Basin, Wyoming, United States - RVT95D214 (version 2) ... | reverse complement strand
GGCATTTGAGTTTCGATCTGATGGCCAAAAATCCCCGTCGAGGAGACAGGTCAGCCAAAAATAGCGATCGCTATTTGTTCCTCGAGGCTATCATATCAGCCGGCTGCCTGCTTTATATCAGCTATAACGGGCAGAATGTCGAGGATAATAGCTTCAAGCCGCCCTCGGTGCTGGTCAGCGAGCTTCTGGATTATATCGAGCGAGCTTTTGAAATTCCTGACATTGATATCATCGAGCACGTCGTGACGAAACATCGCCTGCAAGCTTTCAGTCCAGCCTATTTCCAGGGCGATGGCCGGCTATTTTCTTATTCCGACGATAACTGCCGGGCGGCGCTGGCGGCCCTGGGTGCACGCCATGAGCAAGTCCCGTTAATTACGACAGGCCTGCCGGAAATGAGTGATGAATTCAGGCAATTATCTCTCGACGATCTAAGCAAATTCTTCAGCAATCCCGCTAAATTCCTTTTGAACAGCAGGCTGGGCATAGTTTTTGAGGAGGCTGATCAGCAATTTGATGATCGTGACTCATTTTCACTAACCGGCCTTGACCGGTACCTGCTTATGCAGGAACTCCTGGAACGAGACATCGCCGGCGCCAATATCGAGCAGTTTTTGCCGGTAGCGAAAGCCCTGGGCGTATTGCCTTATGGGCCCGTCGGCGATTTTGCCTATGACAATGTCGCCCGCCAGGTCAAAAAATTCGCGGACAATTTGCGCCTATTGATTTCGCCGCCGCCGCTGGAACCGCTAATTATCGATATTGAGATCGCGGGGATACAGCTAACCGGCAAGATCGATAACATTTATCGGGATGCGCTCTATCAATTCAGACCGGCACAGTTGAAGGCTAAGGATTACTTGAGAGCCTGGATTACACACCTGGCTCTGGGACTAACAAGCCGGCCCTTATACCCCTCAAAAAGCGTTCTGATTGGCTCCGATCGGCGAGTTGAATTTCGTATGGTCGAGGAGTGCGGCGGAATTTTGCGAGACCTGATCGAAATATATCAGCAAGGCCTGACTCGCCCGCTGCCATTTTTCCCGAATACCTCCTGGGCCTATGCCAAAGCTATAAGTAATGGCAAAACGGAATCTACGCCAATCTATTTGGCTGAACGGATCTGGGAGGACCATGCTCGTGGTCGGGGCGAGCGCGAGGACACGTACTTCCAAGCTTGTTGGGGCGACAGCTCTCCCCTAAATGACGAGTTTAGAGAACTCGCGGTCGAAATTTATGGGCCAATGCTAAAAGAGATCAAGAACGACAATGAAAGAGCTTGATTTAGTCACTTCTCCTCTCGATGGAATTAGCCTGATCGAGGCGAGCGCCGGTACGGGTAAAACTTACACGATAGCTGCGCTTTTCGTGAGACTGATACTGGAAAAGCGGCTGAATGTTAATGAGATACTGGTTGTGACATTCACTCGTGCAGCCACCGAGGAGCTAAAAGATAGGATTCGACGTAAATTAAAAGCTGCCATAATGACATTAACTGGCAGTATTAATAGCGATACTGATTTGAATCATATTATCGCCAAGGTCGCGGATATCAACGAAGCCGAACGGCGGCTGGGAGAAGCTCTGCGAGATTTCGATGAAGCGGCCATTCACACGATACACGGCTTTTGCCACCAGGTGTTGCAGGATAATGCCTTCGAAAGCGGCAATTTATTCGATAGCGAATTGGTCAAGGAGCAGGAAAGCCTCGTTCAGCAAATCGCCGACGATTTTCGCCGCCGTTTGATCCAGCAGTCCTCCTCTATTTTTATGAGCTTCCTCGCGGCCCGGGGATATTTTAACGGGGCCTTCGATTTGGTGCTTCGGCTCGAATATTCTGGGCGACAATTGAAAATCGTGCCGCCAGTTGAAAGGCTCGACCTCAAGAGGCAGGAGAATATATATCTGCAGGCTTACACCGAAATATGCCACGCCTGGCCCGTTGCCAGGAAGGACGTGGAAAACCTGCTTAGCTCGTTTGCCGGCCTCGATCGCCGCCGCTATAATCCCGCGAAAATAGGCGGATTTCTCGGTGAGCTCGATGCTTGTCTGGCGGGGAATGCCGTATTGCTGCTTGAGGCTGAAAATCTGGAAAAATTTACTGCCACTTACCTAAAAAATTCAACCAGGAAAGGGTATGATTTCCCCGGCTTGCCGGTATTCGCTTTATTTGAAGGGCTCTATGCCGAAAGGGAAAAGCTTTTGGGACTATACAACAAGCGGCTGCTCGGCCTAAAGATCGAGTCGGCAGAATATCTGCAACGCGAACTTGAAATCCGTAAAGCCACCTTGAAAATACAGTACTACGACGATCTGCTGACCCGTCTGAAGGGAGCGCTTGAGGGCAGCAGCGGACCGAGATTGGTCGAATCGATTCGCGGCCGACTTAAGGCGGCTTTGATTGACGAATTTCAGGACACCGACCCGCTGCAGTATGAAATTTTCGAGACCATTTTTGGCCGTAGGGGCGGCCCGCTATTTTTAATCGGCGATCCGAAGCAGGCGATTTACAGTTTTCGCGGGGCCGATATATTTGCCTATTTGAAGGCGGCCGGCCAGGCGCAAAATAAGTACACGCTTCGCCATAACTGGCGTGCCGAACCGAAACTGATCGGCGCCGTCAATGAACTGTTCTCGCACGTGCAAAATCCGTTTGTTTTTGATGATATTCGGTTTTTCTCTGCGACTCCCGGCGATCGCGGGCTCGATCAGTTGACAATCGATCGCAATGGTGAGCCGCCGCTCCAGCTGTGGTTTGTCGATAGCGCAGCAGTAGAACCCGGGGCATTACCTAAAAGTGAGGTAATTACGAAATCATCGGCCAGGAAGCTGATCGCCAGGGCGGTTGCGGACGAAATCGCCAGATTGCTTAATCCTGGCTACAATCAGGTCGCTCTGATCGGCGATAGGTCCGTCACGGCGGGCGACATGGCGGTGCTGGTGCGAACAAACCGTGAAGGGATCCTGATCCGTCAGGCGCTCAACCGGCGGAACATACCTGCCGTGCTTTTCAGTATCGAAAACGTTTTCGATTCGCGCGAAGCGCAGCAGCTGCAGCTAATTTTGACTGCCATCAGCCGCCCGGCCAGCGAATCGGCCCTAAAAGCGGCTTTGGCGACCGATATTTTGGGTGTAACCGGCGAAGAAATTTATACCCTGACATCAAATGAAATCGAATGGGCCCGCCGCCTGGCTCGTTTCGAAGATTATCATCAGAGCTGGAATCGCCACGGTTTTATCCGAATGTTCGAACGCTTTATGGTCGCCGAGGGGGTCCGCCCGCGCTTGATGGCTTTAGCGGACGGTGAACGCCGCCTGACAAATGTGCTTCACCTGACGGAATTGCTTCACCGCCAGGACAGACAACAGCCGGCCGGCATAGCGGGTTTGATTAAATGGCTGGCGCGTACCCGGCAGAGTTCGAGTCAGCGGATCGATGAGCACCAGTTGCGGCTCGAAAGCGACGAAAATGCCGTGAAAATCGTGACCATTCATAAGAGCAAAGGGCTGCAATATCCGATCGTGTTCTGTCCATTCAATTGGTCCGGTTCGAAGCTCAGGTTCGGGGAAAATGTGGTATTTCACGACGAAACCTCGAATTACGGCCTTACCCTCGATCTGGGCTCAGATGACTACGAAGGCAATCAGGTACGGGCCGAAACCGAACTGCTCGCCGAAAACCTGCGACTATTATATGTCGCTATGACCCGGGCAATAAATCGCTGCTACCTAATATGGGGAAAGTTCAATCGGGCCGAAACTTCCGCGCCTGCCTATCTTTTCCATCGCCCCGCAAGCGGCGACCGGCATAGAATTGTGGCCGATACGGCAGTTGGCTTCCTCGGTCTGTCCGATCGGGAAATCGTAAATCGTTTGAAAGAATATGAAACGCGGGCCGGGGACAAAATCAAGGTCTCGAATATTCCAAAGGCTGCTGATATCCTATATGCGCCGCCGCCCCCGGTTACTCCCGGACTGACCAGCCGTAAATTCAGCGGAGTGATCGAGGCCGGCTGGAGGATCACCAGTTTTTCGCAGTTGACTTCGGCCCGGCACTATCCCACCGAACTGCCGGATCGTGATTATCCAACCACGGCTATCGAATTGCATTTGCCTGCAGCTGAAAGCACCGTGGCCGAACAAAAACCGATCGGGATATTCGCTCTGCCAAAGGGGGTCAAAACCGGCAACCTGATTCACGATATTTTCGAAAAGGTCGATTTTCAAAATTGCGATTCGCCTGAATCCATCAACCTTATCAACCGCAAACTGCGGGAGCATGGCTTCGATTTGTCCTGGCAGCCGGTTATCGCGCAAATGCTGGCCAACGTCGCGAGGATGCCGCTGGTCGCCGGCGGGGACAAATTCCGACTTGAACAGGTTGGGTCCGAAAACCGTTTGAATGAACTGGAATTTTATTTCCCGCTGAAAAAAATAGACCAGGTCAGATTTAAATCGATTATTTCCGGGCACGGCCGCTTTGCCGCGATAAACACGAATCAGGAATATCTGGATCGGCTGCAATTCTCCCCGGTGCAGGGATTCATGAAGGGATTTGTCGATCTGGTATTCCGGCGCGGCGAAAAATTCTATATCGTTGATTGGAAGTCAAATCACCTGGGCGACCGACCGGAAGATTATTCACCGCAAAGAATCGCCGCTGTCATGCAGGGTGGTTTTTACACACTGCAATATATTCTGTACACAGTCGCCTTGGATCGCTATTTGAGTCTGAGAATGCCCGGCTATAGCTACGAAAATAATTACGGCGGCGTGTTCTATCTGTTTATCAGAGGCATCGATCCCGACATTTCAATGGAAAACGGGATATTTACCGATAGGCTGGCGGCTGAGTTTATAGGGGAGCTCTCGGAATATCTGGTGGTAAATCCGGGTGAGGCCAGTGAGTAAAAATCTGCTTGATGCCGAAGCCGGCGGCGGTTTTGAGGAGATCGATCTTCAATTCGCTGCCTTGCTAAGCAGTCTGGAGGGGCGCGACTGTGTCGAGCTTTATCAGGCAGCCGCCCTGGCCAGTCAGGCTACCCGCGAGGGGAATATTTGTCTGGATTTGCGCCTGGTCGCCGCGAAATCTGCAACCGGGGATTTGGCTGGTCAATCTTCTGCGCTTCCTTTTGATTTTTCCACCTGGCCGGGAAAATTGCGGGAATGCGCGACCGTGGGCGAACCGGGCGAGTATAAGCCCCTTATCCTCGATAACAATTTGCGGCTCTACCTGTACCGCTATTGGGAATATGAAAATAACCTGGCCGAAAATATCCGGCAGCGGGCGCGCGATTACGATCGACCGATCGATCTGAAAAAGCTCCGCCATGGCCTGGCGCGATTATTCCCCGCAGACGACGCGGATTCGCCCGACTGGCAGAAGGTGGCGGCATTCACAGCGGCGCACAAAAAATTATGCGTGATTTCCGGTGGGCCCGGCACCGGTAAGACGGCCGCCATTGCCAAAATCCTGGCTTTGCTCTTAGAACAGGAGGCAAGTCTGCAAATCGTTTTGGCGGCGCCGACCGGTAAGGCCGCGATCAGGCTTCAAGAATCGATCCAGCGAGAAAAATCGATTATGAACTGCGCGGAGAATATTAAAGACCTGATACCAGAACAGGCCTCTACCGTCCATCGGCTTTTAAAAAGCCTGCCTCGATCGCCTTATTTCAAGTACAACAAAGATAACAAGCTGCCGGCCGATGTGGTCGTCGTCGATGAGGCCTCGATGGTCGATTTGCCGTTGATGGCAAAGCTGACAGCGGCGATCGACGATAGCGCCCGCTTGATCCTCCTCGGCGATAAGGATCAACTGGCTTCCGTGGAAGCCGGAGCGGTGCTGGCCGATATCTGCGGCGAAACGGTTGGTTATTCGGGTGATTTCCAAAAATCTTATGGCGAGGTGACAGGGAAAGCTTGTCGATTTACCTTGACAGACACGGAACCGGGTTTAAGCGATTGCGTGGTTGAATTGCGCCGCAGTTACAGGTTTGGCCCTGATAGCGGGATCGAGGCGCTAAGCCGCCGGATTAAAACCGGCGATTCGCCTGGTGTATTATCGATTTTGCAGGCCCACGAATTCGCCGACGTCGACTGGCAACCTTTACCGAGTGGGGTGGAGCGCTTAATGGGGGAAATAATAAAAAGGGAATATGCGGGTCTCGAAAATGCCGGGAAGCCTGAAGCCGTTTTTAATTCTCTTGAGCGTTTTCGCGTCCTGGGGGCGGTCAATGACGGCCCCTATGGTGTGGCCTATTTGAACCAGCTAATCCAGCGTGGCCTAAACGCAGGGCGATCTATCGGTCAGGGGCGGCGCTGGCAACCCGGGCAGCCGATCATGATCACTCGCAACGATTACGGTCTGGGACTTTTTAATGGCGATATCGGGGTGATTTCGCCTGATAGCGGTTACGCGGAATTTGCCTCGGCGGTGTTCAGGGCCGAACAAGGGGGTTTGAGGACAGTGCCTGCATTCAGACTCCCGGATCATGAGACGGCCTATGCGATCACCATTCATAAAAGCCAGGGATCGGAATTCGATTCGGTTTTGATAATTTTGCCGGATAGAGATAACCCGATATTAACGCGAGAATTGCTCTACACGGCGGTCACTCGGGCAAAAAACAAAGTCATGATCCGGGGAAATCCGGATATCATCGGCGCAGCGGTCGACCGGCGCACGTTGAGGACGGCGGGACTGCGCGACGCCCTGAAGGTTTGATAGCGCTCCGTGAAAGATAGACCGACGAACTCTCTCGACAACCGCACATAAAAAAAGCCCCGCTTTAGCGGGGCTTGTTGGGGTTAATGGTTCGGCTTCGAGTGGATCAATCACTGATAGCGTACTTGCTGAAATGATAGATATCGAAATTGACATGACCGCTGACGACGGAACGGTTTGCCTGTAATACCCAGCCGCCAGCACTCGGATCATAGTAATACAGCTTGGCGGAGACTGCGCGGCTGTTCAATTCGCTCATTTGAAAATTTAGATTCGCGGCCTGGCTGAAAACGAGACCATCCGGGCCGAATTCGAACACGATCGCCGTGACACCATTCACCTTTTCTTTTGTGGATTTGACGGAGATCCTGGCGTCAGCCAAAATCGCGTTCGGCTGTACCGCGAATGAGTGCTGGTAGGCGTCGCGACTGATCAAAATCAAACCGCCATCTTCGGCGGATATAACTTTTTCCACGACCGCCACGGTCGATAAAACGCCGTTTACTATCGGTTTGGTCAAAAACTCAGGATCCGGCGCGAGTGGTGAATTATTTGAACAACCGGTAAAGGCCATGGCCGCGGCCAGAACCACGGCAATACTGACGATTGAAAAACCTCTTAGCATCCTGCCCATGTTCTCCTCCTTAACTGGTTTCACTTATCCTTCAATTGCGTTAATTACGATTTATCAGGTCTAACCAAAGTGCAGATTTCGGTCCGAGTCAATAAAAATGGCATAATGGTTTAATCATCAACAAGTTAATCGAATCGTAGCGGTCTTTTTCGGAGGTTTTGGCGCGGGTCTTTATGGGGAAACCTCGATTTGTGGGGTGGCAAACCCATATGGCCGAATTTGCATAGAAAGGCCGGTTGGGACCCGGCGAGTTGGAATGTCCTTGATCCAGCGTTATCTGGCCTGCACGCTCGACATTAAACAGGCGCCACCAAGGTATTAGAGAAGTTGATGGATTATAATTGCGGCGGTTTTTGCGTTTGTCCCGACCGAGTGGCCGGGGCAAACAAAAAGGGCCGCCTTCATGGCGGCCCTCAAGGATCAACCACATTCCTGAAAATTAGCTGCTAATCACTTATGGCATACTTGCTGAAATGATAAATTTCAAAGGTCACATAACCGTTGACGACCGATTCCGTCGCCTGCAATTGCCATAGCTGCGAGTCCGGATTATAATACAGCAGCCTGGCCGCTCTCGCCGCAGGATTGATCGAGCCCATATTGAAATGAAGTTCCGCGGCTGTGCTAAATACCAGGCCGTCCGGGCCGAATTCGAGGATAAGGGCGTTAGAATCCTCAATTTCGCCGTAAGATGCCTCGACAGTAATGCAGGCGTTATTATCCATGCCGGAAGGCGCAACCGCCAATTCAATATTCCAGTCATATTGCGGGATCAATATAAAGCCGCCCTGATCGGCCAGGATTATTTTTTGCATTTTGACTGTCGTCGGCTTAGCGGCTCCTTCCGATTCGCCCAGGTCAGGATTGAGCCTGGCGGCGCTGATCGATTCCTGCTGGTCGTTGACACCCAATGGGGCATCGGTGGAACAACCATAGAAAGCCGCGCTGACGAGAAAAACTGACAAAATACCCAATAGCGAATACTTCCTTAGCATATTTCTCATGGGCACCTCCTTCGAGGCTGGTTTATCTATTTGGGCAATTATCGCTATATGGCTATTGGGTTTTGCACAAAATGGACCATCACACTGTATCAATGTAGGACAATCTTAAGTTGTTTATTATTAGTGAAATGACCGCTGCGGGTATGGTACGACAGGTTGACGGGGACGGAAATTCTTATTGCCTGAGCGCCTTACTTATGGGAGGATTCCAATAATTTTCCCGTTTTTTTGAAGTTGCGGCCCTGACTTAGAACATGGCGCTCTGCCAGAAACGACTGCAACTTTTCGATCCGGTTGCGGCGAAAAGCCTCGATCGATTCCGGATGGGGGAAATCGGCTTTCAAACGGTCGTGCAGATCCGAGGTGGTGGTTATGATCGATTGAGGCAGGCTTGCCGCCAGATTGCAGGCTGCTGCCACAATGCCAATATCGGCCGCAGCCACCACCAGGTCGTTTTTGATGGCCTTTTTTAAAGATGATAATAACAACCGGCGGGCCTTAGCGGGCTGGCCTTGCATTGTCAGCAGGATTACCTGCAATTTCGCCGATTCGAGTTCCAGTTCCGGGAAATCGGCCGGCCGACATTCACGATTGATCGTCTCAGTGATGACCTCAACTTCCCCCAAGTTTTCCGCGCCGAGGGAAATCATCCCCTTGATGATCATAGCCTTGATCTGCAGTTCGGGAGAGCCGATTTTTTTGGCCTGTTTGATTAACGCGTCGATTTCGGCGATCGGCAATTCGCCGCGCATCATTTTCATTCTGGCGATTCTCAGGCTGGTTTCGAGAATGAACTCGTCGTCTTTTAGCTGATTTCCTCTTTCCAGAGCGTCATTGAAATAATTGGCCGCCTGTTCGAGATCACCGTAGCGATAATAGTTCATTCCCAGGTCACCGATGGTGAACGCCAGGCTGTGGCTATCACCGATTTTTTCGAAAATCCGCCTGGCCTGCAGCAATTTCTCATGAGCTCTGGCCAGATAACCGCGAGTCGATAGATTAGTGCCTAAGTTTGCGCAAGCGAAGGCCTCGGAGCGCAACGAGCCAATCCGTTTAAAGATTTTTTCTGCCTTTTCGTAAGCCTGGGCGGCCTGGCGGAGTTTACCCATCTCATCGCTTAATATTCCCAGATTATTAATGATTTTGGATTGGCCGCTGAGGTCTTTGGTGCGGCGATACAGAACGTGAGCCGCTTTGTAGTTAGCCGCTGCTTGCTGCAGCTTGCCCAGACTCCATAGGCAAATCCCGAGATTATTGTTGATCGTGGCCTGGAGACCATAAGGAATATCATGCCGCCGGCAGAGCTCAAGGGCTTTTTGAAGGCGGTCGTGACAGGCCTGCAATCGGCCCTGGCGGCGCTCGATCTCGGCCCGGCCATTAAGGCAAAATACACGGCTTTCAGCATCGGCAGGCAAAAGCGATTCGAGCTCGTTGATGGCCAGATTCGCCTTATCATATTCGGCGGTCAAACGGTAAATATCGGAAAGGTGACGAAGCGCAAGCGCGCGCAAATTCAGATCGCGGCTGGCGAGCGATTTCAAATTCTGATAATCATTTTCGGCTAATTTAAAATTTCCTGTATGCTTAGCCAATCCCCCGCGGGCTTGGTAGGCCTGGACCAGGAATTCAGGCGAGGCCGCTTTTGCCGCGATGGAAATGGCCTTATCATAAAAATCGAACGCTTCTTTATTGGCAAATTCATTGGCCGCCTTCAGGCCCGCCTTAAGCAAAAACGGCATGGCAGAAATATCGTCGCCAGCTTGCAGGTAATGCCGGGCCGGAATCTCGGGGTGCTGCGTTACCAGGCGGCGTTTGGCGGCATAATATTGGGCAGCCTTGAGGTGCAGCGCCTGGCGTGCCGAAAAGGAAAGGCCATTATAAGCGACTTCTTGAGTAAGAATATGCTTGAAGATGTATTCAAGCACCGGCTGGCGGCGTTCAAGCGGTGTCAGGTCAAGGTGGGCTAATTGGCCGAGGTAGTCGCGGAGTTTTCCCACACGCAGGCGATCCGGAAAAATATCTTTTAAAACGTTTACAGCGAATACTCGGCCGATGACGCTGGCCGTGCGCAACGTTTTTTTGACCATTTCGCCGAGGTTATCAATGCGGGCGGTAATCACCGATTCGATGCCGGATGGGATATTGCCACCGCTGGTGAATTTTTCAGGGCCCAATTCCAGGAAAGCCTTGGCCATCTCCTCTAAGTAAAAAGGATTTCCCCCCGATTTTTCAATGACCTGGCTGATCATACCTTCGGGAGGCACGGTCCCCCCAAGCACAGATAGGAATAATTCCCGGCTGCTTTCCGGCTCCAGGCCGCCCAGTTGGATTGCCTCCACCCCGGGCAAGTTTTTTAATTCATCGAACAGCTCCCCGGGCCGGCTGACAAACACCAGGGCCGGAATATCAGCCATCTGTGTTAATGACTTGACCAGATCAAATGAAGCGTCGTCCAACCATTGTACGTCTTCGATTATCAGCAGCGATGGTGTCTGTTTGTTCAGGCTGCAGATAAGGCGATTGAGGACATCTTTGATCTTGGCTTTTTTGATATCTTCCGGCAGATTTTTTAGATGCGGCGGGACAGGAGGTAAATAATCGAGCAAATGGGCCAGGAGCGGCTCCCAATCGGCCTCTCCGATTAACGATAGATGTCTTAAGAGGGCAGCTTTTCTCTGTCTCTGAGGTGATTTCGTTTCCAGCCGAAGCAGTTCAAGCAGAATAGATTTAAGTGGTTCGAAGGGTGATTTTTCGGAATGTTTATAACAGGCGCCCTCGACCACATTCAGATCAGCGTCCCGGCCGATAGCTTTCAGCCTGGCGGTGAGCAGCGATTTTCCGGCTCCGGGTTCGCCTGATATTAAGAGCAGCGAGTGTCGATTGTGTTTGACATCGTCGATGAAACATCTGGCTTTTTCGATTTCCCGGTCGCGCCCGATAATCCGGCTATCGGGGCCTGCGGCCAAAAGCTCGCCTTCCAGCACAAACACCAGAACCGGCGCGCTTTTGCCTTTCACTCTGATCGGCTCTATTTCCGAGGCGATAAATCCATCGCCGGCGGCCTTCATGGTTGTTTCCCCAATGAGCGATTTTTCGGCTTTGCCCATAAGCCGAGCCGCCAGGTTGATCGCGTCGCCCATGGCGGTATATTCGTGTCTGGCCTTGCCGCCGACGTTTCCAACGAAGCAGAGGCCGGAATTCGCCCCATAATGATGCACGATGGGCTCGGGCAATTTGCGATTGATTACGGATAGTGCGCTTTCGATCTGGAGAATCGCCTTAAGACAGTCTCTGGCATCATGGCCGGTGCTGATCGGAGCGCCGAAAAAAGCCAGCATCTTTTCCGAGGAGGGACAGGCATCCAACCGGGCCAGGCTGCCGCCGTGCCTCTCGATTGAGTCATTCACGGTATCGAAATATTCGCCAATAGCGGGCAGGGACCCGGCAAAATCAAGTTCGAGGTTACGGCGAAGAGATTTTATGCCGATGAAGAGATTCGTCAGCACCCGATGCTCGCCCTGGATAATTCCGTCATTGTAATAAAGCTGCTCCTGAAGCCCCTTAATCATGAATTGATTTAGGTCCGGGCGGCAGGTTTTCTCCTCGATAAATTGCCTATCGGCGAAAGCGAATTTTTCGACTGTCGTAAAATCGCGAACGATGTAGAATCCACTATCAACTTTCTCCATTTCTGATAATCGGATCGTTCCAGCCGCCTCCGGAGATAAAGCAAGCTGTCCCAGTTGCGCGGCATCGGCCGCCGCATAAGCCATTTCGACAGTGCGCCCACAAAAGAGGTGCTCCTTACGTCTGGAACCAATAACCAGATTGAAAATCGGACCCGAGCTGATCCCGCAGTGAATCCCCAGGGAAAATTCGCCGACCTGCGTCGAAAGACGCCCATGGCTGGATATCCAGTTGATGAGCTCGCCGGCACAATCGATCGCCCGTTCAAGGCCACGCTCGCCCTGAAACAGAGCCAGAAAGGCATCACCGCCGAATTTGACCACATCGCCATCGGCCCTGAAGACGATGCCCAGAAGAGAATCAAAGCAATCGTTCATGATGCCGGCCAGTTTTTCGCCACCCAGCCGGCCCAGGGCGGCCAGCTTTTCCGAAATCGCGGTGAAACCGGATAGATCCGCGAAGAGAAGATGGCCATGAATAAGAGAATTTGGCGGTTGTTGGACCGGAGCTACCGGCGTCTTCAGCAGAATATCGGGGAAATAGGGGTAAAAATATTTTTGCCGGTCAGTTTGCATCGTTCAGAATCAGCCATGGTAAATTGCTATCCGATAAATGTAAAGCACGGCGATGTGCAGCACCTGGTCAATATAATAAACCTGCTTCGAACAATTTTTCAGGCGTCCTTTCAGGAAATCCTGGGACCAGTGCTGCAGGTAAAGAATCATTAAGAATATGATAGTGGCCGGCTGCAGGAAGAGGCCCGGTTGATAAATCAGGGAATAAATCGCAAAGAAAATCCAGAGGTTGATGACGTAGATCATGACATGAAACGACAACGCCGCCAGAGATGATTTTTTGTCGGCCGCCATGGCGTCGGATTGAAGCGCGTAATCGCCAACGAGATGACCGAGTATAAGGAAAAAAAGAACGTCCATTATCTTAGTCGCATGCCGAGGGTGCGGCGGCAACCAATGCCGTTTTTTCCTCAGGCTTAATCGGGAATTGCATATTAAAAGCAGCTCCGCCGCCGGGGTGATTTTCGGCCCAAACGCGGCCCGCGTGATTTTTGATGACTCTTTTTATGGCGAGCAAGCCGAATCCATGGCCGCGTTCCTTGGTAGTGAAATGCTGTTTGAATACGCGGTTCAAGCAATCCTGCGAAAGCCCATGGCCGTTATCGGTCACCGTTATGCGCACCGCCTTTTCGTTGGGCAGATACAGGGTTTTAATGGTGATTCGACGTTCACCGAGCGGCTTTTCGGCGGTGGCATCGGCGGCGTTATTGAGCAGGTTCAGCAAGGCCTGCTGAATCTGGCTTTTGTCGGCCGTGATATAGGTCAATTTCGAATCGAAATCGCAGACGAACTCGACCGTCTTGAAGCGATTCTGGGGTTTGATGAAGAAAAGCTCGTTTTCGAGGAAGGCATGCAGATCGAACGGTTCCTTTTTCATCTCCGGCCGGGAATACATCATGAGGCCGTCGGTGAAGTGGGTTATTTTGTCGAGGCCGATCTTCATGGAATCGATTTTCTTGGGCGCTTTATCGAGCTTACCCATGTCGAGTTCCATTTGCAAAAGCTCGAGATTGCCGAGCACGATCGAAAGGTAGTTATTCAATTCGTGCGCGATCTCGGCCGCCATTTCACCGCGGGTGGCCATCAAGCCCAAAAGGGTCATCTGGCGCTCGACGTTTTTCTCCTCGGTAATATCTCTGCCCATGTAAAGACTGGCGAAAATATCGCCGCTTTCGTCGAACACCCGGGCAGCCACCAGTTCGATAAACAGCCGGCGTTCGACACGGGTTTTCGTCAATACATCGCCCGACCATGTCCTCCCCTCGGCCAGCTTGGCCTCGATTTCCGCCAGCAATTCCTCATTGCCGACCGGAATCAGGATGGTGTCGATGCCGGTGCCAGCGACATCCTGGAAATTGCAGCCGAAGACTTCGCGGGCAGCTTCATTAAAAATGAATATTCGCCCGCCGGGATCGGTGACGATCATGAAAAACTGTGACGCGGATATCACTTTTTCCATGAACTTATTGGCTGACTGCAGGCTTTTATTGGATTCTTCGAGCTTGCGCGTGGTTTCCAGTAGACGCTTGTTGGCCACGCCAAGTTGTTCGTTTTTTTGCTGCAGGTCATGGATCATCTGCAGATCAGCCTGCCGCAGTCTGGATGAGAGCACACCAAGGACTTCCATCGCCACCGAAGGGGTATTGATGATCAAATTTTCAAAGTCCTTGCGGGCCAACTCCAATACCACAGAGTCACCCATGGCCTTGGCAGCGGCAAAACGCGGCGAATCCTCCAACAGCGACATTTCGCCAAAGAAATCACCCTGGCTTCTAAACGCCAGGCTTATTTGCCTGCCGGAGCCGGGGTCATTTTTAAGGATTTCGATCTGTCCGGATTTAATGATATAAAACGCGTCGCCAGGGTCGCCCTCTGAAAAGAGAATTTCGCCATGACGCAACCGGCGCTCTTTTATGGCTTTCCCCAATTCGGACAATATCTCATCCGGGATGCCATCAAATAATGGCACCTGCTTGAGGAGGATTTTGACGGTCTCGCTCATAAGTGATATCTTGACATATAGTTTATCGACATATAATCGATTCGATTGAGCCGGAACGAGAAAATGTAACGGTAGGAACCAAAGGTAAGCAGGCGTCTGGAACATTTTAGGCTTGTTTATGGTTGACAGATTTCCGATGTTAGGAATGGTGAAAATATGTTGAAGTTGAAAAAAGGATTCGCACGCTACCTGATAGGGATCGTGGCAGGGGCGGTCGTCGGCCTGGTCATCAGCCAAATTTCAGCGGCGACCGGCTCACAGTGCTTTCTGCTCTGCCAGCCTAAGGTGGCAATCGCCTATTTCAGCGTTGTCGGCCTTGTAATATCATTGAAATAGAGGGTAGATATGCCGATTTTCGAGTACAGATGCAACGATTGCGGTAAGAAATTCGAGCTTCTACGGTCGGCGTCGGATAGTTCGCGGGCAATCTGCCCAAATTGCGGACAGAGTCATACCGTCAAGATTTTTTCCGCTTTCGCCAGCGCGACTGTCTCCTCGAGCTCATCGACCTGCGGTTGTGGCAAATCTGGCGGTTTTTCCTGAGCCTCTTGAAACCTACCCGGTCGGGTAATAGGCTATAATAGCATGCAGGTTGGGGTAGAGACGATTATTTCCAGGGTGGTGAATCGCCTGGGATTTCGGCTATCTTTGCAGGCGGTATTTTGCCGAACGGATAACGGATATTCGGACCATAAAGATAGAAATATGCGGGCACGAGCATCAATTCGATTATTAACGGCTTTAGATCAAATGACTTGATATCAGTACAGATATCCCTGGCCCAGAAATCAGCATACCAGCGCCAGCTAAGTCCGTAATTTGCCAGAAGATACATGAGGTCTCCAGGGATCAGCCAGCGGAATTTCCTGCCTAATGCATAGCCGTTGAAGGTAGGCAGTTTCT
>Ga0299912_10002327_pt1 | contig 15530 bp, 12 predicted proteins | sample RVTome_2_FD_207667 | JGI IMG/M metagenome (GOLD analysis project Ga0299912, IMG submission 207667) | Soil microbial communities from uranium-contaminated site in the Upper Colorado River Basin, Wyoming, United States - RVT95D214 (version 2) ... | reverse complement strand
GCCATGTCGAGCCCCGCCCCCCGCACCACCCGCTGCCTGATCATCGGATCGGGCCCCGCCGGCTACACCGCCGCCATCTACGCCGCCCGTGCCCTGCTGGAGCCGGTGATGATCCAGGGCCTGCAGCCCGGCGGCCAGCTGACCATCACCACCGATGTCGAGAACTATCCCGGCTTCGCCGAGGTCATCCAGGGGCCCTGGCTGATGGACCAGATGCGCGCCCAGGCCGAACATGTCGGAACCGAGATCATCGGCGACATCGTGCTGGAGGCCGACCTGTCACAACGGCCGTTCCGGCTGAAATGCGACAGCGGCCAGGAATGGCTGGCCGAGACCCTGATCATCGCCACCGGCGCCCAGGCCCGCTGGCTGGGTCTCGACAGCGAGACCAGGTTCCAGGGCTTCGGCGTCTCGGCCTGCGCCACCTGCGACGGCTTCTTCTATCGCGGCAAGGCGGTGATCGTGGTCGGCGGCGGCAACACCGCCGTCGAGGAGGCGCTGTTCCTGACCAACTTCGCCAGCAAGGTGACCGTGGTCCACCGGCGGCACGAGTTCCGCGCCGAACGCATCCTGCAGGAACGTCTGTTCGCCCACCCGAAGGTCGAGGTGATCTGGGACCACGCCATCGACGAGATCCTCGGCCAGACCGATCCGATGGGCGTCACCGGCGCGCGGCTGAAGAACGTCAACACCGGCGATACGCGCGAGGTGACCGCCGACGGGGTGTTCATCGCCATCGGCCACGCCCCGGCGGCGCAGCTGTTCGCCGGCCAGCTGGAGATCGACGCCGGCGGCTATCTGAAGGTCAGGGCCGGCACGGCCTCGACCGCCATCCCCGGCGTCTACGCGGCCGGCGACGTCACCGACGACGTCTACCGCCAGGCGGTCACCGCCGCCGGCATGGGCTGCATGGCGGCGCTGGAGGCGGTGCGGTTCCTGGCCGAGGCGGATCATGCGGCCAAGGGGATGAGCGGATCTAAAAGATAGGCGGACATCGCGGCCATGCCCGACCATCACCGGATTTCGCCCGTGGGGGCCGACCTTGGTCCCAAGATGCGGGAGGCCATCCACGCCCTCGTCGCCGCCGCGTTCGGCCAGGCGGACGAGGCCGACCTCGTCGACCGCCTGCGGGCCGACGGCGACGCCCTCGTCGAGCTGGTCGCCGAGGACGACGGCGGGATCGTCGGCCACATCCTGTTCAGCCCGCTGGCCACCGACACCGGCCAGCGCTTCGCCGCCCTGGCCCCGCTGTCGGTGCGGCCCGGCCGGCAGCGGCGGGGCCTGGGCCTTATGCTGATGGCCGCCGGGCTGGAGGCCTGCCGCGCCGCCGGCGCCGAGGCCGTGATCGTGCTCGGCCACCCCGCCTACTACCCCCGCGCCGGCTTCTCGGCCCGGGCGGCGAAGACCGTCAGGGCCCCCTTCTCCGGCCCGTCGTTCATGGCGCTGGACCTGACGCCGGGGGCGCTGGAGCGGCCGGTGAGCGTGACCTACGCGAGGGCCTTCGGGCTGGGCTGAAGCCCTGCCCCCTACCGCCGCGTGGCGATCGGCAGGTCGCCGGCGTTGGGGTCGCTCGCCGGGGCGCGGGGGGCGGTGGCCAGCGGGGCGTCGGGGTCTTCCATCGCCTTCAGGCGGGCGTTGATGTCGGCGATCTCCTGGGCCGTCGGCGGGCGGCGGGCCGGCGCCAGCAGCGGGGCGGCGGCGGTCCCCTGGATGCTGACCTGGGTGTCGCCAGCCAGGCCGGGGATCTGGACGGTGTAGGTCCGCACCTCGCCATCGACATCGAGCGCGACCGTGCGGGTCCCCTCGATCGACACCGCGGCGTCGCCGATCAGCTGGTCGCCCTGGGTGCGCTCGTCCAGGCCCTGCAGGATGTCGGCGGTCAGGTTGGCCTCGCCGCCGGCGTAGCGGCCGTTGAAGGCGCGCGGCATGCCCCAGGGTCCGGTCCAGCGATAGAAGATGTGCCGGCCGATGGTGCTGATCTTGTAGAGGGTCGGCGCCCAGTAGGGGGCGACATAGTCGGCGTGATAATGGGTGGCGGTGCCCACCGTGGTCAGAACGAAGCCCGCCAGCGCCCGGCGCGCCACCGCCCGCGCCCTCTCCCACAGCACCGGATCGGGCGTCCGCGCCAGCGAGCCGTCGCAGGTGAAGGAGAACTGGCAGCCGGTCGCCCGCAGCGACCCCTGGAAGACCACGCCGCAGACCGATTTGGGATAGCCGGGATGGCGCAGGCGGTTGAGCACCGTCTGGGCGACGGCCTGCATGCCCTCCACCGGCTCGACCGCCGCCTCGTAGTAGATGGCCTGGGTCAGGCACTGCTCGGCCCGGGCGCGATCCTCCTCGGAGGCCTTGAGGATGAACGGCCGGGCCGGCGGCCGCGCGTCGGTCTCGCCGATGGCCAAGTCACCCAGGCTGGGCAGGGTCGACAGGTCGTAGCTGGTCCAGCCGACCACCCGGCCCCAGTAGTCCGGCTCCGGCACCGCGTCATGGCGGCTGGCCACGGCCATCATGGCGCGGTCCATCCTGACCTTGAGGTGCTGCAGGGCATGGTCGGAATAGTCCATGGCCACGGTCGGGGCGTCCGGCGGCCGCGCGTCGGCGACCACCAGAAGCAGGGCGGCCAGGGCGACGACGGTCTTTTCGCGGCGGCGGAAGCGCGGATCGCCCAGCCGGGCGTCGACGGCGAGAACGTCCTGCCTGGCCCAGGATTTCAGTTGACGCACCACGCCGCCGGCGCTCTTGCCGCGCAGGCTGGCGATGGCGCCCCGCACGCCGCGCCGCGCCGCCAGCCAGGCCGCCTCCAGCCGGAGCAGCACCTCGATGAGGACCTCGATGATCAAGCGGCCGGGCCGGCGGCGGCGATGGCGGCGGCGACGGTGAAGCGGGCGTTGGCGATCATCCTCGTCCTCCGTGTCGGGCCCGGGCCGGGGCGAAAAATGGCGGCGCGCGCGCCGCCTTCGACCCTGCCGCGTGACGCGTCAAAGGGTTTGCATAGCCGGGGGCGAAGGTCTATATGTGTCGAGCCGGTTATGCTCAAACTTAGCATAATAGGTGACGCCGGGGTGGATCTCTTTCGCTGCCGGCGTTTTCGAGGCCCTTGAAATGCTCACTTTGAGCATAAGGAGGATCCGGTGGCTGACGGTTTCGCCCCCCTGACCTTCACCCCCGAGGTGGAGGCGCAAGTCGCGCCCTTGTGGGACAAGGTCAAGACCCGGGTCTCGCCGCTGGAATGGCGCGTCCACGCGCCGCTGATCGCCGAGATCAACCGGATCAAGCGCCAGAAGAACGCGGTCATCCTGGCCCACAACTACATGACCCCGGAGATCTTCCACGGCGTCGGCGACTATGTCGGCGACAGCCTGGGGCTGGCCCGCGAGGCGGCCCGCTCGGACGCGAAGATCATTGTCCAGGCCGGCGTCCACTTCATGGCCGAGACCAGCAAGGTGCTGTGTCCCGACAAGATGGTGCTGATCCCCGACCTGCGCGCCGGCTGCAGCCTGGCCAGCTCGATCACCGGCGCCGACGTGCGGCTGATCAAGCAGCGCTATCCCGGCCTGCCGGTGGTCACCTATGTCAACACCACCGCCGACGTGAAGGCCGAGACCGACATCTGCTGCACCAGCGCCAACGCGGTGCAGGTGGTGGAATGGGCGGCCCGCGAATGGGGCGTCGACCGGGTGATCCTGATCCCCGACGAGTTCCTGGCCCGCAACGTCGCGGCCCAGACGGCGGTCAGGATCATCGCCTGGAAGGGCCGCTGCGAGGTGCATGAGCGGTTCAACGCCCAGGACATCGCCGACATCCGCGCCTCGTATCCGGGGGCGGAAATCCTCGCTCACCCGGAATGCCCGGAAGAGGTGCTGGCCGCCAGCGACTTCGCCGGCTCGACCGCGGCGATGATCGACTATGTCGTGGCCCGCCAGCCGAAACAGGTGGTGCTGCTGACCGAATGCTCGATGGCCAGCAACATCGCCGCCGACGCGCCGGACACCGAGTTCCTCGGCCCCTGCAACCTCTGCCCGCACATGAAGCGGATCACCCTGGAGAACATCCTGGAGGCCCTGGTTCACGAGCGGTTCGAGGTCACCGTCGATCCGGCCGTGGCCGCCCGGGCCCGGCTGGCCGTGCAGCGGATGATCGACCTGCCGCCGCCGGCCGTCCCGGCCCGCTACGACCTGGTCAAGGCCAAGCATCACGTCGACGTGGAGCTGATCTGAACAAGACCGTTCCTTCCCCCCTTGCGGGGGAAGGTGGCCGCGCGAGCGGCCGGATGGGGGGTGTCGGCGAAGGCCTTGAACGTCTGACGCCGGCACCCCCACCCCAACCCCTCCCCGCAAGGGGGAGGGGCCTTGGAGAGCGATGATGACCGAGCGCATTCATCACGACGGGGTGCTGATCGTCGGGGCCGGCCTGGCCGGGCTGTCGGCCGCCCTGGCCGCCGCCCCGCGCCAGGCGCTGGTGCTGTCGCCGACGCCGCTCAGCGAAGGCTGCTCCTCGGCCTGGGCCCAGGGCGGCATGGCCGCCGCCCTGTCCGCCGGCGACTCGCCGGCCCTGCACGCGGCCGACACCATCGCCGCCGGCGCCGGCCTGTGCGATCCGGCCATGGTCGACATCCTCACCCGCGAGGGACCGGACGCCGTGCGCCGGCTGGCCGGGCTGGGCGCACCCTTCGACCGCACCCCGGACGGCGGCTTCGCCCAGAGCCTGGAGGCCGCCCACGGCCGGCCGCGCGTCGCCCGGGTCAAGGGCGACCAGGCCGGCCGCGAGATCATGCGCGCCATCGTCGCCGCCGCCGCCCGCTCACCGCTGATTTCCAGCCGCGTGGGGATGCGCGTGCGCGCGCTGCTGCGGGACCCCGAGGGCCGGGTGCGCGGCGTGCTGGCCGAACGCGAGGGCCGGCTGGTCGAGATCCTGGCGCCGGCCACGGTGCTGGCCACCGGCGGGCTGGGCGGCCTCTACGCGGTGACCACCACCCCGCCGGAGGTGCGCGGCGAGGGTCTTGGGCTGGCGGCCTTGGCCGGGGCCTTGATCACCGATCCCGAGTTCGTGCAGTTCCACCCGACGGCCATGGACATCGGCCGCGATCCCGCCCCTCTGGCCACCGAGGCCCTGCGCGGCGAGGGCGCCCGGCTGGTCAATCGCGACGGCCAGCCGTTCATGACCCGCTACCATCCGGCCGCCGAACTGGCGCCGCGCGACATCGTCGCCCGCGCCATCCACGCCGAGCTGACCGCCGGGCGCGGGGCCTTCCTCGACGCCCGCGAGGCGGTGGGCGAGGCCTTCCCGCACGAGTTCCCGGCCGTGTTCAAGGCCTGCGTCGAGGCCGGGCTGGACCCGCGGCGTCAGGTCATTCCCGTGGCCCCGGCCTGCCACTATCACATGGGCGGGGTGGCCGCCGACGCGCACGGCCGCACCACGCTGGAGGGTCTGCTGGCCGCCGGGGAGTGCGCCTCGACCGGCGTCCACGGCGCCAACCGGCTGGCCTCCAACTCGCTGCTCGAGGCGGCGGTGTTCGGAACCCGCGCCGGCGAGGCCGCCCGCGAGATGACCACGCCCGCCGCCCCGGTTTGTCACGCGCGGCCGCTGCCCGACCTGCCCGCCGAGGCCCTGGCCGGGCTGCGTCGGGCCATGACCCGCCACGTCGGCGTGGTCCGCGACGGCGAAGGCCTGGGCCAGCTGGTCGAGACGGTCGAGACCCTCAAGGCCCTGCACGGCGAGGGCCCGATCCTGGTCACCGCCGGGCTGGTCGCCACCGCCGCGCTGGAGCGCCGCGAAAGCCGGGGCGCCCACTATCGCGCCGACTTCCCCGAGGCTATCGAGCCGCCGGCCCATACCCGGATCACCCTGGCCGCCCGGCAGGCCCTGTGCGTCGCCGCCGAATGACCGCGCCCCTGCCCGACCTGCTGATCGAGCCGATCGTCCGCGCCGCCCTGGCCGAGGATCTGGGCCGGGCGGGCGATGTCACCGCCCAGGCCTGTATCGACGCCGACGCCCGGCTGTCGGCGGTGTTCGCGGCGCGTCAGGATGGCCGGGTGGCGGGCCTGGCCTGCGCCCGGCTGGCCCTGGCGGCGCTGGACCCGACGGGGACCTTCGAGGTGGTCACGCCCGACGGCGCCGACACCGCGCCGGGAACCGTGCTGGCCCGGGTCGAGGCCAACGCCCGCGCCCTGCTCTCGGCCGAGCGCACGGGCCTGAACCTGCTGGGCCGGCTGAGCGGCGTCGCCACCCTGACCCGCGCCTATGTCCGGGCGGTCGAGGGCACGGGCGCCCGGATCACCGACACCCGCAAGACCACGCCCGGCCTGCGGGCGCTGGAGAAATACGCCGTCCGCTGCGGCGGGGCGGTCAACCACCGCTTCGGCCTGGATGACGCCATCCTGATCAAGGACAACCATGTCGCCGCCTGCGGCGGGGTGGGACAGGCCATCCGCCGGGCCCGCGCCTATGCCGGCCACCTGATGAGGGTCGAGTGCGAGGTCGACAGCCTGGCCCAGCTGAAAGAGGCCCTGGCCGAGGCGCCCGATGTGATCATGCTCGACAACTTCAGCCTCGACGACCTGCGCGCGGCGGTGGCGATGACCGCCGGGGCGGTGACGCTGGAGGCCAGCGGCGGGGTCAACCTGACCACCGTCCGCGCCATCGCCGAAACCGGCGTCGATGTGATCAGCGTCGGGGCCCTGACCCACTCGGCGCCGGTGCTGGACATCGGGCTGGACGCGGTTTGAGGGGCTGAAGCCCGCCGGCCATTCAACATCCACCGTCATGGCCCGGCTTGTCCGGGCCACCCAAGCGCACAATCCCAACCGAAAATGACGCGGGTGGATCGCTTGCTCGCCATCGACGAGCACCGAGTGCATGGGTGGCCCGGACAAGCCGGGCCATGACGGTTATTGGGAGACGTTGATTGAATATCAGGAGCACCCCATGCACATCGACCTGACCGGCAAGACCATGCTCGTCACCGGGGCCAGCCGGGGTATCGGCGCGGAGATCGCCCGGGCCATGGCGGCGTCCGGGGCCAACGTCGCCGTCCACTATTCCGCGTCAGAGGCGGAGGCCACCGAGGTGGCGAAGGCCTGCGGTCCCAACGCCCGAACCTTCGCCGCCGACCTCGCCGACCCGGCGGCCTGCCAGCGGCTGTGGGCCGAGGTCATCGCCCACTACGGCCGCATCGATGTGCTGGTGAACAACGCCGGCGTGGCCACGGCGGTGGACGACGCCTCGATCGACCGCTGGCTCGAGATCTGGAACGACACGCTGGATGTGAACCTGCGCGCCAGCGCCCTGCTCTGTCATCTGGCCTGCGCGCATTTCACCGCGCGCGGCGGCGGGCGCATCATCAACATCAGCTCGCGGGCGGCCTTCCGCGGCGACCAGCCGGAATACATCGCCTATGCCGCCTCGAAGGGCGGGATGGTGGCGCTGACCCGCTCGATCGCCCGGGGCTTCGGCAAGCAGGGGATCGTCGCCTTCAACGTGGCGCCCGGCTTCACCCGCACGGCCATGGCCCAGGACTTCATCGACCAGTACGGCGAGGATTACGCGGTCAGCGACATCGCCCTGACCCGGCTGACCGAACCGAAGGATATCGCCCCGACGGTGGTGTTCCTGGCCAGCGGCCTGGCCGACCACGCCACCGGCGCCACCATCGACATCAACGCCGCATCCTACGTGCATTAGGCGGAGGCGGGAGCCGCCACCGCCCGCTTGCGGGCCGCCAGCCTCGGGGCCAGCCATTTCTGCACCGGGTCGTCGATCAGGTGGTGGAACAGCGCCGCCACGACGAACGCGGCCGGCACGGACGCCGCCCACAGCGTCCAGTCCATCCAGGGCGCCAGGTCCAGCCGCGCGCGGACGACGCCCAGGGCGCCGAACCAGACCAGACCGGTCAGGGCGTGGGTGATGAACAGGGCGAACGACAGCTTGGCGGCCTGTTCCAGGGTCCGCGACGGTCGGGCCACCGGCAGGCGGCCGAAGGACAGGACGATGGCGGCGATGGCGATCAGGCTGGCCAGATCGAAGCGGCCGGCGACCTGCAGCAGGGCCAGCGCCGCCAGCGCCAGGCCGGCGAGAACGCGAGCCACGGGCACCGGCGGATGGCCCTGTTCGACCACCCGGGCGATGCAGACGCCGAGCAGGAACAGCGGCGCGGCCCGGACCACGCCAAGGTGGAAGCCCAGGTCGTAGATGGGATGATCCAGCACCGCCACGCAGATCAGGTCGCCGACCATCACCGCCGACAGCCCCAGGGCCAGCAGGGCCGAAGGGCTGGTCATCCGGCCGATCCAGCGCCAGGCCAGAGGGAAGGCGGCGTAGCAGACGATCAGCGCCGACAGGGACCAGCTCTGGTGGTTCCAGCCGCCGCCGCCGGGCAGGCCCCAGGCCTGGACCATCAGCGCCTGCATGACCATGGCGACGGGGGTGAAGTTCTCCGGGTGCTCGGGCGCCACGCCGGACAGCGCCGCCGCGGCCACCACCGCCGCCAGCGCCGCCAGCACGAACAGCTGGCCCGGCCAGATGCGGGCGATCCGCTTCCTGAGGAAGTCCAGAAGGCCGATACGGCCCGACAGCACCTGCGCGCCATAGGCCCGGCCGAGTACGAAGCCCGACAGGATGAGGAAGAAGTCGGTGGCCAGATAGCCCCGGGCGAACACCGGGTGCAGGCTCTGCAACGCCACCGGCGCCTCGGTTCCATAGTGATACAGCACGATCAGCAGGGCGGCGACGAAGCGCAGCCCGTCCAGCGCGCCGCCGCGTCCGCCAGCGGGCGGATTGGCGGATGACAGGGGCATGGCGCGCATCATAACGGGACTCCCGGGACCTCTTCCCCCGGCAGGTTGCATTCCCGGCGCCGCCGATTATCTGTATCCGTGAGTGTTACATAAGGAGTCCGCGATGTCCGCCGACCGCATGCCGGTTCTGTTCCTCGGCCACGGCTCGCCGATGAACGCCATCGAGGACAACCCCTGGCGACGGGCCTGGGCGGATCTGGCGGCGCGGTTGCCGAGGCCCAGGGCCATCCTCTGCGTCTCCGCCCACTGGGAGACGCAAGGCGCCCCGGCGGTGACCCTGGCCGAACGGCCGGAGACCATCCACGACTTCGGCGGCTTCCCCCGGGCGCTGTTCGAGGTGGAGTATCCGGCGCCCGGCGATCCGGCCCTGGCGGCGAGGGTGGCGGGCCTGCTGGCCCCCGACCCGGTCGCCGGCCATCCGACCCGGGGCCTGGATCACGGCGCCTGGAGCGTCATCCTGCCGATGTACCCGGACGCCGACGTGCCGGTGGTGCAGCTCAGCCTCGACCGGAGCAAGCCGAACGCCTGGCACCATGAGATGGGCCGCCGGCTGGCGCCGCTGCGCGACGAAGGCGTGCTGATCATCGGCAGCGGCGACATCGTCCATAACCTGCGGGCCATCGACTGGCGCACCGGGGCCGTGCCGCCCTGGGCGCCGCGCTTCAACGACGCCGCCAAGGCGCTGATCGCGGCGGGCGACCACCCGCCGCTGATCGACTGGCCGAGCCTGGGCCCCGACGCCGACGCCGCGATCAACAGCGCCGAACATTATCTGCCGCTGCTCTATGTGCTGGGCGCCGCGCGGGCCGACGAGCCGGTGGCCTTCTTCAACGACGAGGTGGTGGCGGCGATCTCGATGACCTCGGTGGTGATCGGCTGAGGCCGCCGACCCTCGCGCCGCCGGTCAGGCCGCCTTCGGCCCCCGCCGCAGCCGGGCCAGCCGCCGCAGACGCCGCCAGAAGCGGGTCTTCTCGGGCTCGGGGTAGGGCTCCAGGTTCCTGACGAACTGCTCGGCGCAGGCGCGCCAGGAGAAGGTCTCGGCGAAGGCCCGCACGGTCTTGCGGTCGAGATCCAGGCAGGCCAGGCAGGCCTCGCGCAGGCCGTCCACGCGGCCCGGCGCCAGCACCCCCGCGTTCGATCCCGGGATGATGTCGGCCGGCCCCGGGGCGTTGAAACCGGCCACGGGCGAACCGGTGGCCATGGCCTCGAGGATCACCAGGCCGAAGGTGTCGGTCAGGGACGGGAAGACGAAGACGTCGGCGCTGTTGAAGTGGGCGGCCAGCTCCTCGCCGAACTTGGCGCCGGTGAACAGCACCTCGGGGTATCTGGCCGCCAGCTCGGCCTTCTGAGGGCCGTCGCCGACCACCACCTTGGTGCCGGGCAGGTCCAGGCAGGCGAAGGCCTCGATGTTCTTCTCCACCGCCACCCGGCCGACGTTGAGGAAGATCGGGCGCGGCAGGCCCTCGAAGATGTCGGGCTCACCCGGCCGGCGGGGATGGAACAGGTCGGTGTCGACGCCCCGCGACCAGGCGGAAATGTTGCGGAAGCCGTGGCTCTCCAGCTCCTCGCGCATGGTGTCGGTGGCCACCATCATCCGGCCGGACGGCTTGTGGAACCACTTCATGTAGGCGTAGCCGGCGGCCAGCGGCAGCGGCAGCCGGGCCGAGACGTATTCGGGAAAGCGGGTGTGGTAGCTGGTGGTGAACGGCAGCTTCCATTCCAGGCAGACGCGGCGGGCGGCCAGGCCGACGGGCCCCTCGGTGGCGATATGGATGGCCTCCGGCTCGAACGACTTGAAGCGCTCCTGCACCGGCTCGTAGGCGCCCACCGCCAGCTTGATCTCGGAATAGGTCGGCAGCGGCACGGTGTTGAACTGGTCGGGGCTGATCACCTCGACCTCGTGGCCCATGGCGCGCATCTCGTCGACGACGCGCGTCAGGGTGCGGACAACGCCGTTGACCTGGGGCTCCCAGGCGTCGGTGGCCAGAAGGATGCGCATCAGGCGGCGGCGGCCTCCGGCAGGGCGAGGAGCTTGGCGCGGGCGATGGTGGCCCAGGAACGATGCCTGGCCCACTCCAGAATTTCGAGCCGGCCGTCGTGGTGCTCGACCAGGGCGGTGCAGCTTTCCACCCAGTCGCCGTCGTTGACGTAGAGAATGCCGTCCATCTCGCGCATCTCGGCCTTGTGGATATGGCCGCAGATCACCCCGTCGACGCCGCGACGACGGGCTTCGTCGGTCACGGCGGCTTCGAAGTTCTCGATGAATTGCAGGGCGTTCTTCACCTTCACCTTCAGATAGGCCGAGAAGCTCCAGTACCCCAGCCCCATCCGGCGGCGCGCCCGGTTGACCAGGGTGTTCAGCATCAGGAGCGTTCTATAGGACCAATCGCCGAGGAAGGCGAGCCAGCGGGCATGCTGGACGATGCCGTCGAACTCGTCGCCGTGCACGACCAGGAAGCGCTTGCCGTCGGCGGTTTCGTGGATGGCGTCGCGGGCTATGACCACGCCGCCGAAATGCACGCCGCAGAAGTCGCGGGCCCGGTCGTCGTGGTTGCCGGGCACATAGGTCACCCGCACGCCCTTGCGGGCCAGGCGCAGGATCTTCTGGACCACGTCGTTGTGGCTCTGCGGCCAGTGCCAGCCGCTCTTCAGCTTCCAGCCGTCGATGATGTCGCCGACCAGATAGAGGTGCTCGCACTCCAGGTGGCGGATGAAGTCGAGCAGCAGCTCCGCCTGGCACCCCCGCGTGCCCAGATGGACATCGCTGATGAAGACCGTGCGGCAGTTCAGAACAGGGACGTCGACGGACATTTTCGCTCCTGGCAGGCGCGGACCGTGACGCAGCTAGGCTGATTGCATGTCAGTCCTGTGAAGCCGTCACTGTTTCTGTTGCGGTGCAGCACGCCGGCGCCTAGATCAGCGTCATGGACGACGCCCGCCCAGCCCAGCGCGACACCCCCAAGTCCCGCCGCACCCGCGCCCGCATCCTCGACGAGGCGGTGCGGGTCATCGCCGACCGGGGCTATGGCGCCGCCAGCAACGCCGCCGTGGCCGAGGCGGCCGGCATCACCCGGGGGGCGATGCTCTATCACTTCCCCACCCGCGAGGCCCTGCTGGAAGCGGCCATCGACCACATCCAGGCCCAGCGGGCGGCGCTGTTCAGACAGGCGGCCGACAGCCTGCCCCCCGGCGGCGACGTCACCGAGCACGCCATCGAGAGCTACTGGGACCTGCTGCACCGCCCGCCCTTCGTGGCCTTCGCCGAGCTGGAGGCCGCCGCTCGCGCCGACCCGACGGTGCGCGACCTGCTGGCCCCGGCCCAGGCGGAGTTCGACCGCGCCCACATCGGCGACCATTTCCTCAAGATGCTGCACGCCGGCGCCGGCCCCCGCTTCCAGGCCAGCCGCGACCTCGCCCGCTTCATGCTGGAAGGCCTGGCCCGCGCCAACCTGACCTACGACCGCGACGACCGCGTCGAGCGCCTGCTGAGCGTCATCAAACGCGCCACCCACATGCTCAACCGCAAGGGCGACGTGATCGACCTGTGGGAGGAGTGATCCTGATTCCCTTCTCCCCTTGCGGGAGAAAGATTCAGCGACCTCGCCCCTTCTCCGCCGCGATCCAGCGGTCCACCCGCCCCTCGAGGATATCCAGCGGCAACGGTCCCGCCAGCAGCACCGCGTCGTGGAACCGCCGCACGTCGAAGCGGTCGCCCAGGGCCGCTTCGGCCCGCCGGCGCAGCTCGACCAGCTTCATCTCGCCGGTCTTGTAGGCCAGGGCCTGGCCGGGCCAGGAGATGTAGCGGTCCAGCTCGACCTCGATGTTCAGCGGCGACAGGGCGCTATTGTCGATGAAACAGGCGCGGGCCTGCTCGCGGCTCCAGCCCATCGCATGGACGCCGGTGTCGGCCACCAGCCGGCAGGCGCGCCACATCTCGTAGGACAGCCGGCCGAAGCGTTCGTAGGGGGTGCGGTAGATGCCCATCTCGAGGCCGAGCTTCTCGGAATACAGCCCCCAGCCCTCGACGAAGACGGTCATGTCGGCGTCGCGGCGGAAGGCCGGCACGCCCTGTAGCTCCTGCGACAGGGCGATCTGCAGATGGTGGCCAGGCACCGCCTCGTGCAGGGTCAGGGCCGGCAGCTCGTAGAGGCCGCGCTGGTCGAGATGCGAGGTGTTGACCATGTAGCCGCCGGCCACGCCCGTCGTCGGGCTGCCGCCGAAATAGCGGCCGGTGGTGTAGCCGTCCTCGATCTCACGGGGCACCGGCCGCACGCCGTAGGTCAGGCGCGGCAGGGTGCCGAAGAAGCGCGGCAGCTGGTCGTCGATGCGCTTGGCGATCTCGCTGGCCTTCTCCAGCAGGTCCTCGCGGCTCGTGGTGTAGAAGCGCGGATCGGTGCGCAGGAAGACCAGGAACTGCGCGTGCGTGCCGGTGAAGCCGGTCTCGGCGCGAACCGTGTCCATCTCCGCCCGGATGCGCGCGACCTCGTTCAGGCCGATCTGGTGGATCTCGTCGGGGGTGCGGGTGGTGGTCGTGTAGCGCCGGGCCAGCCAGGCGTAGAAGTCCCGTCCGCCGGGCATGCTGGCCGCGCCGAGCGTGTCGCGCGCGTGCGGCAGATACTCGGTCTCCATGAAGGTGACGAAGGCCCGCTGGGCCGGGCGCAGGCCATCGCGGACCAGGGCCGTGGCCCGGGCCTTCAGCGCCGCCCGCTCGGCCGCCGGGATGCTGGCCGGCAGGCGGTCGAGGGCGGTGACGGCGGCGTCGGTCTCCACCGGCGCGGCGGCGGCCTTGCGGGCCTGGGCCAGGGCGATCCGGGCGATCGGCGCCGGCTGCACCCAGCCGGTGGCGACGCCCCGGCGGGCATTGGCGGTGCTGTCGGCATAGAATTTCGGCATGGCCGCCAGCCGGCCGAGCCAGGCCTCGGCGTCGGCGGTCGAGGCCATCGGCGCGGTGGTGGCCAGGTAGGAGACCAGCCCGTCCCAGGAATCGTCGCTGGTGAAGGCCAGCCGCCCCTGGTCGAAGGCGATGGACGCCAGCTGGTCGTCGGTGATCCGGTCGAGGAAGGCGCGATTGAGCTGGCCGTCCTCGCTCAAGGCCGCGGGATCGATCGCCGCCAGCCGGGCGCGGAACCCCTGCAGCGCCGCCTTGCGGCGGGCGTCGGCGGCGGGCGTCACGTCGGGCATCAGCGCCAGGGCGGCGCGATCGCCGTTCTGGCCGGCCGAGATCGGGTTCTCCGCCGCCGTCCAGGCCTCGTAGTCCTTGACCAGGGCGTCCAGCGATGGCTGGGCGGCGGGGCCGGCCAGGGCCAGGCCGGGCGCGGCCAGCAGGACGAGGGCGACGATGAAGGGTTTGAACATGCGGCTTCTCCGGATCGGGCGGGCAGGCTGGCCCAGCTTGGCCGCCATCGCAAGCACGGGCTTGGCGAAACGCCCCGGAGCGGGGCATGGTCGCCTCCTTCGGTTTCGGGGGAGGAACCCATGAGCTTTCTGACGCGCCGCATCGCCATCGATGCGGAGATCGGCCACACGCAGGGCCACGGCCTGAAACCCACCCTGGGCTGGCCGCATTTGGTAGCCCTTGGCGTCGGGGCCATCGTCGGCACCGGCATCTACACCCTGACCGGCCAGGCGGCCGGCATGGCGGGCCCCGGGGCGATGTTGTCGTTCCTGATCGCCGGCGCGGTCTGCGCCGCCGCCGCCCTCTGCTACGCCGAGATGGCCACCCTGATGCCCCGGGCCGGCAGCGCCTACACCTACAGCTACGCGGTGATGGGCGAGACGGTGGCCTGGGTGGTCGGCTGGAGCCTGATCCTCGAGTACACCCTGGTCTGCGCGGCGGTGTCGGTGGGCTGGGCCGGCTACGCCTCTGGCCTGATCCTGGACTGGTGGCCGAACGCGCCCCAGGCGCTGCTCAAGGGCCCGGACGACGGCGGGCTGGTCAATCTGCCGGCGGTGCTGATCGCCCTGGCCGTGGCCGGGTTGCTGGTCCGCGGCACGCACGAGAGCGCCCGGGTCAACTTCGTGCTGGTGCTGGTCAAGCTGATCGCCCTGGCCGGCTTCATCATCCTGGCCCTGCCCGCCTTCAACCCCGGCCACTTCCAGCCCTTCATGCCGTTCGGCTTCTGGGCCCATGAGGTCGACGGGGTGAAGGTCGGGGTGATGGGCGCCGCCGCGATCATCTTCTTCGCCTTCTACGGTTTCGACGCCATCTCCACCGCCTCGGAGGAGACGAAGAACCCGGCCCGCGACCTGACCATCGGCATCGTCGGCTCGATGGTCCTCTGCACCCTGATCTATATGGCCGTAGCCGCCGCCGCGATCGGGGCCATGGCGCCCGAACAGTTCGCCAAAAGCGGCGAGCCGCTGGCCTTCATCATCCGTGGCCTGGGCCATCCCAAAGCCGCCTGGCTGATCGGGCTGGCGGCGGTGATCGCCATGCCGACGGTGATCATGGTGTTCATGTATGGCCAGACCCGGGTGTTCTTCGCCATGGCCCGCGACGGCCTGCTGCCGCGCGGCCTGGCCAGGGTGCACAGCCGCTTCGGCACGCCGGTGGCGGTGACCCTGTTCACCGGCGTCATCGCCGCCGTGCTGGGCGGGGCCCTGCCGCTGGGCAAGATCGTCGCCCTGGCCAACGCCGGCACCCTGGCGGCCTTCACGGCCGTGGGCGTCTGCTTGATGGTACTCCGCGTGCGGGAGCCGTCACGACCCCGGCTCTTCCGCGCGCCCGCCTTCTGGCTGGTC
>Ga0299912_10002326_pt1 | contig 15530 bp, 16 predicted proteins | sample RVTome_2_FD_207667 | JGI IMG/M metagenome (GOLD analysis project Ga0299912, IMG submission 207667) | Soil microbial communities from uranium-contaminated site in the Upper Colorado River Basin, Wyoming, United States - RVT95D214 (version 2) ... | reverse complement strand
GAAGCGCTGCCGTTTTCCAGAGTAACTCCTTCCTTGATCTTGACGACGCCATTTGCATCTTCATCCGCGCCGCCGAAGGCGAGGGTTGTGTCAAGACTACCACTTGCGCCGCTCTCCCATTGCGCGGCGCTTGCTTTGGAAATGAAGTCGAGCAGCAGTCCAGAAGCTGCTCCCACCTTAATTTGCACGAAAAAGGGCTTGTTGTTCTCACCCAAGCCGAACACGATGTTGGAAGCATTGCGCAGTTTGAAATCCCCACGGTATGTGCCGCCGACGGAAGGTGCGGTCAGTGACACCGAAACGTCCATAGTCTGCCCTGGAGCCACGTTTCCGGTCAGAGGTACAGAGGCAGGCACCCCTATCGAGTCGCCGCCGGTGAGCACTACGGCGTAACCAGCCGTCCAGGTGCAGGAGCCTCCATTGCGCAGCCGCCAGGTCTTCACAAAAACCAGTCCAGGTGCCACCTCGGTATTATCGGGGTAAGAGACGTCTTTCACAAATTCAGCTCGGTCACATGGAATGGGTGTTTGGGTAGGGGGGACTGGCGTGGTTGTGGGCGGCAGCGAGGTATTCGTCAGCGTCAAAGTTGGGGCGCTGGTAGTGGCGGGAGTTTGCGGTGCTGGGCTGCCCGCTTGCCCAACCTGGGTCAATTGCGCTGCTACGGTCTCCGCCGCCGCAGTATAGATTAGATTAGCCTCCGACGGTGTGGAGGTGCCTTTCCTGGGCATATTGCAGGAAACTAGAATAAGAGACCCTAACAATGCGAGGATCGAAAGTCTGGTTATCACCGGAGGCGATGTTTGTATAAACATTGGGATGGCAAAGTTGTAAATTGGCCTTGCGGAAGTTTCCAGGCCAGTCCCTGGAAAGGGGACAACCCTGGTTTTCAACTTTCGCAAGGCCGAGAGTAGTAACAGCTAAGCGGTAGGGTTACGGGATGTTGAATTTTACGACCACAGTCTCGCAGTTGCCGTCCAGTCCTTCCTTTGTGCATAGCGTGATGGTCGTTTTCACCTCGTGATCTTCGACCGGCGAATCCCCAAGCGAAGAGGCAACGTAAGCGGTCTTGCCGGCATCCAATGTGTCTTCTCCGGGTGGGCAATCCCCTGAACCTTCCAGGAATGGTTTGTCAGCGGAGGTAGGGCCGGATAGTAACGTGTCAGTATTCATATCCCGGCTTTTTATGCTCATTGACTCCAGGGTTTTTCCACCGGTGTTTTTGATTGTAATAACGACGTGTTTAACGCCGCCACACTTCTTTACAGTGTTATAAGAGGCGGAGAAGGAGGTCCCCGTGCCCGGTGTGCCGGTCGTCTGAGATGTTGGCAGTGGAGGCGGAGTTAACACCGGCAGGCTGGCTGTATCTCCAGAGACCGTTGTGCTCTCGCCCCAAACCCAGCAGTATGTACTTGGATTAGATGGGTTGCGGATATACCACCAGGTGCTGCTCGAATTGCGGCCAAACACCTCGGATGTTTGCCCAACGAGCAGGAATCCAAGGCGCTCATATCCGGGTCCTGGCCCCTTCCGGCAGTTCGTATCGATGGTTGCACTGATGGTGGGGAAAAGCGGCGTGAGCGTGGCCGAGGGCGGCAAGGTCATTGTGGGCGTTTCTGTAAACATGGGTGTGTCGGAAGGTGATGGAAGAGGGGTAAGCGTGTTTCCCACAGGTGTATCGGTTGGGGTGAGAGAAGGGGTGATGCCCTGCGCGAGGGGCGCGTTTTGGGTTAATTGGGCTTGCAGCGTAAGCGCCGCCGCAGTGTAGATCATATCCGCCGGAATTTGTGTTGGACCGGCGACCGTGGTAGTGCTGGGAATCTCACAGGCGCCAATCGCCAATGCGACGACGGAAAAAATGGCCAATAGACGGTAAAGCTTTGTATCCATACTTCTCCTCGCTTTTCCAGGAACTGGACTCAGAAATGTAATAGGTTCAAAATTCCCTGAATTCCACCAGTAAACCGTCTGTCTGACTATGAGTGTACAACGACTCTGCGGAAATTGCAACACCTGTTTAAACGTCTTGGGGCAAATGCATTCGCCCCTTTCTTCAACCGCAATCCCATATATGGGGGATCGGGGGCGTATTTATCAGGTAAAGCCCCACATATACACCCCAACTTCTCCCTTGGGAGGGGACTAATTGCTGAAATGCAATCGTCCCATAAAACACGTAGATCAGGGGTGCCGACCCCATTTAGCTCTCTTACCGGTTATGTTATATTGAACTGGAGACCAGCTCCAAGGGCAGCCTCGTCTTTAGCCTGGAGGGCAGGGCTGCCTGCATGGACCAGGGGCCTGTCCAGGTGACGTGTGCTGGCAGCACCCGGCCGCGCAGGTCCGCATCAGATTCGACGAACACCAGCTTGTTGGTGGGAGTGCGCCCTTTCCAGCGGCCGTTTACCTTCTCTTCAAAGAGGACTTCCACCACCTGACCCAGGTAGCCAGCATTGATTTCACCGGCGATTTTTTCCTGAAGCTCTTCCAGGTTTCGAAAACGCTGCCATTTTTCTTGGTCTGGGACATTGTCGGGCATGCGCCGCTCGGCTACGGTTCCGGGGCGGGGGGAGTAGCGCGCCAGGTGAGCCACATCCAGGCGCAGGTCTGCCAGCAGGTTGTAAGTGCTCTGGAACTGGGCCTCGCTCTCGCCAGGGAAGCCCACGATGATGTCGGTGGCAATCGACACACCTTCCGGCCTGTCTTTCAAGCGGGCGCGGATGTTCTCCACCAGCCTGCGGTAATCATCGCCCGTGTAGCCGCGTTTCATTTTAGCCAGGACAGCGTCGTCTCCGGCCTGCACCGGCGCCTCAATATGCGGCATTACCTTAGGTAATTCAGCCACGGTCTCGAGTAATCCGTCGCTCAGGTAGTTGGGGTGGGAAGTGAGGAAGCGGATGCGCTCCAATCCGTCCACATCGTGGATCCGGCGTAACAAACCTGCCAGGTCTGGGCCATCGGGAATATCCTTCCCATAGCGATCAACGATCTGTCCGAGCAGGGTGATTTCTTTAACGCCCTGGTCGACCAGGGCGCGGACTTCTTGCAGGATATCCCCCACGCCTCGGCTGCGTTCCACGCCGCGCCGGTAAGGGATGATGCAGAATGTGCAGGCGTGCGAACAGCCTAACACGACCGGCACGTAAGATGCCACCAGCATGCCGCGTTCCTGCAAGGGAAGGAGCAGGTCGCCGTCCATGGTAGCAAAACGCTTTTCGGTCTCATTTTGTTCCAGGTCGCGGCTCTCTTCCTGGGTGAGAAAAGCGAGGAGCGGGCCTGGATCGGAGGGCGGGGAGAACACGTCGACGAAAGGGAATCGCTTTTTCAGCGGTGCATTGCCTTTTACGCCTACCATACAACCCATCAGGTTGATCACCAGTTCAGGCCGTCTGTCTTTAAGGGGGCGCAGAGAGGTCAGGCGGCCATAAGCCTTATCTTCGGCGCTCTGGCGTACCACGCAGGTGTTGAGCACGATCACGTCTGCCTGCTCAGCGCTGCGTGTGGGCTGGTAGCCCAGGCGCTCCAACGCCGAAGAAACACGCAACGAATCGGCTACATTCATCTGGCAGCCTTCAGTCCAAATGTGATATTTCATGTCCGATATTATAACAAAAGGAAGGTGCTAGCAGGGCGATTGCAATCCCACAAATGGGGCTTTGCCCCATAACCTCACCCCCAATTTTCCTCCCTCATGAGGGCACATATCGCTGAAGTGCGATTGCCCTATAGTGCTAAAATTACCGCCATGCGCAAATCGCTCCTTGCAACGATCTTTCTGGTTTTTGCAGTTTTAGCCTTTTCGGCGTGGCTGGTTTATCAAGTTCCAGCGGTGAACAATCGCTTTTCCTGGCGGGTGGATTTTGCCCTGACATACCTGCGTGGGATTGTGCAGCCTGCCGGTGAACTTCCCACAGCCTTGCCGCCGCCAGGTATCGCTATTACTTCCCGGCCCGAGAATACGCCGGTCTTGTCGCCAACGGTCACTGTCTCTCCTAAAGCCACACTTGTTCCTTCTCCGACGCCAACCCCTTTGCCGAAAGTCGTATCCCTCCCGGCTCCACCTTACGAGAAGCAGGACATCAATAATTGCGGCCCTGCTGCCCTTGCGATGTACCTGCACTTCTTTGGTTGGGAGGGCGACCAGTTCGATATCGCCGACCTGCTAAAGCCCCATCGCGAAGATCGCAATGTAAATGTTGAAGAGTTAGCCTACTATGTGCGCACACGCGCTGGTTGGTTGAATGTCGAATACCGTGTGGGGGGCGACCTCCAGTTACTCAAGAAATTTCTGGCTGCGGGGATTCCGGTCATGATTGAGGAAACCTTCCACTTCGAGCAGCCTTACTGGCCTAATGATGACCTTTGGGCGGCCCATTACAATTTGGTGACTGGCTTCGATGACACCGCTCAGAATTTCACCGGACAGGATAGCTTTTACGGCCTCGACCGGGTTACTTCCTACCAGGCGCTGGACGAGTACTGGCAGGTTTTCAACCGTGTGTATATATTGGTCTATCCCCCCGCCCTGGAGGAAACCGTGAAATCCATCCTTGGAGAGGATTGGGATCCTGACGTGAATCGCCAGAATGCCCTGCAGGTCGCCCAGACCGAAACCGAAAGCGACCCCGATAATCCCTTTGCCTGGTTCAATCTGGGTTCCAATTTGGTTTATTTCGAGCGTTATTCTGAGGCTGCCCTAGCCTACGATAAAGCCAGGGAGATTGGCCTGCCGCAGCGCATGTTACGTTACCAGTTTGGCCCGTTCATCGCCTACTTTCACACCGGGCGGATCGATGATTTGATGGCGCTGGCGAAGTACGCCTTGCAGCGCACGCCTACTTCAGAGGAAGCTTTATTGTGGCGCGGCTGGGGCTATTACCGCCAGGGAGAGATGGCGGAGGCGGTCGCCGATTTCCAGACAGCCCTGCAGCGCAATCCCAACTACCAGGATGCCCGCTACGCCCTGGACTTCGTGCAAACTGGCGAATAAACAAAGAGCAAGGCGTACTACCGGTGCCGGCGCCATCGCCAGTAAGATCCAGCCTCGCCCGAGCCAGCGGCAAATGCGTTGACTACGCCTTTGGAGCGTGATAGAATGCATCCCGCAATGGGCGCGTAGCTCAATGGTAGAGCAGTGGCCTTTTAAGCCATTGGTTGAAGGTTCGAGCCCTTCCGCGCTCACAAATAAAACCTGCCGCAAGGCGGGTTTTTGGTTTTGGCGCTTGACAATTTGAGCGTCTCCCTGGAAAATGGGGTAAATTACCCTATACGTCAATTAACCGAGAAAGTTGATCTGGCTGGGTTGATCGCCTGGCTGACGCCCAGTCCCAACGCGCCTCGGTCGAAATTGGGGAGGCAGCGAAATGATAGGTTATGCCCAAGCCCTACTTCGAAATATGCTTGGTGAACAAGCGACCTTTCGTCCTGGTCAATGGGAGGCTATCGAAGCAATCGCCCTAAAAAAGCAACGCGTCTTAGTCGTCCAACGTACCGGTTGGGGTAAGAGCCTGGTATATTTCCTGGCGACCAAGCTACTTCGCGAAGGTGGTTCGGGGCCAACCTTGCTTATCAGTCCCTTGTTGTCTCTCATGCGAAACCAGATCGAGATGGCGAAAAAAATCGGAATCCGAGCGTTAACTATCAACAGCGCCAACCGCCAGGAGTGGGATCTCGCTGAATCCGCCCTGACCTTGAACCAATGTGATATCCTCTTGATCTCACCAGAGCGGTTGAGCAACGAGCGTTTCTTGAAGTCTATCTTGCCAGAGGTTGCTGGGCGGGTGGGATTGTTTGTCGTTGATGAAGCCCATTGTATTTCCGATTGGGGACACGATTTTCGCCCGGATTACCGCCGGATTGTCCGCATCCTGCAATTATTACCCAGAGGCGTCCCAATATTGGGGACGACCGCCACAGCGAATAACCGGGTTGTAGCTGACATACAAGTCCAGCTTGGCCCTGAATTAATAGTGTTGCGCGGCCCATTAGCACGCGAGTCGTTACGCTTGCAAAATATCCAGATGGCAAATCAGAGTGAACGCATGGCCTGGCTGGTGGAAAACCTGCCCAAGTTTCGAGGCAGTGGCATAATCTACTGCCTGACCGTGGCGGATACCGAACGAGTGACGGGTTGGCTCAAACAAAAAGGTTTTCAGGTGGAGGCCTATCACGCTGGGGATAATACAAAAATAGACAGGCCAGCTTTAGAAGAGGCCTTTTTGCACAACGAAATACAGATATTAGTCGCCACTGTTGCCCTCGGAATGGGATTTGATAAGCCGGACATCAGCTTCGTGATTCATTTTCAACGCCCTGGATCGGTGATCGCCTACTACCAACAAATCGGCCGCGCGGGTCGGGCCGTGGAACGCGCCTACGGTATATTACTGAGCGGTGTGGAAGACGACGAGATCCAAAATTACTTCATCGAGTCGGCCTTCCCCAGCCAACAAGCTTTTCAGGAAATTCTTGGCGCATTGGAAAGCCACGAGGCGCTTTCCTTTGAAGAAATCCTAGCGCACGTGAATGTAGCTCGCACCGTAGCTGAGAAGACGCTCAAGATGCTTGAGGTCGATGGAGCAATAGGTACAACCTTTGATGGAAAAACACTTTTTTTTCGGACCCCGAATCCCTGGCAACCGGATAGCGAGCGAATCGATCGCGTACTTGCCCTCAGGCGGGCAGAGCTTAGCCAGATGCAAGCATACGTCGATCATACTGGTTGTTTGATGGAATTCCTGCTGCGTGCGTTGGATGATCCCGACCCCAGGCCTTGCGGTCGATGCGCAAATTGCCTGGGTAAAGAGATGAATAGATCTGTTGCGCACGAGCTTACCGTTGAGGCTGAGAACTTTCTTAAAGGCATTTCCATAGATATCAAACCACGTAAACGCTGGCCGGTCGGCTTATTCCCCGAGCTAAAGCGGGTGATACCCTCGGAAGTGCAAAATTGTCCTGGTAGGTCATTATGTTATTATGGTGACGCTGGATGGGGGAAGCTGGTGCGAAATGGAAAATACGTGGATGGACGGTTTTCAGACGAACTGGTGGAGGCCGCCGCTCGCCTGATTTATAATGCTTGGAAGCCAGATCCTTTCCCTGAATGGGTGACAGCCATCCCTTCCCGGCGTCACCCTCTTCTGGTAAACGATTTTGCGGAACACCTAGTTGCACAATTGGGAATACCCTTCCTGACAGTGATAGAACGTACTGGAGAAGCAGCCGAGCAGAAAACGATGCAAAACAGCACAATGCAAGCTCGAAACGTTATTGGCACGTTGGCGATCAAGGTGGACATTCCTGCCACACCGGTATTGTTAGTGGATGACATTATTGATTCGGGGTGGACTCTGACCATGGCTGGCTATTTGCTGCGCACACACGGCAGCGGCGTGGTTTACCCGTTTACGCTGGCTCAAGCAACAGGGAGGAACGTAAGTTCATGAGTATTTCGTCTGACTCGCTGGTGATTTTGTTATTATGTTCCCGACTGGGCTTGCCGGCTGACCCGGACCCGGCGCCTCTGAACTTGCGAGAATGGAACCTGCTGGCGCGTAGCTTGCAGGCTGCCTCGCTGTGGCCAGGGGATTTATTAAATCTGGACCTTAAGGACGTGATTGCCCAGGTGGATATCGCTGTGGAAGAAGCCGCGAGGCTTTCTCGCCTGATAGAGCGCAGCGGTGCCATCGCCATTGAGATGGAGCGACTAGAATCTCTGGGTGTACATGCAATAACCCGAGCCGACAACATATACCCTCAGCGCTACCGCCAAAAGTTGAAAGATTCTGCTCCAGCAGTGCTGTTCTATGCCGGAAATGTCGAATTGCTTGGGCAACCAGGTATTGCCGTGGTTGGCTCCCGACATCTGGATCAGGTAGGGCAGGAATGTGCGGCCTTCATCGGCAACGTGTGCGCCTGGTCCGGGTTGGTCTTGTATTCTGGCGGTGCCAAGGGGGTGGATACGATTAGCATGGACGCTGCTTTGGAGGAGCGAGGTACGGCGGTCGGAATCCTGGCGGATAACCTGGAAAAAGCGATTCGAGCTCCTGCGACTCGCGCTGCTCTTAGCCGCGGCGATTTGTGCCTGGTTACGCCGTATGCGCCAGGCGCCGGTTTCTCGGTTGGCGCAGCCATGGGGCGAAATAAGCTGATCTATTCTTTGTCAGATTTTGCCATCGTCGTAGCCAGCAACGTTGAGAAGGGCGGAACCTGGGCGGGCGCGACTGAGGCATTGAAAGCTGGCTGGCTACCCGTCTTCATCCTGGATCACCCGGATATGCCAGAGGGCAACCGTATTCTCCTCCAGATGGGTGGATTGGCCTTCCCGTATCCTTTCCCGGAAAAGTTTTCGAAGCTGCCAGAATGGTTGCGGATACAATCTACATCCATCCAACCCAAGCCGACACAACTTGGTTTATTTTAAGGAGGCCCTGATCTGAAACCCAACCTGATTTACCAGATCAAGGTTACCCTGAAAGACACCCACCCACCGTTCTGGGGGCGCATCCTGGATCCCAGCAACATCACCTTGCTCAAGTTGCACGACATCCTGCCAATTGTGATAGATAGGGAAGACTGTCATCAGCAGCAGTTTTCTAATATGGCATACTGCAAACCGGCGGAAGTGGATCAATTAAAAAACTAATAGATAACAACTGCTCCCAATTTGGGAGATTCGTGCTATAATCTTTACGTGCGGATCATCTCGCGTAAACGCCTGATCGAATTCTGGCAAATTCACCCCGATGCGGAGCAGCCATTGCGAGCTTGGTTTGCAGAAGCTAAGAAAGTAAATTGGAAAACACCCGCAGAGATCAAAGCGCGTTATCGAAATGCCAGTATTCTACCCAACAATCGGGTGGTCTTCAACATCAAAGGTAACGATTACCGCCTGGTGGTTTCCATCGATTATAGATCTGGGAAGATCTATATCCGCTTTATTGGCGTGCACGATGAGTACGACCGGATTGACGCCACAAACATATAGGTAAGAGGATTAAGATGGACATCAAACCGATTCGGACCGAAGAAGATTACGAATTTGCTCTGAAGGAAGTCGAAAAGTTATGGGGAGCAGAGCCTGGAACCCCAGAAGGAGATCGTTTAGAGGTTTTATTCACGCTGGTAGAGGCTTACGAAGAGCAGAATTATGAAATCTTACCCCCAGACCCGGTCGAAGCTATCGCGTATTATATAGAGAGTCGCGGTCTGGACCGGCGCGATTTAGAGCCTTACATCGGTGGCAGCGGGCGCGTTTCGGAGGTGTTGAATCGCAAGCGGCCGTTGACGCTGCGAATGATCCGCAAGCTCCACGCCGGACTGGGGATTCCAGCAGAAGTGTTAATCAACGAACCCCAGTAGGAGAAAAGCGCCTTTACGGAGTTGTATCCCGAATATCTACTCGCCGGGTCTGCACTCGCCCTTGTAGAGCTCAATAGCGTCACACGTCTTCCCGTTCTTGAAGGCGCAGGTGCCTGTTTCTTCTTGCGTTCCCTGGTTTGCAATAGCAACTTATTCTCCGCCCGTTATGGCGCAAAAGCGACTAGCCGGCGAACCAATAACGAGGTGATTGGTTTTCCAGGTGTTGGTTTCTTTCACGGTCTCAAGGATTTTTTGTGCGTAATTTGAATATAGATGTGCCACCACTCGGATTGTTGCATCCCGTACGACAAGCCCCCGATTCCGCCCTGCATAAACCGGGTTCAACTCATTGGGCGGTTAGGAAAAGACCCTGAAAGTCGCTTCACCCCCGTGGGCAAAAAAAAACACTCACTTTAGTCTCGCTGTTAGCAATCGCTGGAAAAGCAAGGAAGGCGAGATGAAAGAGTACACAGACTAGTCGATAACGAAAAGTATTCCACAACTGATGCAAGTTACCAGAATCGGCTTTTGCATTTTCTGTATATGAGTCAAGGAAAAATCATGAAATCCTTCGACACCCAATGTATCAAGAAACTTACACCTTTTTGTCTCGTTCCTTGATTAGAAAGACCATTCATGACTACCTCAAGGTGAAATGTTCAATATATATTCTATATTATTACGGGCTCGCGCAGAAAGCTTGAAGTAACCATAACATCAACATACCACTCAAGATGGTAAGCATCACATTCTTTGTGCGCCAGGAGACTAGGCCTGCCAACATCCCGGCGATTAGACGAGGATTGGATGGAGATATATCCAGAGCGTTGTTGTAAGTGAGTAGCTGAGGTATTACAAGAGCGAATAGAACAGAAGCCGGAATAAACCGTAAAGCACGCTGTAAGAGCGTTGGGATTTCCCATTTTTCGAATAGGGCGATGAATGAAACTCGGATGATAAACGTACCTAAACCCAGACCTATCATGATCCACCAGATTTTCATCTTTTCCACTCCTCAATGAGCATACCAATCCCGATTCCAACCAAAACAGCAATTACCATTCCCGTTTTGAAGGGAATCCCTCTAGCCAAAACAGCGATTGCACCAGCAATGAATGCAGCAATTGTAGTTGGCCTGTCTTTCATGGCAGGTGTTGCCAGAGATAGGAATGTTAGTGGAATGGTAAATTCTAATGACCAATTGGCAGGCAGGCTGGCGCCAACAAACATACCGATCCCGACACTGATCTGCCAGGCAGTCCACATAGTGAGGCCAGATCCCAAGAAGTGCCAACAGCTATGCTCAGGAGAGGCACTCTCGCTGATATGCAGAATTGAAGCGGCGTAGGCTTGGTCGCTGAGCAAGTAAGCCAGCAAAGTTTTCCAACCGGCAGAGAGTCGCTTGAAATGAGGAGCGAGTGAGGCGCTGTAGATCATGAAACGTAAGTTAACCGCCAACGCGCTGAATAATACTACCAAGGCAGGTGCCCCAGCATTGATCAACTGTAATGCGACAATTAAGGCGGCTCCCGAGAAGATTAGGATTGACATTACCATGCCATGCGTTGCTGGTATGTTCGTTTGAATTACAGCAATACCGGAAATCAAGCCGAATGGAATCACTCCTACTAAGATAGGTAGCAACGATTTAACACCAGAAGAAAATTCGGAACAGTTAGTTGGCATGTGTCAAAGATACTTCACATGATGATTAGATCGATGCAATCATTTGGCAGTGCGAAAGGCAATACTCTAGCCCAGAAACATTTTTACAAGCGTATGCTTGCAGAAGCTTTTATCTATTTTGAATGCCAATTTGAATGCCAAAGATCGAAGGACCATTGGAGAGCTGCCCGTGATTTTTCAACAGCCGCCGTATGGCTCTTAAATTTTTCAAAAGAGAGCTTGATTTATAAAATAAGTTTTGATATAATTTTATTGTGTAAACTATATTTTCATTATATGAAAACATGTAGATTTGTCAATCCCTTAGGATATATGCCGATTTGGAGTGAAAACCCGCGGGCACCTTTGGGAATTTCTGTGGAGCAGCCCTCTTGCGTTTTATACGCGAAGCACGTACTGAACTGTAGTTTACTTTTCAGACCAGAATCATCGACGCAAAACTCCCAAGTTTATTCAAACGGGGCCCGCTTTGCTTACCAATATCACCAATGAAGTTAAATTATATTGGTGCTTCGATTGTATCCTTTGTACAGGAGGCCGTATATGAGTGGAGAGAGTGCATTCCAAATAATTTTGGAGACAGGAGTGGTAGGAATAATGCGTGCCAAGAACTCCGACCAGCTTTTAACGGCTGCAGAGGCAATTCTTGAAGGTGGCGTAAAAGTTGTTGAAGTAACAATGACCACACCCGATGCCTTGAATATTATTCAGCAGGCTACTTCGCAATTTGGAAAGAAAGTTTTGTTTGGCGGTGGATCAGTTTTAGATCCAGAGACAGCCCGGGCTGCTATATTGGCGGGCGCCCAATTCATTGTCTGCCCAACTTTGAATTTGAAGACTATCGAAATCTGCAATCGTTATTCCATACCGGTCGTACCCGGCGCTTACACACCCACCGAGATCCTTACCGCCTGGGAGGCTGGCGCGACCATGGTGAAAGTATTTCCGGCCAGCGCGGGAGGGCCCGCCTACATCAAAGCCATCAAAGCTCCCCTTCCCCAGGTAAAATTAACCGCCGTGGGTGGCGTGGACTTGGATAACTGCGCTGATTTCATCCGTGCCGGCTGCGAGGTGGTCGGCATTGGTGGCGAGTTGGTCAATCAAAAACTGCTCGATGCACGTGATTTCAACGCGATCACTGAGCGAGCGAGGGCTTTTCGCCAAGAAGTCGAAAAGGGCCGCCAAAAATAACCACAAACTAACCTCATCCTAAACGCCAGACCAACTAATCACCTCAGTATATTAAGTCCTAGGAGAAAAAATGATTGAGCGTCATGTGACCTTCGATGTCTTCCCCGAAAAAAAACAGGAATTTGAGAAGCTGTTCGTGGAAGAGTACCGTCCGGCGATGGCGAACATGCCAGGTTATATCAAGGTCGAACTATTGCGCGAACAAGAAAACCCTCAACGCTACCAGATGATAATCCGTTTCGACTCGCTCGACTCGGCCGCCGCCTGGCGCAACTCCAATGCCCATCAGGCGCTTTCACCCAAACTGAAATCACTCTATAGCGCCAGTCAACTACAGGTATACGATTTCATTGCATAGGGGGAGAGGATATGAGGATATAAGGATGGCTGAGGTCAACGGATCCAAGGGCGAAACTCGATATAACATCCGTGTCCTCGACCGGGCGATTCACCTGCTTTCACTCCTGTCGGATGGCAAGTCGCGCACACCGTCTGAGATCAGTGAATGCATTGGCCTAAGTTCAAGTACTACCTTCCGCATCCTGGCAACGCTTTCCTACTTTACCTTTGTCAAGCGCAACGAAAAAACCGGGCAATATAGCCTCGGTCTGGCCTGCCTGGAGCTGGCCCGCGCTTACTATGATACCAACGACCTGCGGCAGGTAGCGCTCCCCGAATTAGAAGCCCTGCGAGACGAGGTCAAAGAGACCGTCCACCTGTGCATTCTGGACAAAATGGAGATCGTCTACCTGGAGAAACTCAGTGGGTTGCACGCCATCGGCATAATGTCTTCACGCGTGGGAGGACGCTCTCCTGCCTATTGCACAGGCGTCGGTAAAACCTTACTGGCTTATCTGAATCCAGAACAGGTGCGTGCCTATTTTACCAAGCACGGATTACCCGCCTTCACAAGTACAACAATCACCAGCATCGACGAGCTGATGTACGAGTTGATGGAGATCAAACGCTTGGGATATGCTCTTGACCGGGGCGAACACGAGTATGAAGTGCGCTGCATCGCTACACCAATTTTTGATGTAGACGGCTTTGCAGTGGCTGCCCTGAGCATATCAGGCCCATCGGCGCGTATGGAACCATTGGAAAACAATCCAGAGATGATCGAAAAAGCCAAAGAAACCGCATTAAGAATCTCTCGCCAGCTTGGCTATGCCACTGGCAAATAAAGGAGGTAAAAAAATGCGCAAAATCATCAACCCAAGTCAGATAGAACCATCTCCAGAAATCCTAAAGGGATTCAAAGATCTGCTTAAAGTTTACAGCCCATCCTGTGTGGTGGCCGATGCCCAAGAGCGAGCCAACGTCATGCGCTCGTATCTGAAACCATTGACCAATTCGACACGCTTTGTCGGTCCAGCGCTGACCGTGCGCATGGAGCCAGGCAATCAAGTGGATTGCTTGGACGCCCTGGCGGTGGCGCAGGCCGGGGATGTGATCGTGGTTGACGCGGCTGGCGAGACCGAGACTTCCATTTGGGGTGGCTTGATGTCTGGGCTATGCCAGATGAAGGGCGTGGTAGGCGCGGTGGTCGACGGAGCCATCCGCGACACGGACGAGACCCGCGACCTGGGCTTCTTCATTTTTTCCAAAGCCATCGTCCCGCGCTCCACTCATACACCCTTCTCTGGGCGTATGGAACCGATTGAGATCAATGTTCCTATCCAATGCGCGGGGGTGCTGGTCCGGCCGGGCGATCTGGTGTTAGGCGACGAAATCGGCGTGGTGGTTATCCCCTTGGAAAACGCGGCCGAAATCCTGCAAAAAGCACAGGAACAGGCAGAAAAAGAAGAGATGACACGCGCTATGATTCGCCAGGGGAAAACGGTCGAACAACTCCTCGCAGAATTTGGCCGATTGTAGGTTTGCCCACCCCGCTTGTGAGTCATAAACTATAGATTAATCTGGAGAAAATCATTATGTCAGAATCTAAAAAACTCAGAATCGAACGTTTGCAGAGCATGATGGCTGCAGATGGCCTAGCCGCCTTGGTGTGTCGTTTGCCCGAGAATGTCGTTTACCTGACCGACTATTGGCCGCACCACGGTTTCTCTGTAGCCGTCATCCCCCAAGAAGGGACACCGCAGGTTTTCGTCCCGGAGGTTGAGGCAGAATATGCCGCACTAGGTTGGGCAACGGTCCTTCCCTTTGGTTGGGGCTTGTTAAAAGACGGCGATCTATATGCGAACTACCGGCAGTTTCTGACCCAGATCAAAGGAAGCCTGGGCCTGGCAGGCAAAAAGGTGGGCGTCGAAATGAGTTTCGAGGTCACCGGGCCAACCTACCGGGCGGCTGAGCCAGTGGTTCCCGCTGCACCTTGGAATAACCTGTTGGCGGATGTCTTTGCCGACGCTACCCTGGTGGACATATTCAACTTGATCCAAAACGCCCGCGCCATCAAGACCGATTATGAGCTGGGCAAGCTGCGTATTGCCAACGAGATTTCCGAGATGGGCCTCAACGATGCACTGGCTAAGCTAGAGCCTGGGTTAACCGAGGCACAAGTGGGCGCTCTGGTGGAATACAAAATCCGCGCCGATGGTCCGGGCCACAAGGGGGCGCGACTGGTACGCGCCAACGCCGAAGTAGCCGCCGGGCCGGTTGGTAGCACCAAAGGCACTCTGCTGATTCCCTCCACCGCTTACACCATCCAGGAAGGTGACTTTGTGATGATCGAACTAGCCACCGTCGTTGACGGCTACTGGTCCGATCTGACCTATATGGCCGTTGTCGGGGGACCGAGCGAGCGTCAAAAGGAGGTTTATAACCACCTGTTGGAGGCTCAGCAAGCTGCTGCTGGACAAATGCGCCAGGGGGCATCTTACTCCGATCCAGACCGGGCTGCTCGCCAAGTGCTGGAGAAGGCTGGCTTGGGCGAATATTTCGTCCACATCACAGGCCACGGAGTAGGCTATCGCTACCATGAGTTTGTGCCCTTCTTGATGCCCGGAGCGACTGGCACGCTGGAAAAGGGCATGGTCAGCAGCATTGAGCCGGGAGTCTATATCCCCGATTTTGGAGGGCTGCGCATTGAGGATAACGTGGCCGTTGGAGAAGATGACCCAATCTTCCTGTCAACCCCGCGCAAACCCTGGTAAGGCAATCCCTGCCTCTGTAGCCAAGGTCGGCGATCTCGACTACAAGGTACGTGATCTAACAATTTTCTAACGAACAGGAGGAAGTGACATGACATTCGAGAATCAAGTTGCCATTGTGACTGGCGCCGCTAAGGGCATTGGCTGGGGAATTGCCAAGGTCTTCAGCGAGAAATGGGCTAAAGT
>Ga0299912_10002325_pt1 | contig 15532 bp, 14 predicted proteins | sample RVTome_2_FD_207667 | JGI IMG/M metagenome (GOLD analysis project Ga0299912, IMG submission 207667) | Soil microbial communities from uranium-contaminated site in the Upper Colorado River Basin, Wyoming, United States - RVT95D214 (version 2) ... | reverse complement strand
TAGGTAGTAGGTCGTAGGTAGTAGGTCGGGGAAGAGAAGAAGAAAAAACCAAGAGAAATTTCGCCAGGTTAAGTTGGTTCCCGGGTAGTCGGAGAGGAGTATCTGGGGATTTGGAAGAGCCGGGGCCGGGAATGGGGGTGCATCTTGGGGGCGCTGGGACAAAAAGGCCTTGATAAATCGCCGGGTTAGCATCTCGAACAATCGTTCCTTTCCAGCCTTCATCCCTGACCCTTCATCTCTCTCTATATATGTAGAAATGGTGCAGTTTTTCTTGCCCCCACCTCCCCACCCTTTGCAGACAAAGGGTGGGCTACAAGGATGAGGGGCTGGCTCTGGGAATTTTTGAATTAAGGGATAGGGCTGTCGGAAAAGTTTCCGGCTGTAAAGGAAAGACGCGCGGCGGTCGGTCAGGAACTCAGCAGGAATAGACCTGTTGTTCGTGCTCGGGTTCGTAGTTGGCCATGATCTGTAACCACTCCTCCACCACCTGGTGCATGCCGGTCAAAGCCTCTTCCGGGGTCCGCCCCAGAGAAAAGCAACCGGGCAGGCTGGGCACCTCGGCCACGAAAAACCCGTGGCGGTCCTCTTCGATCACAATGTATAGTTTCATGGTCGCTCCCTCGCGCCCGCGGCGGAACTCTTTTCCCGCGTCCGCCGGCTGGTCAATGGAGCTGCTCGCGTTCCAGGAACTGGGCCGCTTCGGAAAACGGCGCTTCTTCCAGGAGCCCGCGCAACTCCGTCTCCAGGTCCCGCAGCCGGTAAATGAGGCGGATGACGCGCAGCCGGTCTTCCAGGCTCAGGCTCGAGCCATTGTTCAAGAGGTGGTCGAGATCGAGCGGGGCCAGGTGATAGCGCCGGCAGATTTCCAGATAATGGCACCGCTCCTTGACATAGGCCTGGAAGGCGCTTCCTTCAGCATTTGAATTCCCGTTCAACATCTTACCAACCTTTCTGCCCCTCTAGTAATAAGTGTAAGCAAAACCAATGCCAATTCTTGGGTAATGAAATAGACAACAAATTCATCTGGTTGGTAGGAGAGGTTTTTTTCGTTCTCGGTTAAGAGGTAAGAAGGTAATGGCTTGAATGGAAAAATGTAACCGTCCGCTTCTGAAGGGATTTCTCTAAAGGAAAAAAGCACTTGCGCGATAGAAGAAAACATGGTAAGAGATAGATCATCTGAAGTTGGAGGAACGGAGGAAGAGATGGCTAGCCCGGGCAAAAAGCAAAAAGGGGTCATTCGCTGGAAAAAAGCGAAAAAGGGCAAGCGGACGAAGCGAGCCAAGCGCCGGGGCACCACCCCGGCTTTTGCGGTGCACCCGGATAAAAAGTAACGCCACCGCTGGCTTTAGTCCTCTGGACGCATGCCCGAAAGACGCAAACATAGCCGGATGCCGGCAGCATATGAAGTCTTTCTCAAATGCCAGGGCCGGACTTCCATAGCCCGCAGTCGCGACATCTCTCCGCACGGCATCGGCCTTCTCAGCCAGGGAGCCCTGCCCCAGGGCGCGGCCGTGGATCTCTCGATCGTGCCGCCCGAAGGCATGCTCAATGTGGAGTTCCAGGGCCGGATCCGCCACTGCCTCCTTCACCCGGAAGCGGGCAAAGCCGGCCAAACCGGCAGGGCCTACCCCTACCTGGTCGGGATCGAATTCAGCGCCGAGGCCAAGGAGAGTTTTCCTTTCCTGGAGATCCAGGGCCGGGTGCTGCGCTACCAGGCCGCGCATTCGGTGTTGATCGAGGCGGAGGCCTCCTCGTGCTACCGGCTGATGACCGAGTTCGAGCGGTATCCGGAATGGGCCAAGGAGATCGTCAAGGCCAAGGTGCACGACCGCTACCCCGACGGCCGCGGCCGGCGGGTGGAGCTGGTAGCCAATATCTATTTCCGCAAGGTGCGCACCCTGCTCGACTACTCGTATGACGACCGCGGCCTCTGCCTGAGCTGGGTGAGCGCCGGCGGCGACCTGCAGAGCGTCAGCGGCCGCTACTTCTTCAAACCCCAGGGCTCGCAACGGGCCGCGGCCACCTGCGAGCTGTCCATGATCCTGGACTTTCCCGTGCCCAACCGCATCGTCCGCTATTTTTCCCAGATCGTCATGCGCCGCTCCATGCGCGATTTCAAAGTCTGGGCCGAGAAAAGTTAATGGAACCAGGTTCTTACTTGTAACTTAAAGGGTTGCGACGGAAGAAAAGGTTTGCATCTGGGCGGAAGATGTGGTTTAATAAAAAGTTCAAAAGAAATTGGATGAAGGATCATGAAACGAACCTATCAACCCAGTAATATCCGGCGCAAGCGGACCCATGGCTTTCGGCAAAGGATGGCGACTCCGGGCGGACGGGCGATACTGAGCCACCGGCGGCAAAAGGGTCGGAAGCGGTTGACGGTTTCCACGCCAACCAAATAGGCGATGGTTTCCGAGGGCCTGCCCCCGAGCGACCGCCTGCGCCGCGGCCGGGAGTTCGAGGCGGTTTACCGACAAGGCTGGAAGGCCCACACCCGGCACTTCGTCGTGCAGGGCTGGGCCAGGCCCGAGCGCCGGCTGCGGCTGGGCATCACCGTCAGCCGCAAGGTCGGCCGGGCGCCTGAGCGCAACCTGGTCAAGCGTCGGCTCCGCGAATTCTTCCGCCGGCATCGGCCGGAGATCCAACAAGCCGTGGCCGAAAACGCGGGAGTCGAGGAAGGCCTTGACCTGGTGATCATTGCCAAGCCCGGCGCTCCGGCGCTCACGCAGCCCGAGCTCGAGCGCGAGTTGATGGCCGGGCTGGGCAAGCGGCGGGAGTCGGGCCCCAGGAGCAAGAGCTGAACCATGGTGCGCGCGGCCACAGCCTTGGTCCGGTTCTATCAGGCTTTGGTGCGGCCACTCTTGCCCCCGGCCTGCCGGTTTGTGCCGAGCTGCTCGGAATACGCCCTGGAAGCCCTGCAGCGCTACGGTTTTGTCAAAGGTTCCTGGCTCGCGGCCCGCCGGATTTGTCGCTGCCACCCGTTCCACCCGGGCGGCTTTGACCCGGTGCCCTGAGCCGAAACGGATCAAGACCCGATGAATTCCGATAGCAAAAACTTTATTCTCTTTATCATCCTCTCGTTCCTCATCATCCTCACCTGGTCGCTGTTCATGGCGCCCAAGTCCAAAAAGCCGGCGCCCGGCCAGCCCACGGTGCAGGCGCCGGGCCCGGAGAAACAAGCGCCTTCCGCCCCGCAGCCCGCGACCGGCCACACCGCCGGCGAAGCCGCGGCCGCCCAGCCGCCGGCGGTCAAGCCCGCGGCTACGGTCAGCGGCGAATTCGCCGCCGGCCCCGAGAAAAGGATTGGGGTCCAAAACGGGGTGTTCGAGATCGAGTTCTCCAGCAAAGGCGCGGTGCCGGTCTCCTGGAAGCTGCTCCAGCATAAGGACCGGGTGTATTTTCCCTACGAGGTCAACCTGCGCTGGCCGCCCATTACCAAGATTGAGCCGTTTGATCCGGAGCCGGTGAACATGGTGGACCCCAAGCTGGCGCCGGGGCGCGAGCCGTTCCGGTCCGAGATCCACCTGGGCGGCCTGGTCGTCCCGGAACAGGCGGTCTGGGAGACGGAGACGGAAAAACTGGAACTCTTGCCCGGCTCGGGTCCGCAAAGCCTTTCCTTTCATCTCCGCACGCCGGACGGGTCCGTGCTTACCAAGAGCTATACCTTTCGGCCCGATGACTACACGGCTGAACTGGAAATCTCGCTCAGCCCCGGCCCCATTCCGAAACCGGACCAGCCGGTCCAGGTCATCACCCGGCTCTCTTATCTCCACGATCCGGGCAGCCGTTTAACCAGCGGTATGAGCAGCGTCAACTTTGTCGGGCCGCTTTGCTATACCGGCGTCAAACTTTACCAGGCCAAGGCGGACAACCTGGTCAAAAAGGGACCGGAAGAGCACAGCCCGGTGACCTGGGCCGGCTTCACCGAGAGCTTCTTCCTGACCGCGCTCTTGACCGAGCCGGCCGGCTCCATCACCTGGGAGGCCCGTTACAGCGGCCCGGAGGACTTGCGCCAGGACAAGAAAGCCGCCAAGGAGCTGACCGGCGAGCTGCGGGTCAGCCCGGGCGAGGCGGAGTTGAAGACCGGCACTCTTCTCAAGGTCCGGCTGTTCGTGGGGCCCAAGCAGCGGGAGCTCCTGGCTAAAGTCAACGACAAACTGCCCCTGGCCATTGACTACGGCGTGCTCTACATCCTGGTGCGCCCCCTGATGTGGTGCCTGAACCAGCTCTACCAGGTCATTCCCAACTACGGCGTGTGCATTGTCGCTCTCACCGTGATCCTGCGCATGGGCATGTTCCCGCTCACCCGCAAGGGCCAGCAGTCCATGAAGGAGATGCAGAAGCTGCAGCCGGAGATGCAGAAGCTCCGGGAGAAGTATCCCAAGGACCGGATGAAGCAGCAAGAGGAAATGGCCGCGCTTTACAAAAGATACAAGGTCAATCCCCTGGGCGGCTGTTTGCCCATGCTCTTGCAGATCCCGGTCTTCTTCGCCTTCTACAAGGCGCTCTTGATCTCGGTCGAGCTCCGCCACGCTCCTTTCTTCGGCTGGATCCAGGACCTCTCCGGCCGCGACCCGCTCCTGGTCTGGCCCGTGCTCATGGGCGCCACCCAGGTCGCGATGCAAAAGATGACCCCCACCACCAGCATGGACCCGACCCAGGCCCGGATGATGATGCTCATGCCCCTGGTCTTCATCTTCCTGCTCCTCTACTTCCCCTCCGGGCTGATCATCTACTGGACCGCCAGCAACCTGGTCGGCATCGGCCAGCAGATCTATGTCAACCGCAAAGGCTAGGAGCCCGGATGAGTTCTTCCGCGAACGACCACCCCTCGGGGGATACCGAATCGAGGTGAATCAGCATGGCAGAACACGATCGCCCGGATGGGGATGACGGCGAGCAGCCCGAGGCCAAAGGCGCGGCCGAACCCGATGAGGAAACCGCCGAGTTCCGGGGCGACCGGCCGGGCCACGAGGCCGAGCCCGGGGCCCGCCAGGTCCCGCCCGCGGAGCTGGTCGAGAAGGCGCGCGAGCTTTGCGAAGAGCTGGTCCGCTTTTTCCCCTTGGGCCAGATGCCCAGCATCCGCGCCCGCCACGACGAAGAGACCATCTTCCTCCAGATCGAGGGCGACGGCTCCGGCCTGCTCATCGGCAAAAAGGGCCAGACCCTGGACGCGCTTCAGTACCTGCTCCAGCGCATGGTAAATCATAATGTATCTAACAGAATGCGGGTGGAGCTCGACACCGAGAACTACCGCAGCCGCCGGCGCAGCCAGCTCAGCGCGCTCGCCCGCAAGGTGGCGGACGAGGTCCGCGCCAGCGGCCAAGCCCAGGCGCTCGAGCCGATGAGCCCCACCGAGCGCCGCCTCGTCCACCTCGCGCTCCGGGACATGCCCGACGTGGTCACCGAGAGCGAGGGCGCCCCGCCCGAGCGCTACGTGGTCATCCGGCCCCGCTTCGCGGCCGAGCGCGACGACTCCTCTGAAGACTGAAAGGCGTTAGACTTTAGGCTTTAGACCTTAGACTTTGGAACCGCATTGCTTCGCTTTTAATACAGGTCTGTATGGTCAACGCTTAAGCCTAAAGTCTAAAGCCTAAAGCCTAATGCCTAACACCTCTCCGATCATCGTCGTCGGCGCCGGCCACGCCGGCTGCGAGGCCGCGCTCGCGGCCAGCCGGCTGGGCCTGCCCACCCTGCTCCTGACCATCCGGCTCGACACCATCGCCAAGATGTCCTGCAACCCCGCGATCGGCGGCCTGGCCAAAGGGCAGCTGGTCCGCGAGATTGACGCGCTCGGCGGCGAGATGGCCCGGGCGATTGACGCCACCGGCATCCAGTTCCGCCGGCTCAACACCAAGAAAGGCCCGGCCGTGCGCTCGCGCCGCGCCCAGGCGGACATGGCGGCCTACTCCCGTTATATGACCGCGGCGGTCACCGGCCAGGCCAACCTGACGGTGCGCGAGGCGCTGGTGGACGCCGTGCTCACGGAAAGAGATCGGGTTTGCGGAGTTCGCTTGAGCAACGGCGAATCGCTCCCGGCGCGGACCGTAATCCTCACCACCGGCACCTTTTTGCGCGGGCTGATCCACATCGGGCTGGAGCACCACCCGGCCGGCCGCATCGGCGAGCCGCCGGCCGAGAACCTCTCGCCCTGCCTGGCCGCGCTGGGGTTCAGGCTGGGCCGGCTCAAGACCGGCACCTGCCCCCGCCTGGACGGCCGCACGCTTGATTTCTCCCGGCTCAAGCCGCAGCCGGGGGACGAGCCGCCCTTGCCTTTCTCCTTCGACGCCGAATTCAGTGCCGCCGGTTTGCAACCGGCGGTCCAAAATAAAATTGTATGTTACCTTACATATACCAACGAGCGCACCCACGCCGCGATCCGGGCCGGGCTTGCTCGCTCCCCGCTTTTCAGCGGGGTGATCCGGGGGATCGGGCCGCGCTATTGCCCGAGCATCGAGGACAAGGTGCACCGTTTTCCCGACCGGACGCGCCACCAGATTTTTTTGGAGCCGGTGGGGCTCCGCACGGTGGAGATCTACCCCAACGGCATCTCCACCTCCTTGCCTGACGACGTGCAGGCGGCCCTGGTCCATTCCATCCCCGGCCTGGAGCAGGCCAAGATCCTCCGGCCCGGCTATGCCATCGAGTATGATTTTGTTCAGCCCACCCAGTTGCTGCCGAGCTTGATGACCAAGGCCATCGCCGGCCTGTTTATGGCCGGCCAGATCAACGGCACTTCCGGATACGAGGAGGCCGCGGCCCAGGGGATTATGGCCGGGATCAATGCCGCGCGCTTTTGCCGGGAGGCCGAGCCGCTGATCCTCGACCGCGGCCAGGCTTACATTGGAGTGCTGATTGACGACCTCACCACCCGGGGCACCGAGGAACCCTACCGCATGTTCACCTCCCGCGCCGAGTACCGGCTGCTCTTGCGCGAGGACAACGCTGACTTGCGGCTCTGCGAGCTGGGCTTTGGTATCGGCCTGGTGCCCGAAGCCAAGTTTGAGCGGTTCCTGCAAAAGAAGGAGCTGATCGAGAAAACCCTGGCTTCTCTGGAGCAGCCGGTGAGTCCGGCCGCGCAGTTGAATGCCTGGCTTCAGGCCCATGAGTCCGCTCCGCTGCCATCGTCCGTGAGCCGCAAGGCCCTGCTCCGCCGGCCCGAGATTCTCTTTGCGGATCTTCAAGAGCTGGTTCCTGACCTTGCTTCCCTTCCGCCCGAGGTCGCCGAGGAAGTGGAGATCATGGTCAAGTATGAGGGCTACCTGGCCCGCGAGCAGGCCGAGGTGGAGCGCTTTCAAAGGCTCGAGGCGGAGCGCATTCCCGCGGGACTCGACTATAACCGGATGCCTGGGCTTTCCCGCGAGGTGCGGGAAAAGCTCTGCAAGGTGCGGCCCCTGTCCTTGGGCCAGGCCGGCCGCATCCCGGGCGTGACCCCGGCCGCCCTGGCCGTGCTGCAAGTGTATTTGAAAAAAATTTCTCTTTCCGCTGGGCCCGGCCATGGATGATCCGGATCGCCAACTCCTTCTGGCCGGCGCCCGGAGCTTCGGTCTGGAGCTAGGGCCGGCGGAGTTCAATCGCTTCGACCAATACCTGGCCCTGATCCAGAAATGGGCGGGCAAGGTCAGCCTGACCGCGCTCCGGGGCGACCGGGAGATCGTGCTCAAGCATTTCCTCGACTCGCTCGCGGTGCATCCGCTGCTCTCTGACCAACTTTTCGTCATGGACCTGGGCGCGGGCGCGGGCTGTCCCGGCATCCCGCTCAAGCTGGTCCGGCCTTCGCTCCGGCTCCTGCTCCTCGAATCCAAGTCCAAGAAAGTGAGCTTCCTCAACCAGGCGATCCGCACCCTGGAGCTGGCGGATACCCGGGCCATCCAGCAGCGGGCCGAGAGCACGCTCTTCCAGGAGGGGATCAAGGGCCAGGTGGACGTGGTCCTGGCCCGGGCGGTCGGGAAACTGGACTGGCTGATCCGGTTGTCCGCGCCGTATCTCAAGCGGGGCGGCCGGCTGATCGCGATGAAGGGGCCGGACCCGGAGCCCGAGATCCGGGAGGCGGGCCCGATCCTGGAGGCGCTTCGCGGCCGGGTCCTGGAAGTCCGGCACTACGATTTGCCGGAGACCGGGGGCAGCCGGAGCCTGGTGGTGGTGGAATGTTTCACGTGAAACAGGCGGTTCAGTGGACAGTAAACAGTGCACGGTGGACAGTGAAGAAAGAAGAAGTTCCTTGTCAACTGTGCACTGTCCACTGTTTACTGTGCACGATTAACCGTTTCACGTGAAACCCCGGAGGGGAACCGCCCGCGCTCGACGGCCGCGGGTGCGCACCCCTCGAAATCATAGGTAATCTATATTACAATTTGTTGGACCTGGCCCCTGGCCCGGCCGGGCTCCGGGCCGCCCCGCTCCCGCGGGCGTCAGGGATCCGCCCGCACGGCTCCCTTGCCCTCCACCGTCTCCCGCAGCGCCTCGGCAAAGCTTTGCAGCTCGGCAATGGCGGCCTGGATCTGCCGGGCCCCCGCCTCCACCCGCTGGGCCTCGGCGTGGACCTGGGCCACGGAGCCGGCGAGCTGTTCGGAGCCTTGGGTCTGCTGGCGGGTGGACACGGTGATTTCGCCGGCCGAGCGCGAGGTGGTCTCGGCCAGGGAAGAGATCCGCTTCAGCGCCGAGACCGTCTCGGCAATGACCGTGGCCCCGGCGGCAACTCTTTCCCGGCCTTTTTCCGCCAACTCGTGGCTCTGGAGCGTGGCGGCTTGAATTGTCTCCACCAGGCCGCGAATTTCCCGGGTGGCGTCCGCCGCCCGGACCGCCAGCCGCTGGGTGGCCTCGGCCACCACCTTGAAGCGCTGGCCGGCCGCGCCGGCGCCGGCGGCTTCGAGCGAAGCATTCAACGCGAGCAGCTCGGTCTGGTCGGAGATCTCGTCCATCAATTCCACGCCGCGATAAATTTCCTGGAAGCGGTCCTCCAGCTCTTGCATCGCCAGGCCGATCGCTTGCACCTGCTCGGAGATGCCGGCAAAGCCGTCCCGGACCTCCGCCAGTTTCTGTTCGCCTTCCTGACACGCGGACAGGGTGGAATGGGCGATCCCGTCCACCGTGCCCGCGCCCTCGGCAATGTGCCGGGCCGTGGCCACGATTTCCTCAGCCACGGTCGAGGCCTCTTCGACCGCCGTCGCCTGTTCCGTGGCTCCGGTCGCCTGCTCGGCGCTGATCGCATGCAGGGTGCTGACCGTTTCTTCCAGCCGGCGGATGCCCTGGCGCAGGTTCTCGACCACGGACTCCATGGCCTGGACGTGGCCGCGGATCGAGCCCATCATCCGGTTCAGGGCCGCGCCCAACTCGGCCAGCTCGTCATTGCTGACCAGGCGCAGGGGCTGGCCGTAATCTCCCCGCCGCACTTTTTCCGCGACGCTCTGCAAAATGCGAATCGGCCGGGTGGTCTCGCGGGCCGCGGCGATGCCGAGGAGCAAGGCAAGCCCCAGGCCGACCAGCCAGACGGTCAGGTAAAAGGTTTTCAGACTTCCCATTCGCGACTGAAAGAACCGAGACGAGCGGATGCGGGGATCCAGGGAATTCTGGATCTGATCCGCCAAGTCCGCTTGGACCGCGGCCGGAAGGAGTTCCTCCATCCGGGCCATGTTCTTCAGCACGGCATGGGTCTGGCTATAGCCCAGGACCACCATGTAGCCGGCGATTGCTCCGACCAACACCATCAGGATCAGGTTGAACTTGAAGCGCAGCGAAAGCCGGAAGCCGGCCAGGCGGGCGGCCTCGCTCTCGGGAAGCAGGGCGACGGTTTGCTGCAGGATCGGCTCAACCACCCAGTGGGCGGCGTAAATGGCCATGGGGACCGTGATCAGCCCGGCCACCAGGCCGCCGAGAAAGCCATACCCGATGACGTCCGAAGGCCAGCCGAGGTTGCGGGCGATGATCCAGCCCCCGGCGGCGCCGCCGATCACGAAACTGGGAAAGGCAAAGAGGGCGCAGAAATAGGGGAGGTTGACGCACCGTTCCTGGACCGCCTGCACCTGGCGGTCGGTGAGCGCCGCCTTGGCCCCGAACGAGTCCAGGAAGCGGAGAATCGGCCGGGAATAGAAATAAACGATCGAGCAATAAATTGTAAGCAATATTACTATTATTGGAATGGGGTGGTAGAGCATGAGCGGGAGCTCTGCCGGGGTGGCGCCCTGTCCGAAGTAAATCAAGAGCTCGATGACCAGCACGTTGAAGCCCGTCACCGGCAGGATAATCCAGAGCAGGAGTCGGCCTAAAAATTGAGGCTTGGTCATGGTTCTAATCCTCCTCTCATCCTTTTCCCGAAATACTTCGAGAATCGGCGGAACCGGGATAGAGGGATAAACTCTTCCTGGTGCTTCTTAAAGATGCGACCGGGCCGGCCTCAAGAGAATTCGGCCCCGGGCCGGCCCCCCTTGCTTACTTCCACCGTGGCCCGCAGGGTCTCGGCGAAACTCTGCAGCTCGGTAATGGCGGCCTGGATCTCTTTGGCCCCGGCCTCGACCCGCCGGGCCACCTCGTGCACCTCGGCCACCGAGGCGGCCAGTTGTTCCGCGCCGGTGGTCTGCTGCCGGGTGGAGAGGGTGATCTCGCCGACCGCCCGGGAGGTTGAGTCGGCCAGGGCCGAGATGCTCCGGATCGCTTCCATTGCTTCCGCCATCACGCTGCCGCCGGCCGCCACCTTGTCCTGGCCGCCCTCCGCGATCTGGATGGTCTTCATCGTGGCCTGCTGAATGGTCTGCACCAGCTCCCGGATCTCCCGGCTGGCCTCCGCCGCCCGGTTGGCCAGGCGCTTGGTGGCGTCGGCCACCACCATGAAGCGCTGACCGGCCAGTCCGGCCCCGGCCGCCTCCAGCGCCGCGTTGAGGGCGAGGAGTTCGGTCTGCTCCGCGATTTCGCCGGTCATGGCCACCATCTTGTAGATGGCCTGGAAGCGGTCTTCCAGCTCGCGCATCGCCGCCAGGATGGCGGCCACCTGCTCCACGATCCCGCTGAACCCGCTGCGCACCTGCACGAGCTTTTCCTCGCCCTGGCGGCAAGCGCCCAGAGTGGAATGGGCAATCTCGTCCACGCTCTTCGCCTGCTCCGCGATCTGGCGGGCGGTGGCCGCGATCTCTTCGGCGATGCTCGAGGCCTGCTGCACCGCGCTCGCCTGCTGGGTGGCGCCGGTGGATTGTTCCGCGCTGACCGCAAGCACGGTGCCGATGATCTCGTCCATCCGGCGGATGCCCCCGTGCAGCCGCTCCATCACCGAGGTCAGGGCCTGCATCTGCTGGAGGATGGTGGCCATCATCCGGTTGAAGGTGGCGCCCAATTCCGCCAGTTCGTCGTTGTTGACCAGTTCCACCGGCTCTTGGTAGCGGCCCTGGCGCACCCGCTCGGCCGCGGCCTTGAGCAGGGCGATGGGCCGGGTGATCTCTTTGGCCGCGGCGATGGCGATGACGAGCGCCATGGCACAGGCCACCAGGAGCAGGGAGAGGTAGAGGGCTTTCAAGTTTCCGAGCCGGGACCGGAAGTAGGCGGAGGAGCGCACGCCCGGCTCGCTCATCGTCTTCACCTGGTCCTTGAGCTCGGCCCGGGCCGCGGGCGGGAGCATCTGCTCCATCTGTTCCAGGTTCTCAAGCATGGCCTGGTTCTGGCGGTAGCCTACCAGCACGGTGTAGGCGGTCCAGGAGGCCACCAGGATGATCACGGCGACGATCAGCTTGGCCTGGGCCGGAATCCGGAAGCCCGCCATCCGGGCCGGCGGCAGCTCCGGCGCCGCGGCGGCGATCAGCCGGGTCACCGGCTCGGCCACCCAGTGGTAGCCGTAGACCGACATGGGCGCGGTCAAAAAGACGCTGACCGTGCCGCCGAAAAAGCCGTAGGCGGTCATGAACGAAGGCCAGCCCAGCACCCGGCCCACGAGCCAGGTGGCGAGCGGTCCGCCGACCATATAAAAGGGAAAGGCGAGGACGGCCATTAAGTAAGGGAAGTTCACGCTCCGGTCCTGGACCCGGAGCAGGGTTTCGACCGAGGGAGCGGTTTCCGCAGCGCCCCCGGCGAGGAAGGCGAGCAGGGGTCGGACATAGAGATAGGCGCACAAGAAGAAGATGGAGAGGAGGGTCGCTACCACCGGGCCGGGGATATTCAGTATCTGCCAGAGCTCGGCCCAGGTAGGATTTGTAACATAGTAAACAAGAATTTCCAGGCCGGCGACCTGGAAGAGGGCGAGGAGTCCGCCGACCGCGACCATGCGCAGGAGGAACCGCCGGGGGGTCAGCCGGGAATGCACACCGAGTTCAGTCACGCGCTTCCTTTCTCAGGGCTTTCTGGACCTGGCGGACGCCGGCCAGGAAGATGTTGCGGGCGATCAGGCTTGGCTCCCGGTCGGCCAGGGCCTGGAGGCACTGGGCCTTGAGTTCCAGGGCTTGGCGGGGCTCTTGGTCGTTGCTGTCAATCACGAAATCGGCGAGGTGGAGCGCGAGCTGGGTCTGGCCGGCTTGTGCCAGCTCCCGCGCCCGTGCCAGCAGCTTTTGCGGGTCGCCGACCAGGCGCAGCACTTCCTGGGCAATGGCGCGGCTGGAGGCGGGGAAGAGATGCGCGGCGTTGCCATCGTGCCACCCGTGGTAGCGGCGGAGGATGGCCTGGACGATAAAGTAGGGATGGCCGTAGATGGGCTTTAGGTAAGGGCTGTCGGCGAACTCTTGAGGCCAGGTGAAACGGTGCAGGATTTCCTCCGGCCATTTCCCTTGGTTGAGCATCCCAACCACTTCTGCATGAAGATGGCGCAAGGCCCGGGCCACGGTCGTGCAGGCGCGCTTGATTTCCTCGGCCCCCTGGATGGCCGGGCCGTGTCCGGGGAGCAGGAGCTCGGGCGAAAGCCCGGCAATGGTCTCGAGCGCTTCGGCCCACTCCACCTCGTAGCGCTGGACCTTGAAGGGGTTGCCCACGTTGGGGCAGGACCAGACCCAGAGGTCGGTGGCGCACACGGTCTTGCGCTCGGGAATCCAGAGCCAGCAGGTGTCGTCGGTCTCGCCCTGGGCGTGGCGGAGCTCGAAGGTCAGCCCGCCGAGACGGAAGCTCAGGGCCGAGGAGAAGGTGAGGTCCGGGTAGATGTAATTGCGGGCAAAGGCCGGGAGCTTATCCGGTATGGCAAACTGGATGCGGTTGATGTGCTCGTGGTAAGGGAGCATCTCGCGATAGCGGTCGAAGCGATGGGGCAGGTTCTCGTGGGCCACGATCATCGGCCGCGGCTGGCCGCGCGCTTCCGCGTCCTCCCGGATGGCGCCGGCGCCGAAGGCGTGGTCGGCGTGGCCGTGGCCGTAAATAATGTAGCGGACCGGGGGCGAGCCGAGGGCCTTCAGCTCCTGGACGACGCGGGGCCCGTAAAACTCGAAGCCGGGGTCAAAGACCACCACGCCTTCCCCGGTTTCAATAATGCATACATTGGCCCAGAGCTGGAGCAGGTGGATGCCCGGGTCGAAGTGCTCGACCCCGCCTTCCATGGAAAGCAAGGGCCGGCTGCCTAATCCTGCGAATTCCGCCATCTTTACTTTTCTCCGGAAGAGGTTTCGTTTGGCACAATCCCCACTATTCAAAATGGTATAATATGGGTAGCCCTTTAATCCACCTTCCTCCGGCAGAGCACGAACCAGTTGGGCATCGGGCTCTCGCCCTGCTTGAAGGCCCGGCCGATCATTACGTCCTTGGAGACCCAGCGCAGGTTGTCCTTGGTGCCGCCATAGATGAACATGGTGGGGAACACATCGTTGGACTTGATCTCCGGCCACCCGGGCGGGTGCTCGGCGGGGATGCGGGTGTAGTCCACCTGCACTTCGTTTTTGTTTTTGGGGTTCATGCCCACCACGTAATAACCCGGGCCGGTGAACCACATCATCGCCTGGTTGTTGTAGCCGGCCATCTGCCGCTTGGAATCGTAGTAAAAAACCTTTTGGAAGCGGGTGAAGAGCGGCAGCGAGTTCTTGCCCTCGAAGGGGAAGGGCTTGAGCGCGGGCGCATTCGGCGGCGCCAGGTAGTCGAAGGTGAGCGGCTTCGAGTTCTCCGCGATCTCCCAGAGCTTGATCTGCTGGGCCTTGTTGATCGCCACCGTCTGGGCGATGCGCTCGTCGTGGCTCAACTGGTCCAGGTGCTGGGTCACTTCCGCCAACTTGATATCGGTCCGATTCAAAAGCTCGGCGAGGGTTGCCATGATCCAACCTCCTTCTCCTTTCGGTTTTTCGACCCCTTACTATATACCCTTTTCCCATCGAATCAAGCCAAGGATTGGCAAAAAAATTTCCTTGACAGTAAGCAGCCGATGGTGGTAAAATGAACATAACTGCGCTTGGTTCTGCGTCTCTCAGATTAGTTCAGAAACTGATGAGGTAACCGATCATGAAAAATTCCCGTCCTTGCTTTGTCTTCTTGGCCCTTATCCTTGTCTTCCTCACGGTCTCCGGGTTTAAGTGCGAGGAAGGCTCCGGCGGTGGACATGGTTCCAGACAGCCGATCGTCTTCTGCCCTCCTGGCGCCGACTGCTCGGCCTGTCAGGACGGTCAGGACAACGACGGCGACGGCCTGGTGGACGAGCTGGATCCTGGCTGCACCGGCCCGAAAGACACCAGCGAGCTGGGGACGACCGAATGCGATGATGGGGTGGACAATGACGGGGACGGCCTGACGGACGGAGACGATCCCGGTTGCACCGGCCCGAAAGACACCAGCGAGCTGGGGACGACCGAATGCGATGATGGGGTGGACAATGACGGGGACGGCCTGACGGACGGAGACGATCCCGGTTGCACCGGACCGGACGACTTGAGCGAGCTGGGGACGACCGAATGCGATGACGGGCTGGATAACGACGGCTGGGGAGATATAGACCTGGCGGACCCGGGTTGCACGAACCCGGCGGATTTGAGCGAGCTGGGAGTCAACGAGTGCGACGACGGGCTGGATAACGACGGTTGGGGAGATATTGACATGGCGGATCCGGGCTGCACGGATCCGGCGGACCTGAGCGAGCTGGGCACGAACGAGTGCGACGACGGAATAAACAACGATATTGACGGCCTGGTGGATGTTAACGACCCGGGTTGCGCGGATACCACGGACCTCACCGAGACCAATGCCGCGGTCGAATGCGATGACGGGATCAACAACGACACCGACGGCTTGGTGGACATCAACGACCCGGGCTGCGTGGATGCCCTGGATTCTACCGAAACGAACGCTGCGATAGAGTGCGATGACGGCGTGGACAATGCGAGCGATACCGACACCCTGGCGGACATGAACGATCCGGGCTGCACCGGGCCGGACGATACCAGCGAGCTGGGCACGACCGAGTGCGACGACGGCGTGGACAATGCGAGCGATACCGACACCCTGGCGGACATGAACGATCCGGGCTGCACCGGGCCGGATGACACCAGCGAGCTGGGCACGACCGAGTGCGACGACGGCGTGGACAACGCGAGCGATACCGATACGGCGGTGGACATGAACGATCCGGGCTGCACCGGGCCGGACGATACCAGCG
>Ga0299912_10002324_pt1 | contig 15542 bp, 15 predicted proteins | sample RVTome_2_FD_207667 | JGI IMG/M metagenome (GOLD analysis project Ga0299912, IMG submission 207667) | Soil microbial communities from uranium-contaminated site in the Upper Colorado River Basin, Wyoming, United States - RVT95D214 (version 2) ... | reverse complement strand
GTAAGTCCGCCCAACTTGAGTCGTTTCTGGACTAGCCACGGATGGGTTATTTTCTCTGCCTTGATTTCGGGAAGGTCTCTGTCCATCTCGGCATATCTCCTAAACTTAGTTGGTTAGCAACCTGTGTTTCCAATGTGGCAATGCGCTTTTCATTAGAGATGAATCCAGCAACAAGGGTTATGGAAACTGCAATCAGTGTAGCGGGGATAGCCCAGAACGCCTTCTTGAGCCAAGCGGTGTCAGCCTTGAGCGCACCAAGCGTTTCCCGTAGTTCCGGGCAGTAAGCGCACACCTCTCTCATGACGTTTCTTCCTGTAATTTGACGCCCTTTATGCCCCAACTATTCAGGAATTTGCCAGCCGACTCAGCAGCCAACATCCGGTCGAACTGGTCTTTAGCCACATCCGAATATTCATATGTACCGCCATGCCGGAATGTGACTTGCATGGAATCGCCTTCATGCCCTACGCTTACAATGTTGGAACTTTCCACTGGAATGTGAATCACAATCTTACTCCTTACGCAACAACCGGTGTTTCGGGTTCGGACACAGGGCAATAAATATCGTAATTCACCCTTGCGATGGTAGCCTGCCGCTCCAAACCAACAATAAGCTGTTCGTAATTGTATTTTAAATTCGCCAACTCCTGTTTCAACTCAGTGCATTTGCAATCGCCGCACATTATTTACATCCTTTCTTGGCTGGTGCCCCGAATAGTTTGTTGGGTGGTTTTGCTACTTTTTTGATCGGCTGCTTAATTTTAGACATCGTGTTCCTTCCTTGGTTGACAAGTGACCCGCCCTGGTGCGCCTGTTAGAACCTTTACGCGTGACTGCGGATTGCTTGCCCGATCATGCGACTACCTTTTTAATTGGGCGTGGCGGGTCACTTTGGGTATTTGACTGCTTAGCCATTTCTCGCTTTAACTGTTCAATGCTGGCTTCAGTAGCCAACACATGTGCCAAGTTCAACGCCGCTTGGGTATACCTTAAAGCGTCCTCTGACTTCACATCTTTAGTTATCTTCTCTGCCAACAGTTTGATTCCGTCCCGAATTGCTTTTTCCATGGGTTTTACCTCCAAGAGTTTTTATGTCGGCTTAATTCTGGAAACCGGCCAACCAGTCTTACGCTACCTTCCTTTATACACCTAAAACTGCGGGATGTCAAGTTTACTTTTCGATACTTTATTTACTAAGGGTGTAACCTCCGCCTGTGAACCGTCCCGCTCTCGCCCTTAGCCTCAGCCTTCTTTATGATGGTGCGCTTACCGTTTTTTATTTCCACCAACGTCTCCCCCTGGTTCAGCGCATTGTCTACTGGCCTTGGGCCTATCGCTGGGCGCGATTTGCCACCCTTTTCTATTTCATACGTTACGCCTTGCGCTTTTGCTGACTTAGCGGCGCTTATCGCCTCTGCACTTGCAGCGGATTCACCGGACGCATTATTGACTATGTTGCTGTTTTCTGCCGGTTTGGCGTACCATTTACTGAAATTATTTTCATCAACGTATTCGATGGCCCCGGTCTTCAGGTTTTCCACTGTCATAGAGGGATTGGTCGGATGTCCTGTAACAGTCTTCACTTCATACGGTGTGCCGTTTTTCACAAACTTACTTAGTTCCCCACCGCCCTTCTCAACATCGGCTAGATCGTAGAAAGAAACGGATTTTGTGGGAACCGGTGTTTTGGCCGCTGGCGGAGTATTGTCGAATTTAGGGTTTACTTCGCCATAGCCACTCTGGTAAACTGCGCCGCCTTTACCCTGGCTGAGTTTATTTTCAATCAGATTGGCACCACGCCCCGGCTGCGGAATAGCTTCGGGTGCCTTCGGAATACCACCACCAAGATTCTGCAATTCGGCGGGAGGCGCTTCAGCAGGGGGTGCCTCACCAGTGAACCTTGGGCGTATTTCCAGTTCACCGTATTGCAACGGCGACACTTCCGCCTGGCCTCGTTCTATAGCTGGGGCCACTTCTCCTGGAGTGCGAAGCGATGGCTCAAAATCTGCAACACCGGGAGTCGGTTTAATGGCAGGTGCTTCCGCTGTGCCTGCGCCCCTGTCCCAATGCTTATCGACCTGTTGGAACATTCTCCTTATCTGTCTATTCGGATTATTGATATTTTTGTACCAACTCCTTATGCCTCTAGCGGCTACACCAGTTATGAAGCTACCAGGGTCTAAAGTGAGTATGCCTCTTGCAATTTCGGCACCGGAGAATACATCTGAAAAATCAATAAGTCCTTTCACATTCTTGCGAGCATCCACGATAGTTCGATGGTTTACTTCTTTTTCTATAGACTTTAAAGCGCCGTAATCATTTTTAAGGCTCTGGTATCCTGGACCCTTCGCTGATTCAACAGCGGAATCAAGTCCTGCCCGTAGATGGTTGACGACCAATGAATCAATATATGCGGGGACAGCGGTATCATACGTTGGATTATTGTAATATGCATCAAGACTGGTGTTCATGGACTTGATGACTTTTTGGGCCGATTCGGTAGTCATCGGACCTCTTTCGTTAAGCCTTTTGATCCACGCTTCAGCATGAGCGACTGCTTTAGGATTCGCCAACTGCACATCAGGATCGGCCACAATAGATGATAGTTCTTTGATGGCAGGAGCGGGAGCCACCTCCACTCCAGCTTCGCCTGCTTCCCGCTGCATATTATCGTATTGTTTAAATACACTTTCTTTGCCCTGAGAGATGGAATCCCCAAATTCTTTAAGCGATTCAGGCACTCTTGCCACCTTCGCGCCCTCTTCGCCTAACTGTATTGCACCTTGGTCTTTCAATTCAACTATTTTCTTCACACCCCTGCTAACCCGTTCTGTAGCTTTTTCGATTTGGCCTGAAGTCCCTTTTCCTGCCACCGAGGGCCGCACAGCCTTTTCATATGTCGTGGCTACCAACTTATCAATATTGGGTTTCGGTGCAAAACTCTTGGCAATTTCAGGGCCAGCTTTTTCCGCACCCTTTAGGCCAGTCGCCGCCATTATAACCCCTACCGGGTTAGTTCTAACTTGATGTTTAAGCCGTGCCTCGTGCTGTTCCAGCGAAGAAGGCAAACCAACGCCATAATCCCTAGCAGGCCCACTCGGAGTCTCTTCTTCTGGCGGACGCAAGCCCATTGAAACCGCTGTCCCTCTCAGCCAACCCGGCACAGCCTTAACTATAGCTCGACCTGGACCAGCAAGGGGGTTTCTAATTGTCTCTTCGGTGATGTCTTTAGCCGCCAAGCCCATGCCAGCCACGTTTTTGAGAACGGAAGTCCCTGCAACCCTCCCAAGAAAATCTCCCGTGCCCGTAGATTCCGGGGTTTCCGCTCCCGCCCACCGCTCTACGTTACCGATGCTTCTCTTTAACCTTCCCCCAATAGTGGGCACAGGCGCAGCATGCGAAGAGAGGGGCGGAGTGGGCACATGGGAACTGAGCATCGGTATACCCGGTTTCGGCGCTTGTGGCGCGGAGGGTGCAGGCGCTTCGGGCTTAGCCTCAAACGGATCAATAAATCCGGCCTCTGGTTTTTGTTCAAACGGATCAATGAAGGGCATCACTTCCCCCCGTATTTTGAATTGTAGGCTGTGGTTAATTCTCCGTCACTCAATTCTTTACCCGGATTCGCTTTACGCACCTCTGCCATGTAATGTTGCAAATCGGTAGGCCGATTACCGGCCAATGGCCCAGCCGGAGATTCGGGGGCAACGTATTCGCCGGATGGTTCTTTTGCCCCTACGGGCAGCATATTGTTGCGTAACGATTTAGTTTCTTGGTCGATGGCAGACAACCTAGCTCTACCCGCATTTTTGGACATATTGAAAAGTTTAAACAACTCTCCCGCAGGCATGTTAGGGCTAAATTTGAATGTCTTTAACGCCTCAACAGACGCACCGCTAATACCCAAACTACCAGTCTCTATTTTTGAAACGTCAGCCGCTAAGCCACCAAGTAATTGATACAACCCAGCCACATCTCCGGCACCCAACCCTTGCCGTTTCACAAGGTCTTGTAACGTATAGTTCATCCATTTCGGGTCTTTATTAAGACCATATTTTTTAATGGCTTGCTCTGCTATGGTGGAATAATTGTCAATAGTATTCACGAAGTTAGCGTTCATCCGGTGGTAATCTACGTTCTTTTTCATGGACGTAAAATTAGGGTCCGCAATATCCATATACTTGTCAGGTACTTTCTGTAAGTCGGCCAGAGACACAGTTTTTACTTGGTCTTTGTCAATATCGTAAACCTTGACTGGCCGAGACGCAGCAAACCCTTCACCTCTCAATTTGGCTACTTTTTCCTGTTCAAGATAAGCCTGCTTACGAGTTTCCTTGGCAATTTCCGCTGGATCGGTAATGCCTTTAGCCTTCAAATCTGAAGTCACTGCCGTTCTCAAGTCCTTGTATGCGGTAGGCGTACCTTCTGGTGCAGGTTTTGCTGCTACGCCCATCCCTTGTTCCGGTGCCATGCCAGCCACGTCAAAAGTCTTGCCACCAACAGACATGATTCCGGTGCCGGGTTGCACATTAGGTAATTCCTTGTAATACCCTTCCGCATCGGTAGCCAACTTATCAGTTGTCGGAGTCATGGTTACTTTGCCACCGCCAATGCCTACACCTTGACCGGCAGGAATACCCGGTGTCGGCTGTAAATTGGGTTGCAATGCGGCAGGGAGTATCGAGGGGTCAAGATACCCAGTTCCGCCTATAGCTTGTCGGATTGCTTTATCCCTTATTACGTTTTCAGAAAGTCCCTCTGGCCCAAGATTTAAATCCGTAACCGGTGAATACGTGGGAGCCGGAGCGGATGCCACGGGTGGTGCAGGGATGCCCATGGTAGGCGCAGGAGTCTCGTCAACAAATTCGTTGGGGTCAACGTAGCCGCCCTCAGCGTAACCAGTCTCCCTAGCCACTTCTTCAACAGCCTGATTATGGGCTACAGCCTTGTCTGCCGTATCACGGGTAGGCACACCGGGGACTCCCAACATCGCTGGCCTGGGTGGCGGTGGGGTAGTGGGTATACCTAGTGCCTGAGCACCTCTCCCTACGAGATTGTTCACTGGGTCCACAATGTTGGTATCAACCCAATCCTTAACACCAGAGATGAAACCGCCCTCAGCCATGCCAGGGCCAGCCATCTCAATGCCTGCGTTACGAGGTGGGGTATTGTTACCCATTTCCTTTTTGAGGCCCATGACTTCTTTATCGAGAACAAATTTCCCAGTTGCCAAAGCGTCACCAGGGGAAGTAGCGCCCATACGCACACCAAGGCCCATCACGGCGTCAACAGGTATGATATATTCACCGGTCTGGGTGGGGGTCAGGGTGTTATCGCCACCACCAGGAGTCACGGGACCGGGGATAATGCCGGGTCTAGGCATGCCACCTTCGGCCATGCCGGGTTGCTGCCCTGGTTGCGGCTGCTGCTGGGCACCCATCATTATATTAAATTGCTGAATTTTTCGCAAGACCAACGCTTCAATCTGTGGATTCATCTATGTTCTCCCTTTAAGGTTTAGGGTCATGGACAATAACGCCGGTAGTCTGACCTAGCGCCGCGCCTATTTCAGTAGTGATACCGTCAACATATCCTTTGGCCGCTGCCAACCGTAGCTTGGTTTGTTCTATCGCCTGAGCAATAAGGCTCTGTGTACGGCTAGTGCCCTCTTTCAGCTCAACTTCCCATTTCTTCACGAGAAGGTCTTGGTACGAAATGTCGAGTTTAGCGTTAATCTCACCCAGTCCGTAACCGGCCATGATAACTTCCATTTTGGCCTTGAACTCAGCAATGCGGACATCAGCTTCAAGCCTGAGTTTTTCGACTATCAGGTGTTTAAGCTGGAAGAATACCTGGGATAGCCCGAGAGAGAAGCCAGACTGTAGCTGTTCTATTGCGATATTAGAACTGATGGCGAACTGAACATTCTGCTGCGCCAATTTAGCCATTTCGGCAGTAATTAACCAGTTCAGATTGTCGTCATCCTGTGCGTATTGAAGTAATGCAGCGTCTTCAGCGCGGCGGCCCGTGAATTGAGCGAAGCACCTTTTGGCATCCCGTGAATGGATAGCGTCAAGTTGGTCGGAAAGAGACTGTAATCGTCTTGCCCGGTTATTCTCCCAGAGAGCTGTCTGCACGGCATCGCTTATTCCAACTCCACCCGAGAGAATCCAGCCCATGAGCGTAGCCTGCATGGAATCCAGCACGGGGGCCAGGAATAAGTGCGCTCGATATTTCTCCAGTTCTGGGGTAGGGTCGCCAAATTCCGGGCCGAAAACGATTGGGTCCAGTGTCGGGAGCTGATCCGCTAAAATCCTTGCTATTTTTTCCGGTTCGAATGTGGGGCGTGGCGGATAATCTACCCAAGTCATGCGGTCAGAAACGTAAGCCTCTAGTCGATCCAACGCCTCGTCTAACCGTGATTTCAGGGCATCGGTATAGGCCTGCGAATCATTTAAAATTGTTTGCGCGGTTATCTCTGCCATTACTATCGCTCCTGAGTTGCAAGAAAATACGAAATTGCATAGACCAAAATCCAGTTTACATCATAATAGCACGAAAAAGGAACAGATACAAGTGCCCCGAGACAAAGACGGCAAAGAAAGTAATGGAAGGGTTTAGGTTCACCCTTCATAGGTAGCTTCTGTAACCACGGAGTCTTATCTATCAACCATTGGCGTTGATAATTAAAGATAGAACCCTTCGTTAGAATCAGTGTTGCCATGTAGCTTCCGCAGATTGCTATAAATAAATTCATCATTTCACCTTACCTCCCCACGTGGCACCTACGTCTTTCACAACGGGGCCACTGGATAAAAAGCAAATTCGTACTCGGCAGGAGACGTGCTACGCAACTCTGCCACATCAACCGGACTTACTGACTCGGACCCACCAGCTACGCTTGTCAACGCGTTACAAACTACCGGTACAGTCACTCCATCTACGGTTGTTGGGTGTAGGAACGACACGAACGTATCGCCCTGCCAGTCAACCGCCCACGACCCTACTGGCTGCGATGTCTCGAAATGGGGTACGGTATAGGTTCCCAGATGTGTGCCGTCACCTTGGATGGGAGCGGAAAACGGATAATTCCAGAAAATAGTAACCACTGGCGGAACCCATCCGTTAGTATCTATCAGGTCAACGAAGCTGGCGTAGCCATCCTTAGTTAATATTTCCGCCGCAGCATTGACTTCCATTGAGTACGTTATGACATTGGACACAATCGCGGGGGGGTTGCTTACTACAACAACACCCTCAGTTATAGTGGTAGTCTCGGTTTGAGAACTATTAGAAATTTGGTGCCTCTTATTTATAACCACAATGTCGTTACGCAAATCCATGAAGACGATTGCAGACGATATAACATCCGTGCTGTGAGTAGCGGTATGGACATTGCTAGACGTGGTATAAGTTACATGGATCATTATCTAACTTCTCCACCGCCGCATGAACCACAAGGCCGCTTCTCGGAACTAATGCTAGCAACTGGCGCAGGAGGTTCGAGTCCCTTCCTATATGCGTCTACGAGATGAATATACTCAATAATACTAACCGGCGCGAAACCTTGCGCTCCGCAGTGGTCAAGATACGCCGGGTAATAATACCCGGAAGTGAATGACTCCAAGTGCCTTAGCATGTCCATACCCACGTTGAAGTGTACCTAAGTTCCTGACAACTGTAGTGTGCTAAAGTTACATATCCTTGGGGGTTAGGGTAATTTCCATCACAGTCCGCATGGGATTCGGGGGAACAAATGTAATCATGGGTGTCCGTTAAGGTGTCATTTCTTCTCGGCCCCCAAGTGCTTAAATCCTGGCAATTAAGACACCCTAGCCCGGCTGTAAAACAATAATATGGGCATGGCGAAACAACAGCATACGATGTGCTAACCCACCACTCATATACTCTAACACCGTCAGTATCTACGTAAGTACCTTGTACTCCACCTGTACAATAATCGTTCATAGTGCTATTAGGCATAGAGCTGCACGATACTTCGACCCATGTTCCGCCAGTAGCGTACATAAATGTATTTTTGGTTGCTGTATGTCCGCAGGCATCCGTTCCGGTAACTACTGCTAACGTTCCACAGGCGCAACTACCTATTGCCGTAACAACTCCGGTGGAACTGTTGATGGAGCCACACGAAATTGAATAAGTATAGGGTGCGATACCGGCCATGACGTATGTGCTACCTATGGCTGCGGTGCTAGGGCCACTGATGCTAAAGACTGCTTCATCAAGTGTGGAGAATGTTTCCCCTTGTGCCTCGTTGGCGTCCGTTATTAAAGCCTCATATACAGTGCCTGTTCCCAGACTAAACTCCTGCCCTCCAGATAAAAGTAGCTTCCAGTCGTAAGAACCGTTCCCGATGTCCCCTGTGTGCTGAGTCTCGTCGTAGGTATACCCTGTGGTGTACGTACACACCTCATTTATTTCAGTCTTTGTTACTGTGGTTACCGAGGCGCTGTCACCAGCAGTGTTAGACTGAAATTGAACAGTTGCAGTAACAAGCTCGTCTTCTTTCCAATCAGCAGCTATAACCCGCGTTGCACTTTCCTCTATATATGTTCCAGACAAGGTGGTACTGGAGGCATAGTCTCCGTAGGGGGGAGCGTAGGTCTTAGTCATACCGTCCTGGCCTGACGAGCTAGTGTTGCTGGCTCCAACCGTCACAGTGTTGCCAAGAACGCTATCCCCTAGTGTAACCGCTACTGCGAAATGAGTTTCCCCGCTAGAATCCACAGCGGTAGATATTGTAAATAGGTAGACAGCTCCGCTAAGGACGGTGCAACATTCCGTGCCGGATGCGTTAAAAAATAACGGAGACCAGAAAATAGTATCCACGGTGGACGGGTTGGAATCGGGCAAAACCCTCCAGCCGCCAGGATTGTCTATGGGATGGTAATAACCCTCGGGAGCCGAGTCGTATGGCGCGGCCATTATGTTAAACTTGTTCAGATAACTTACGGAACCGTTCTCCCCTAGCACCATCTTATACCAACGGCAAGCCACTATCAGCCAACCGCCCATGATAGCTGTTCCCAAGACAATGTAAGGGATGGCTTCACCCATGTCATCGGTCTGTGTTGCATCAGGCAGAGTCGCTAGAATCGCCCCTGATTCGTATACGCTGTTGCTGAAAGGAACAAACCCAATGGCAGCGCAGATCAATGGGTTTTGTGCAAAATACCGGGACGGAGGACCAACCCAAGTAAGCACCTTACGATCATCACCATCGCCAATCGGCCCCTTCCAATCTACGTTACCGTACATAGGATCGGTATTCGGTTCGTATTGCCATTGACTCCCTTCCGGTAAAAAAGCTTTACTGCCCCATGGGCCATCTTCTGTATTAGGCAACAGTTGATTAATAGGGTAGGCCAATTCTGGCGCACCCACCAATATAGTATTTTCATCATCGAAACCAGGGCCATCAACCGCCAGATAAGACCGTGGAATATTGTCTAAAACAATTGTTTTCTCAACAGGAACACTGGAACGAGGGTAACAAATAAATCCAGTCGGAACCGTGCCGCCCCAGATTCGGATAATATCGTTAGGGCTGGCAGCAATAACCTGCACCCTCACATTATCCGGCAGCGCATAAGTCTTCTTAAAAATACGTTTCTTGCCTTGGCCCAACGCCTTCAACCGCATACGGGTTAACAACGCAAGCCGGTTCTTAGCAAACCCGAGCCACTTGATGCCTTTTGTGGATAATATTTGGAGTTTAAGGGGCATTTCCGACCTTTATTTAAGGGGTTCTACCAGTTTGGTTACGATACCCAACACGTCCATTGCCGCAAGGATCGCTTGACACTCCGCAATTTCTGCGTCTCGCAGTGCGTCATACGCATCTTTTTGTGCTTGGATATTAATGATCTGTTTCTCGATAAACCCACGTTCATGCCTTGTGGTTACAAACTCAACAGGTTTTGTGATAGTCACTTCCATAACATACTCCGAAAGCTTTACTGTTTCCATTTTTTCTTTTTCCTTATGCGTTATCTAGCTGCAAGCGATTCCCGCCGCTATCCGTCCAATACAAATGTGTACCGTCTGATTCTATATTCCCGCTCACGGGAGTTGTGGCTACTATGCCGGGATCAATTTTTAGAGATGCTGTATTTGCTGTAGCGCTGGAAGCGGCGAGGTGAAGTTTAGCAGTAGGTATAACTCCAACCCCAAGAGTCCCGCCCAAATAAGATATACCCCCAGTGACGTGTATAGCGTAATTTAATGTCCCACCTCTTATTGGAGTATCTATTTTTATACCATAATGGTTTGTAATCGTACCTCCAGCCGCTAACGAGGGGTTATCTATTTTTAGGCCCACGTAATCCGTAACCACTTCGGTAGTAACGGTTCCACCAAGATAAAACCCAACGCTCTCCGTTGTGCCAGACATGGTAATGTCCATAAATGTACCATATTGATATGCGCCACTCAGCGTACTTGCCGCACGCATACAAATACCCGCGTGAGCCGCAATACCCAAACCTATTCCATTGGCAAATTGTGGTGCGGTATCCATAACGAACTTGGTGCCAGTACCAGTCTGCGAAGCGATACTTGTGGCGTTGTCAACTGAGGTAATAACCCCAGTGAGATTAGCATTGGTTGTGACGGTTGCCGCATTACCTGTGCAAGACCCAGATGAACCCGAGCAGTTGCCCGTCACATTGCCCGTTAAGGGGCCAGAGAAGCCGGTTGCCGATATGATGCTGGTGCTGGAATTATAAGTGAGACCCGCATTGGTTTTTAATGGTAAGTTACCTGCTGCATCCGTCACAAATCCCAAGAAACAAGTTGTGTCCGTGGCTTCATTGGCTGTGGTAACCGCAGAGGCATAAGTAGCTGAACCTGCATTACCAGTACAGGTGCCTGAAGAGCCTGATGTGTTGCCTGTTACGTTACCAGTTAACGGGCCTGAGAAACCGGACGCAGTTACCACACCAGTTGTGAAATTCCATGCTTGGGTGGCAGAATCCCACGCGATAGTACCATCATTTACACCATCGAATATAAGTTGCTTGGACCCTGTTAGACCATCCCCAATTGTAAATGTGTTTGCTGCAAAGTGTCCGTGTTGTGCTGCCGTTAAATGATAGCGTTCAGTAGCACTTCCACCCTGCTCTCCAGGAAGATCATTATGCCTTTGAAGGAAAGGAGTCTCTATGTGGGAATAGTGTTCTGAACCGTTATGGGTAAAGGATATTGTTATGTTTGCCCCAGACGTAGTTTTACCATACATCCTAGCTGCTATTGTAGTATTCAGGCTTGGACAAGCGTATGCAGCTTGCACTGAAGTCATGGTATACAATGTTACACTACCGGTCTGATTAATCTCACCCGTAGTCATTTGAAATTTATAATTATGAACTGCGAACGCCACACCGGTTTCGTTAACATAGCCCGAAGCCGTAGCGATAGTGACAACTGAATCTGAAGTGAACGCAGTAATCTGGAACGTTCCTAGCGGAGTCTGTACGTATGACGCGAGCACGATATCTGCGTTAGCGTCCCCCGCCACAAAAGGGGTGGTTCCTGTTACGGTAGCAGTCCTAGACGTACCTGACCCGGTTATTGCAATTGTTCCACCATATCCACCGTAATACTCCACCATATAAACGCCGGTTATTAGTTCGCTGACGCCAGTGGTGGCACTTACATATGCCCATGTGTTGCATTTCCACGTACCTGCCTCCCATTCTGCTCTATTTTGTGGCAAATTATACAGATAGCCTTCACAGAACACTGTATTGTTATTACACACCACGGAATCGGTATGTTCAACGCCTATAATGGGAGTCCTTGAAAGCGTACCGTAACCGTCTATTGTGGCAGTATCATCAAGGTATAAATTAACACCCGCTCCGGCAGATACTTGGGAAGTATTCTGATTAACCCACATGCTACCATTCCACACTAAGCCGTCACCAACAGTGGCAGAACCCAGAAGCACATCGCTCATGTCCGACACTCTATTATTGAGCACGTAGCGGACGTAAATAGAGCCAACGGTGGCAGAAATGTCTAAAGCCACCGCCACCCTAATGAGTCGTTTCGCAGGGTCAACTGTGGGTATCTTAGTAAGCCCCCCAGGAACAGATGTGCTGAGATACAATGTATCCCCAGTTACGTACCCACTGGTATCTACTCTGCGGACGGTCCCCCTGTTTGTAACGAAACCTGTACTACCAACGGCAATAGTCTGGGTAGTCACACCTATCAGCAGCGAAGTGGTGTCCGTATCTGCCATAGCCAAGGCAATAGTAGGATAACCACCGAAGGCCCCTGTAGGATAAACGACTTGCCCATACGCAATTGTGGCCCCTGTGTTATTATAGCAGAGAACCATTTCCTCTTGCCCAATAGGAAGTATTACGTCACCGTTTACCATAACATCTAGGGTTTTTAATGTAGAATCATAGTATGTTTTACCTTCCACAAAAGTCTGTGCAGGAGGTGATGTGTTGAATGTTAGTTTGTCGAGGGTGGTGCTATCCAGTATGGCCTTAATGGTAGTGGCTGTTTCGGCAGGAGCAGCAGCAAGGACATCGGTTGCAAAAGTTGCTAGGGATTTATCACCACGCAAATATTGAGCAGTGGTGCCAGCAGTAATCGCAGGTTCCTTAGCAGCAAAAGTAGTATGATCCGCAGCCGTCAGTGCCCCAGGAACAGAGTTTGTGGCAGCTTGTAGGCTAAGGGCTTGTCCAACGATAGAAAGGCCGTTAGCGGTGCCTATTGTCACATCTCCGGTATTTGATCCGCTGAGGGTCGTAATGCCGAGTTTCGTTTTAATTGTGGAGGCCGTTTCGTCCCCGGTATTCGTATTAGAGGTGGCGGCAACTACAACTTTCTGTGCGTCGGTACAATATCTCTTATCGGTAGAATCAGCAATGTCTGCTGTCGTGGCGGAGGTGGAACTTGTCACGAGACCCTTGGTGTCGTAAGTAACTTTTGTACCGGTGCCAGCCACGATTGCCGCGTTGGGTGCAACGAAATCAGTCCCGGCTATAGCCTCTTCGATATTGAGTCCATCACCCTTCAGCACTCCAACAACTGTGGTGCTGGCAACTCCAGTTGCACCCGGAGCGCTACCGACTACCACTACTATCGGCTGCTCGGGCGCAGGTACGGCCACCACAACAGAGGCTAGGGCGGCAGGTATCACCACCACTTCGGTCTCCGAAACTACCTCAACAACAGTGATTTCATCATAATCGCTCAATGTGTCGCCTCGGGGTCAATTGAAACAGCACCCATTAGTTTACGGTCCACTAATCCAGATTGCGTCACTTCCAAATCCCAAACGTACTGGCTTGCAGAGGAATCAACCGTAGTACCTGCGGTGATCGCTGCGGTCTGTGTGTTAGTCAGTGATAACGCAATAGCTCCACTTGTCAAGGGGGCTGGAAAGGTCACGGTTACAGTAGCGGCAGGGCTGGTGGAACTGAAGAGTTGCCTAATCATGGAAGCACCAGTTGCGGCGGTAAAATTCAAAGCCTTGACAATGAGAATGTCTTTGCCAGACAGGGACGGTTGCCCCGTCTCAGTCACCATAGTATCGCCGCCACAAGTGATAGTTGAAGCCGTCACGATAGTTGCTAAATGAGAACCGTTGTTGGCTTGATTCTCAAAACCGGATACCACGATATAATCACCGGACACAAGCCCATTAGTGAGCCATGAACCGCCGTCATTCCTGACATAAGTTTTGGTTGTGCCGTTTACGACGACCGTATACGCCGAGGAAGGCAGCAGCGTTAAACCCACCGCGCTGTTCCCGAAGTAGAAGGTCTGGCCCCATGAAGCGCCCTGATATATCGTGAAATTGTAAACGCCCGGTATTGTCATTGTAATTTCCTCATCGACTTCTGGAATTGAATCTCTGCGTTTTGGATAGTAACTTGCGAACCCCGAACATTCTCGATAAAATACTGGTAATGGCTACCTCGTAACCCTTGTGGCAATTTTGCCCGTTTGGTCTGCGTTTTGGTCTCAGTGGGTGCGGGTACTTCGTATGGGCCGTCCATTTCATCGCCATCAGTGGCGACCGATACCTGCAACTCACCAGTGCCGGAGTAATTCAGGAATATCTGAGGGTTAGTCTTGATATTGTCGATACCAAAGTCATAATTTCCGAGAAGAATTGATGCGTCGATATTGGTGCCATTGTCGCTTGTACCCGTTAGAGCGTAGAATCCACTTGCGACATCAGCCCCCAGGTAGACACCGTTCACCAGTGCTACCGAGTTAAAATTGTATCCCGAGTAAAAGCTGACCAACCGGTTCTTTAGGTTCATCGCCATGACGGTGAAGGTTGCGGGATTTGCGAACCCTAGCAGGCCAATAGTGGTCGGGAACGGGAATGATGCGGCCCCAGCCATTTCTGGGATAGAAGCCGCCAAGATGCCTACAGCAGTGGGGAACGGGAAACTTGCAGTGCCTACCCACCCCTGCCCCATTGTGGCGCGAACTGTCGGGAACGGGAATGACGCCACACCAGCAAAAGATGTGCCGATCAGTAGCGTAGAGGTGCAGGAGGGAAACGGGAAATCAGCCGTGCCCTCAAAGTACTCGTTCATCACCCCAACAACAGTGGGAAACGGGAAGTTGGCCGCACCGTCAAATGACTTACCGCTATCCGCAGTAGGAAATGGAAACGATGCCGCCCCGTTCATCCCGTTGAATACCCCAACCACAGTCGGGAAGGGGAAATTCGCTGTTCCGTTAAAATCAGACAAGTGCTACTCCTGTTATGCTGTTGGCATTGCAGTGGTAGCGGTCAAGGCGAAGGTGTTAAGAATAACCGGTGCAGCGAGTGTGGTAGTCAAAATCTGGGAAGTGATATCGGCCCCCGAAGTGCCTACCGTAAACTGGATGCGCCGATAAGACGTACTCAAGGTGAAGTCGTCTGTTCCGTCCAGAACCAGACGCGCATAGCCCACAGTGCCAGCCGCGTTAGCCGAGCTGTCCTGCCAAACGGTAGTCTCTTTCGTGAAGACCCCGGCAACGGCGGGAAACTGGAAGTTCAGCCCATTAGCAGCAGCAATGCCAGCGGTGCCACCCGAATCAGCCGGGGTGCCAGTGCCAGTCACGGTAAAGGCAAGGTCGCCACCGGAGACGGTTGTTACGAGCAAGATGCCAGCGTTATGAGAAGTGCCGGTAGTGGGTGGGCAAGTGATATAAACAATGCCAGCAGATGACGTGGCGGTAAACTGTGTGGTGGAGCTGTGGTCATTGATTTTAGCTGCCACAAGAGCCGCCGTGGTAGTGACATCTACCGAAAACGTAATGGTTGCCCCTAAGATTTCAAGGCCGCCGACTTTGACGGAAGTTACGGTTCCCGAAGTGCCGGTGATTGTGCCCTTATAGATTGCCAGCGTTTCGGCAGTCCATGCGCTACCACTAAGAGTCAAAACAGCCAAGAGCGTACCAGTCTCCGCAGCGTCAGCAGTGGCCGGTTCCGTCCCAGTCAAAAGTCGCATTTCTCCGTTGGCGATATTCTTCCAGTAGCCACTACCCTTGCATAA
>Ga0299912_10002323_pt1 | contig 15546 bp, 15 predicted proteins | sample RVTome_2_FD_207667 | JGI IMG/M metagenome (GOLD analysis project Ga0299912, IMG submission 207667) | Soil microbial communities from uranium-contaminated site in the Upper Colorado River Basin, Wyoming, United States - RVT95D214 (version 2) ... | reverse complement strand
ACGGAAAACTCATACCCCCCCACAGAAATCGGCGGTACGGGAACACCCCTGAGCCCGTTATCACCCCCCGTATAATCATCGAAAACCACCAACGCCAGGAAGTAAAAGAGCTGGCCAAAAGCCAGGGTGAGCATGGCGAAATAAATACCTTTCCGCTTCAGGCATAAGAGCCCCACTCCCATCGCCCCCAGGACGGCTGCGGACACCCCTATGAGAATGCCCGTAAAGAGACCCACCTTCAAGTACACTAAAGAGAGCCCGGCTCCGTACGTGCCCAGGCCGAAGAAGGCCGCATGGCCGAAGGAAAGCAGGCCGGTATAGCCGAGGAGGATATTGTAACCCATGGCAAAAAGCCCAAAGATCAGGATTTGCGTGGCAATGGCCTCATAGGGAAGGATGAAAGGAAGGACGGCCAGGACCAGGATTAAACCCAAGTAGGAACGGGCCGAAAGAAAAGACATGATTCCTCGCCCGGCCGAAAGGTTCTGCGGTGAAGGATTTCCCATAGGCAATCTACTCTAAAAGTCCTTCCTCTCCAAACAGCCCGCTGGGCCGGACGAGAAGGACGACGGCCATGGAGATAAAAATGATCACTTCCCCCATCATGGGGTAGAAAAGAGTGGTGAAGCTGACCACCACGCCGATTAAAATTCCGGCAATCACCGCGCCCTTAAGGCTACCCATCCCCCCCACGACGACAACCACGAAGGCCTGGATGAGCATGTCAATGCCCATATCCGGATGCACACCGCGCATGGGGGCGGCCAAAACCCCGGCGATCCCGGCCAACCCGGTACCGATCCCGAACACGAGAAACCAAATTTTGGATAGGTCAATCCCCAGCACCCGGACCATCAGGCTGTCCCGGGTTCCCCCCCGAATGATGAGCCCCAGGCTCGTCTTTTCCAGGAAAACCCAGAGGAGGAAAATAATAAGGACGGTAATCACAATGACGAATATCCGGTAAAGGGGAAAAAGGGCAAACCCCAGGTTGACCGGACCCGTTAAGGCTGAGGGAGTGTCGAAGGGGAACCCGGTCGTCCCCCAGATCAACCGCACGCTTTCCACCATCACGAATTGAAGGCCAAAGGTCAGGAGGAGGGGATCATTCAGATCTCTGCCATAGAGCGGCCTCACCGTAAATTTTTCCACGACCAACCCAAGAAGTCCCGTGGCCAAAGGAACGAAGACCAAGGACGCCCAAAAATTACCCGTGAGCCCCATCATAAAGAGCCCCATGTAGGCCCCGAACATGAAAAAGGACCCATGGGCAAAATTAACGACGGTCATCAGCCCGAAGATCAGGGAGAGGCCTACGGCCAGGAGCACGTAGACCAGCCCGATCTGCAGCCCCATGAAGAGCTGGGTGATAAGACTGGCATAGGAAATTCCCCCGATCACTTTTCAGACCCCCAGATTGGTGGTTCAAAAAGAGAGGCAAGGCTGCACGGCCAGCCTTGCCTCTAAAACGGAAGGCCCTTCGTCAAGACTCAACCCTTAAACCCGAGTTCCGCGCAGGTCCGCTCTAAACTTTCGTCGGCGTCCGTCTTGCCCAAAACATCGAAGAAGGCCCATTCTTTTTTGGCATCCTTGGGCTCCCGGCCCTTGAGAACGTAGAAATCCTGCATCGATTGGTGGTCGCATTTTCTCCACCATTGCTTGCCTTTGTAATTATCATAAGAGCGGCCCTCGAGTTGTTTGCGGACTTTTTCGGGGTCGAGGGCTCCGGCCCGCTCCACCGCCCCCAAAAGTTCCTTGGCCCCGCCGTAGCCATATCCGCCATAACCCGTTGGGGGACGGCCCCAACGTTTCCAGAAGGCCTGGACAAAGGGTTTGGCCGTGGGAATGGTATCCTGCAGCTCCCAGTAGAAATGGGTTCCGGCGTACATACCGGCCATACTGGCCTGGCCTGCCTCCTTGGCCATCATCAGGTCGGTGAGGACGAAGAAAATTTTCATCTTGCTCTTCAGGCCAAAGTCAGTCATCTGCTTGGCCTGGTTGGTGTGGTCCTTGCCGAACCCGGTGGTAATTAACACCTCGGGCTTGGCATCGATGATCTTGGTGAAATGCATGGAGTATTCAGTGCCCCCCAGTGGATAGTCGCTCTTTCCCAGGTTGGTTATCCCTGGATTTTTGGCCAGGAATTGGAGGTAAGAATTATAAATCTGCTGGCCAAAGGCCCATTGGCCGATCAGGAAGTACCATTTCGTTCCCAGATTCTTCGCGATCCAGCGGGCTTCGGCCTGGGAGGTCATGTAGGGGGTGAAGCCCTCGTGGAAGGTGTACGGGCCCCAGTCGGGCATCTTGTTTAAATCATCGGTCTGGCAGATACCCATCAGGGGGATGTTGTGCTTTTTGCATTCGATGTTGTAGGCCACAACCGTGTGCGCCCCCAGGGTACCGATCGCCAGGTCGACCTTTTCCTTTTCCACCAATTCTTTCGCTTTGAGGGCCGCTTCATCGGTTTTGAGCTTACTGTCCCGGACGATGTGTTCGATGGGCCGGCCCAGGAGACCGCCTTTATTATTGTACTCGTCGACAACCATTTGCGTGGCCTTGCGCTGGTCTTCGGATTCCGTAGCAAAAGGCCCAGTGAGATCATATAGACCCCCGAGCTTGATGGGCTTCTTGGCCTGGGCCCAGGAGATACGAGAGATTCCGGGGATCCCCGTCAAAGCTGATGCCGCGCCCCCCAATGCCGCCGCCCCCTTTAAGAAAGTCCTGCGGCTCATTCTTCCTTCTCCCTTCTTGAATTCCTTGTTGCTCATTTTCCTTTTACCTCCCTATTTATTTTTGAGCGACAAAAATCTTTTTCTCTTATGCTCTGGCTTTGGCTACGGGAAATAATGCCAAAGATACAGATATCGATCACCGCTGTCAAGTATTTTTTTCAGAGATTTCTTTCAAGGATGATCTGCAAGATTGACTATCAAGAGTGATGAACTCGTAAAAAGTCAAAAAGTGAGGTTTCCCGTCATTCCGGCGAACCCCGGATCGGGTCCGGGGCAGGCGCCGGAATCCAGTTATTTCAAATGCTTAAAAATTCTCTGGACTCCGGTTTCCACCGGAGTGACGACTTTTTACGAGATCATCAAGAGTGAAGACCCGTCGAAAATTTCGTGCCCTTTTTTCCCGGATCGGCCGTGTCAAGCAGAAATAGGGTCATCGAAGCTGCCAAAAAGGAAATAGCCATCATCAGCCATACCAAATGATAATTGCCTTGCAGATCGTAGAGGTAGCCACCCAACCAGCTACCCAAAGCTGCGCCGAAAATAAGGCCATAAGACAGGGTAACTTGAATCAGGCTGGAAGCCCAACCGGAGATCATACAGGAGATCGCCGTCAGGCAGGCCCCAATCAACAAGACTATCTTAGCCCCGAATCGGTCAACAAGGTAGCCGGTAAAAAAAGCCAGTGTGCCATAGGTGATCATCGTTGTCGAAAGGATGAAGGAAACGGCAGCTCGGGAAGCCGCGAATTCTTCCCCGAGGGGCTTCAGAAATAGGCCAAAAGTACTGCGGGTACCATAATTCATGGCCAGGGTGAGAAAAGCCAGCGCTATAGTAACAAGGTTCTCGCGGTGAAACAGTATTGATCTCAAATAGTTTCTCTACATTTTATGGCCGCTCGTCAGCAGAAGGCCGTTCAATCAAATGGATCAGCACCGAAGCCGCCGTTTGAGCAAAAACGGGATCATTAATATGGGCTTCAGTCTCCAGGACCGGAATGCTGGACTTTAAATGTTTCTTCAAAGACTCAATGAAGGTCCGATCTCCTTCTGGGTCATGAAGGGGCTCCCCCGGATGGCAATACATAGAAAAACCACCCAAAGGAATCAGCACCTGCGTTGGTCTAACCGCCTTATTTAGCTTCTCCGCCATCACCCGGCCGATGGTTACCATTTCCTCGTGGGTAGTCCTTACCATGGTTACCGCTGGATTGAAGCAATACACCATTCGTTTCTTATACTCCGCACTTTTCGTTACCCTCGGCGATGGGCGTCAGAAGGAATTTCGGAACCCCCAGAGGCAGGGCGCGCATCCCCGCCGACGCGAGCAAAGCCCCGTCCAGGCCGCCGATGGCCAACACTCCCTGGAATTTGCCCTGGTCGTATAGATTCCTGAGCACCTTGGCAATGCCCTTGACCATGATTTCGATGGCTTCCCCCCGGATTTTTTTTCAAAGACAGCCATGGTCGATCCGGAAGCCTGGGCCAGCATTTCCCGGGTTACGTCCGTGGGAATGGCCGCGGGTATCCCCCGCAACCCCATGTCGATGATGAATACTTTTTTCCCCCCGCGCTCGATCTGCTCCTTCAGGTACTTGACTTCTTCCCCCTTGGTATCCAGGGTGGCCATAATGGCAATGGTTTTGCTCATCCTCCGGCTCCCCTCCTTTTTCGTGAATCCTTTCTTGATGATCTCCTAAAAAGTAAAACCTCCCCTCCCCTGGCGGGAGGGGATAAAGGGGAGGGGGATAGATAACGCGCTGGAATTGCTTAAATCTTCACGCTCACCCCGACCCTCTCCCGTCAAGGGAGAGGGATTATTTCGGACTTTTTACGAGATCATCTTCTTTAGCGATCACGAAATTCTCTGGTTTCTTCTAAATTGGAATATCTTTGCAATGATCCCCTTAAAAAGGCTGTAGAGTTATACGAAAATCTTCCTTTTTCCTCTGAACTCTTTTCATACCTTTATTCTGCACAAGCATGGGGAGGACCTTTGGGCATGTTCTTGTCATGGCCCGAAGCCCTCGAATCCAAGGTTTGACTAATTTTACTGCAAAACAATCTTGGATCCTTCCATCTTCAGCCAAGGAGCACTCCCAGTCGGTCTTCCAAATTTCCCGGCCTTAAACCAATGCGCCTCCGTATGGAAAAGCAGATTCCCTAACGGAGATACCATCCCCCATTCACATCGATGGTAATACCCGTGATAAAACTGGATTCATCGGACGCCAGAAAAACGACAACGGAAGCGACTTCCTCGGGGGTCCCCAAACGCCCAAGGGGGATAGCAGAAAGAACCTCCCTTCTTTCTTCCTCACCTTTAGCCTCCCAGAGCCCTTGAATCCGGTCACCGGTCAACGTCACGGTGGGAGCTATGGCATTCACCCGGATTCCCGACTTCCCCCAGTCATAGGCCAGCTGGCGGGTCAGACCTTCCACCCCGGCCTTGGCCGCTACGTATTGGACCCCGGCCAGCGATGCCCTCCAGTGTCCTGCGAGGGCCGACATATTGACGATCACCCCTTTCCCCTGCTTGGCCATCCCTGGGATCACCGCCTGGCAGCAGAGGAAGGTCCCTTTTAGGTTCACGTCAACTACAAGATTCCAGTCCTTCTCCCGAATCTCCTCAAGCACGTGGGGTGTATGAAGGGCACCCCCGGCATTGTTGACCAGGATGTCGACGCTCCCCCATAGCGCCTTAACCTCCTTGACGAGAGCCTGCACTTCGTCTAACTTCGTTACATCCCCTCTTCTCCCTGCCGCGCGCGCCCCATTAAGATCAATCTCCTTGGCAGCAGCGATCACGGCCTTCTCGTTGACGTCCATCAATAGCAGCCGGGCTCCCTCCCGGTAAAGGGCTTTGGCGATCGCCAGACCCATGCCCTGGGCTGCACCTGTAACGATAGCATTCCGATTTAAAAGACGCTGCAAAATTTTCCCCTCCTTCATCGCGTTATATATTTCTCCATCATGGACAAAAAGGCATCCGCCAGCGGATCGATGAACTCCGGATTGTTAATGTGCGCGTCGAGCTCTTGCAGCGGGATCGAGGGGCGCAAGTGGGCCTTGAGGGCTTCGATAAAGGCCCGATTTCCCTCGGGTTCCCAGTGGGGCAAATTCTCCCGGTCAGGGTAGGAGAATCCCCTCAGGGGAATAAAGACAAGGGTCGGCCCTTTAGCGCGGTTGAGTTTTTCCGCCGTGATCATCCCCACGCTTCGCAGCTCATCCGGACTCAGTCGCACCAAAGTCATGTTGGGCCGAAAGTAGCCTTGCCCGAGGCGACCGTCGAGACCAGAAGTTTGGGCATCCCCCGAGGAGCGCTCCGCATGGCCGAGGCGCAGATATCCGTTCCCTGCCCTCCGCCGAAGCCCCAGGATCCCGTGAAAGGCCCCTTGCCGGGTGATAAGATCCCGGCAGAAAAGAAGCTACTCTTCTTTCGTGTCCATCGTTCCGATCAGAAGAATCGTTTTGTCCATTTTCATTGACCTTCCGCAGCATTCGGGGCAAACTTCTTCTGGAACAGCTCTCGCCGCGGCGGGCTGAAGATATCGACCAGAACCGTCTCTTCCAATACTCTCCAGGAATGGGGAGCCCAGGAACGAATCAGGTAGCCGTCCCCCGTCCCGAGCAAGACATTCTTCCCCTGGGCGGGCAAGATCAGCTCGATTTTTCCCCGAAGAACGTACCCGGCCTGTTCGGCTTCGTGAACTTCCTCTGGCCAGGCCTGGTTCGGTGCAAACCGATACATAACCATCATGATGCGCTCTCCCATAACTACTTTCCGGTCAATAGACTCATTCACCCTCTCCCAGGCTATTTGCGACCATTGCACTCCATTCTCCATGCGTCACCCTTCGCCTTTCGCGATTTCCCGCCTTCTCCAAAATCCGAAAAGGTAAATTCCTATCGTAAATCCTCAAGGGTCTTCCCGGGCATCCTCTTCTTTTTCAATTCACCCCCAACCGCGACTGAAGGGCTGGGAACCCTTTTGCCTCAATCGCGGAGGCTACCCGCTGCTGCAAATGCTTCCCTGGCGTCAGGGCCAGCATGCAGCCGCCGCCGCCCGAACCGGTGAGCTTGGCCCCCAGCGCTCCCGCGCCCCGGCTTAGATCAATCAAAAGATCCAGCTCCGGGCATGAGATCTCCGCTTCCTGCAACAAAAATTGATTTCGATCCATCAGGCGGCCGATCTCTTCAAGGTCGAAAGCTTCGATTCTTGTCATCGCCTCTTCGGAGATCTGCCTGGCCCTTTGCAGCAGGCGATTGTACTGGTCGGGAGAGCCCTTTTTTCTATCTGCCAGAGCTGAGAGCAAGGCCTTGGTATTGGCGATGATTCCCGTGTCTCCGATTACAACCTCAACAGGTTCTTTTAACCGCATCTTCCGCACCACGTTCGGTTCTCCCCGCGTGAGGCAGATGATCCCCCCGTAGGTGGAGACCATATTATCGATACCGCTTGTCGTAGGTCCGTGGTAGGCTATTTCGGCCTGGTAAGCAGCGGCGTTGACCTCATCGTCGGCCAAGGAAAGGTTAAATTCCTCGGAGAGGGCCCGCGCAATGGCCACTGAACTCGCCCCCGTTGCTCCGATCCCGCTCATGGCCGGGAGATCTCCGCTGAGCAGAATCCGGAGGTGTTCCGGACGGAAACGCAGGTGCTTGAAGATCCTTTCCAGGGATTCGATCTGCATCCCCTTTTTTTCTTCTTTATAACCTTTGGCCTCCCGGCGTTCATCTTTGATTTCCCAGACTGCAGATGCGGTTCGAACAACTTGCGCATCGGCTGTCATCGATAAGGCGGAAGCGATGACCGGGATGCCAAAGACAGCGAACATATCCCCGAACAAAATCGTTTTGCCGTAACCGATTCCCTTTCCCAAAGCCTGCCTCCTGCTTCATAGGATTCATTATTTTATTCTTCTGCCAGAGATCTCCTTCCCTTCCTACTTCCAGCCATTCTTCTCGTCCTGTCCTCAAAAAGGCCTTGCGCCGGTGTCATTCGGTTTCACCACCACCTTTAAAGCCCCGCTGATTCTATCCCGGAACGTTTTGAACCCCCCCTATTTCCGTCAAGGGGAAGGAATGAGTAATCAGGATAGGGAGGTGCCTCACGACACCTCTCCTCCTACACCACCGTACATACGGATCACGTATAAGACGGTTCGGCAGAGTAAGTCAACGTGGCAAACGCTCATACAGCAATGGCAGACCCATCTGGGAGAAAACCTGACTCGGTAAGGCAAATGCAAGCGCTGGGCTGCGGCTCAAGCGCCATGGGCCATGGGCTGACTTCACCGTGTTCCATGCGAGATCCCGGCTCACGCCCCGTGAACGTAAATCCTAAGAACCTCCGCCTCCACGGACGATCCACCGCACTCTTCCTCTCATTCACCTTGAGCCTGAGTTTCCCCAACAGATACCGGGTAACACTGGCCAATACCCGCCGCCCTGCTTTAGCGCTCTGGACGTATATGTTACAATCATCCCCATAGCGCACAAAACAGTGCCCACGGCGTTCCAACTCTCTATCCAGAAGATCAAGTAGCAGGTTAGCCAGGAGGGGAGACAAAGGCCCCCCTTGGGGCGTTCCTTCTACCGCCTCCTGATAGTCATCCCCAATCATCACCCCCGCTTTGAGATAGCGGTAAATCAGCGCTCGCACCCGCTCGTCCTTGACCCGCTCTCTCGCCAAACTCATTAGCTTATCGTGATTCACGCGGTCAAAGTCAAGGCGTAAGAAACGTGCTCTACCTGCAATCTTTTTCAATCAGCCATCAGAGAGACATAGCGATTAGTTCGGTAATATCTATGATTTTAAGGGAATCTTCCTTATTCAAACCCTTAACCGCATCCGTCAGAGTTATATTGCAGAAGGGACAGGCCGTCAAAAGAATCTCAGCTGCTGTATCGAAGGCCTGCTTCACTCTCTTTTCCGCAATGACATGCGATGAAACCAAACCCTTGGGCGGTTCCATCCACATCCGGCCTCCCCCTATACCACAGCAGTCACTATTCTCCTTGCACTTTTCCATTTCCACAAACTCGACCCCGGGAATTCTCTTTATCAGTTTTCTTGGCTCCTCGAACACTTCACTTTTTCTTCCCAAATAACAAGGATCATGATAGGTCACTTTTTTTGGTACCCTCACTGAAAGGGTAAGTTTCATTTCGTCAATAAGCCTGTTAAGAAATTGCGTGTAATGTTCAACCTTTAATCCATTTATCCTGTTAGGATATTCCTGTGAAAAGCTGTAAAAACTATGAGGATCACCTGTAACAAGGTGACGAATTCCGGCTTCTTCAAACATCTTCATGTTGGCTTCCGCAAGATGTTCAAAGAGCCCCGTCTCACCCATCCTTTTAGCTTCACTTCCGCTGCATTGTTCGTTTTCCAAGATACCAAAATCAATCCCTGCCCGTTTGAGAATTTTACTCAAATTCTTGGCTATTTTCTGACTTTGGGGATCGTAGGAAGTCGCACAACCCACATAGTACAGAGTCTCCACGTTATTCTTTTTTGAAGCGTAGAAAACATCCAAGCCCTCAGCCCACTTTGTTCTTTCTTGCGGAGGACAACCCCAAGGATTTCCCTTCCTGTAGATGTTTTTCAAAACATTACGCTGATCAGGCATGGGGCCTATCATTTTTTCGACAAGGAGCAATTCCCTTGCTTTTTCGAAAATCTCAACGAGCGGTAGAGCTCTTGATACCTGCTTGCATGTGGCTACACAGCGTGCACACGTTGTGCAGGAATAAACCAGGTCTCTCAACTCTTTGGTGAATTGATTCCATTTCATTCCATAGTAGATAGCTCTGTTGATCCCGACCGGCCCGTGGGTGACCCGATGGTCACAAACTGGACAGTCCGTATTGCACAGGTGACACTTCTCACACGAAACCAGGGAATCCATCAAAGAGGTTTCTAAGCTCTTATCAAGGTTTTCCTCTTTTCTTATTTCATCTTTCATCATTCCTCTCCTTCTAAGTTGCCCCGATTAAGAATATTGTTCGGATCAAGTAGTTGCTTCACTTTCTTGATAATCCCGTAACTCGTTTCTCCATATTTTTCCCTGTAAAAGGGAACACGGTAGGGCAGCTGCCCCCAATCCCCTCCCACACCATCATATTTAATGTTCAGGTCCTTTTCCAAATTCCAAATGTCTCTCACAACCTGTTTCATTTTCTCCCTCGACCAGGCGTAAGGAAAAGCAAAAAGACAATGAAGCGAACTGGCACCAATATGTCCGTAGAGATAAGCCTCTGTCTCACCAATCAAATCATTCCGACCTTCGGTAATATGATTCAGTTCACGTATCGCTTGAGGCAAAAAGGGGAGGGGCGGGTTGACCTCTATCGCCAAGTATCCCTTCAACCCCTTCTCTTTCCCCCACCGCATAGCGTTTTCCCGGACTCCCCAGACCTGCCCTCTGATTTTCGCATCTTCTAATACAAATGATTCTATCGCCCCTGCACTCCTCAAAAAGTCCGCCATCTGTTTGGCATTGTTTAGGGCATCTTCTTTTGCCCTTCCCATGGATTGCGTGATGGCCATGGCCCCTTCCGGGAAATTCAAACCGTATGCTTCGTACCCCACTTTACAGCATTTCTCCGATACAAACTCGCCATCCAATATCGGAGGTAACTTTTTCTTGAACATTAACGCAAAGGCGTACCCTATTTCTTCCGCAGTTTTGAAAAAAGCAACTGCATCGACGGTTTCAGGCTTGGGATAAAAGGCCATCCTAATCCTTGTAATCACTCCCAATATTCCCTCCGCCCCTACAAAGAGACGCATCAAGTCCCATCCGGTCGCGCGCCTTATGGACTTCGATCCCGTTTGTATTATTTCCCCTGTGGGCAAGACAATCTCAACACTCAACACATTCGACACAGGTTTACCGTAAATATAGTCCATCAAATGTCCACAGGTATTCACGCTCACCGCTCCCCCAATCGTGGCTTGAAGGCGGCTCCCCACATTGATAGGAAGACAATAACCTCTTTTTTCAAGCTCCCCTGTAATGTGGGCAATCGTAACCCCGGCACCACACTCAAACCATTGGAAGTCCTCCTCGATTTGGAAGAAATTTAACCTCTTGGTACTTAGGGTGATACCTCGGTGTTTAGGCTTCGTACCAAAGATTAGTGAAGTACCTGAACCGTAAGTTGTCACCGGTATCTTTTCCCGATTAGCATACTTCACTACCTCAGCTACCTCATGGGCGTTGCCAGGATGGACTACCACATCTGGTAAATCTTCCTCCTCAACGTCATATGGCAATGAGGTATCAGCGTAATTTATTCTTTCAAACACGTCCGTGTTGACATGATCTTCTCCCACAATCTCCCTTAAACTTCGAACCATTTCCTCCTGACCCACAATCATTTCACCTTTACCTCCTCCCTTTAGGACTTCGCGCCTGAGACCATTATGGCTTCGCGCGATGAAACATCGACGCGGCCCTTTTCACGGCCCCCGGCTGGTCGTTAGCGTCACCCCTTTCATCTTCGGCCTCGAATGCCCCAGCAGGCTCGCCCTTGACCCATGTAAGGTAAGCCGACGTCTTCTTCTTGTTAAGGTAGTCGATCCCCTTCGAAACTTCTTCCATCGGCCCCAGCCTCATCACCACATAGAAAATATTCTTATCCTCAATGCCATACGGCATCGGCTCCCTCGCGCAACTTAGCCGATCATAAATTTCCTCGGAAACATATGCCTTCCCCCGATCCTATACAAGTCGGAAACCATTTTCAAAGTAAATGCTCTAACCCCTCTAGAAAGGGTGCGTTCGGTCTTCCTAACGACAGACGATCTGGCCGGCTGCCGATCGATCATATGGTCGAGGGAAAAGCGCGTCTTTTTCCCAAGAAAATTGGCGATTTTGAACAACGTGGCAATGGAGGGGGTGACCCTGTCATTCTCAATCTGCGACAGGAGACTGGATGAAAGCCCCAGCTTTTCTGCCACCTTTCCAAGGCTGAGCCCTTAGTCATTGCGGAGCGTCTTAATTTTGGAAGCTATCATATGGTGACTCTGAGCAAGACCGTTTGGGTTAATATGTATTGAACATTTTGTCAATATTTTTACTGACCTTTCAAAGAAGCCCTCATCTCATGGAAAGATGAAGGCTTCTCAGGGAGATTTCAGACGCTCTATTTTTTACTTTTACTCCAGGAACTTTTCTTCGAAGGGAAAGAGGGTAAACAAAACCGGGCCTTTATCGGTGATCACCACATTTTGTTCCAGGCGGACCGCTTGCTCTAAACTGGGTTTTCCGCTGTAGGTCTCAATGGCCATATACATATTCTGCTTATACTCTGCGGGATAATCTAACGAAAATCCTCTCGAAATCCACATCCCTTCATAGAGGGTTAACCCTATACTGTGGCCAAATTGGAAGAGACTGCATGTTTTGTATATGTCATCGTCATAGACGGGAAAATGTTTAGCTGAATCGGCGGTCGTCTTTCCAGGCCATGCTTCGGATATCGCCGCATTCATCGAGTCTAACGTCTCTTTGTAGAGTTTCTTCTCTTCAGAGGTCGGATCGGCATCTCCACAGATAAACGTCCGGGTGACATCCACATAATACCCTCCGCCTGGACCTCTCCCGCCAATATCCGTGATCACCAGATCTCCTCTGCGAATGGGTTTATCCGACCACCATCGACGGTAGGGATTTGTATTCCCCCCCGAGGCCACACAATGGGCTTGCCCTTCCTCAAACCCCCGATCAGTAAAATACTTTATGATGTTCCCCGCAAGCTGGCTCTCCGTCAACCCCGGCCGCGCCACCCAGTCATTGCGAATCATATCCAGACACCCATCGGCAATCGCCGCCGAGTATTTGCAGAATTCCAGCTCATCCACGGTCTTGATCATCCGCGCCTGCGACATCGCCGGCCAAGCGTTCACTAACTGCACGCCCGCTTCTTGAAACGCCGCGTGAACCCACATGTCCATGATATCCACACCTATTTTTTCTCCAAAAACCTTCCTCTCCTTCAATAGATCTACCACACCCGTGACCATGTTTTTGACCTGGCGTTCGGTCGCTCCCTCGGACCATGTCCAGGTAATCGCCGGCCGAATCCTTCCGGACATCCAGGGAGAATCGAGCTTGGCGCACTCCATGTCCGACCCCACGGTTTCAAATAATACAGGCTCACTATCTCGACATAACACCGCATATCGAATAAAGATGCTGTATTTCCACATCCCCTGGTAGATACCGGTCACATATCTCACATTCGCACCGTGATACAAAATCATGGCCCCTAAGTCAAATTTCGCCATCGCCTCTTTCGCTCGGGCAAGCCTTTCCTTACGCATCCGGTCAAAATTGATTCTCCCCTCCCAATCCGCTCCTGTCATACTGTAAAGCCGCCTGGGGGACCAGTGGTGAGGATACTTAATATAACTGTGATCCAATCCCGAATTTCTGATTTCAAGGTCTTCTGCTTTGCTCATTGATACCCTCCTTTCGGTGCGTTAGATTTTCTCCTTCAAGAATGGAAACGACGAATTCGTCCCCTATTTCAACTTCTTGTCCTTTCCGGTTATCTCTCCCAAATATTTGTAATCTTCCGGTTTATATTCTCCGGCGTTGGGTGCGGAATAGACCCCGCAAATTTCAACTTCCTGGTCCGGATTGAGGTTACGGAACCAATGAACGTAATTCTTGGGAATGAAAACAGCCACTCCCGGCGAAACTTCATACTCGTCGCCTTTCCCATCCGGCCCCTCAATTCCCACACAGCCCCGGCCTCTTATACCGAACACCACTTCCTCCATGTCGACATGGATATGTTTCTGGTGGGCCGAGAACCCCGGTGGAAAGATGGTCCGGAAGAGAGAAAGTTCTTTGGCTCCGGCCGTCTTATCGGAGATGAGGAAACGGATATCCATATTGGCAAAGCCGATATCGTTCCTCGCTGCGGGGGCGGGTTTAACATCATGAACGCTGACTCTGAACCGATACATGAACGCATACCTCCTTCTCGTTAGAATTTACTTTTCTCTTTTTTCAACCGTCATTTCCTCTCCCATGGATACCCCTTCGCTTTCACTTCCTGTTCATATTTCACCGCCCTGCCGCGAAAGTACTCCCACGTTTTCATTGCGGGAAGACTTTGGGATTCCAGTTTTTGCAGGAAAATCTCTTGTGCTTTTCGAGCAGCCTCTATCGAAATCTCAGTATCCTTGGGTGAAAGGTTATTCATTAACCCTTTAAAATGTCTGCTTTCGTGGGAATGACGAAACAAGGGAAAAAGGGACTAACCTCCGTCCTTTCGAAAACTTGATTTATCTGAACTTTCAAATCCATTCAAAGTGCCGATAAAACCTCTGAAGGCCATAAACTTGTTAATGCCGTTGAACCCCCGAGAGATCCTTAATTTATTTCACTAGCAAATTGGGGAGGAAAGTGCTAAGTGGCGGAAAGAATATCAGAAGGACCAGAACGAAAACCATCACGAGGAAGAAAGGCGCGCCGCCTATAAAGATGTCCTCCAAGGTAACATCGGGTTCGGCAACCCCCTTGACCCCGTAAACATTTAGTCCAACGGGCGGGGTAATCAATCCACACTCGATGGCCATGATGACGATCACCGCATACCATATGGGGTCGATTCTCATGGCCTGGACCACGGGATAAATAATGGGCATGGTGATGGCAAGCATGGATATGGAATCTAAGAAACACCCCAAGATGAGATAGATAATCGATACGGCAATAACGAATTTTAGCTGAGACAAATTCCAGCCTATGACGACATCCAGCGCCATGGGTACGATCCCGGAGAGCATTAAGAAGCGGCCAAACATCGTTGCCCCAATAAATAAAAAGTAGATCATAGCTGCAATGGAAGCCGAATCGATTAAGGCGGGCTTCAAATCTTTCCGCCCCTCCTTGCTGGATAGGACGATGAAAAAAAGGAGCGCGACGGAAACTGCCCCGGCCTCTTCAGGGGAGAAAAAACCCGAATAGATTCCCCCGATGATGATAAGAGCTGCCGCATAAATCGGCCATAACATACCCAGGGAGAAGATTCGAAGGCGCCAGGTTATTTTATCTACCTGGGAGAAACTGGTTGCTTTCACCGATGATGGTTTTATAGAAATGACAAGAACGATGGCGATGCTGAAAAAAATGGTCAATAGAAGGCCGGGTGTTATTCCGGCGATCAGCAGCTTACCCATCGATTCCTGGGAGAATATGCCATACATGACAATCAGGATACTGGGGGGAATGAGCATGCCAATCGATCCGGCCGCAGAAACTAACCCATACGCCAACCTTTTTTCATACCCATAACGTCTCATCTCAGGCGCACTGGTTTTGGCGAAAACCGCTGCCGTAACCAAAGACGAACCACAAACCGTTCCAAAGGCGGCACAACTCGCTACCGAAGCAATTCCTAACCCACCCTTAACCTGCCTCAGCCATAAGCTCAGGACATAATAGATGTTCTTACTCAGTCCGGCTGCTCCAGCCAGCAAACCCACGAGGATGAACATAGGGAGTACCATCAGGTCCCACCTGCAAACGGAATAAAAGACTTCTCCCAACAGATGATGGATGGTCGGTCGTATTCCCAAGATGGATGCCGCACCAAAGGTCCCAACGAGAGCCATGGCTAACGCGATGTGCATCCCTGCGGCAAGAAAGATAAACAGAGCTACTATTCCCCAAAAACCAATCCAAATCGGCTCCATTGCCATTTTCTCCTTTCATTTCTCGGGCCGGGATGGATGCAATGTTCGGATCAAAAGCATTAGAAATTGAATGGAAAAGAGACTGGTACCGATGGGCATC
>Ga0299912_10002322_pt1 | contig 15546 bp, 9 predicted proteins | sample RVTome_2_FD_207667 | JGI IMG/M metagenome (GOLD analysis project Ga0299912, IMG submission 207667) | Soil microbial communities from uranium-contaminated site in the Upper Colorado River Basin, Wyoming, United States - RVT95D214 (version 2) ... | reverse complement strand
ACCGCCAAACTTCTTCGACAAAATGGTGGTGATCGCCGCGGTCAAGGTGGTCTTGCCGTGGTCAACGTGTCCAATGGTGCCAACGTTTACGTGCGGTTTGGTCCGCTCGAATTTTTCCTTAGCCATTATTCAGTACCCTATAAGTTCAAAATTATTTCTTGGCGATCACTGCTTCAGCGACGCTCTTCGGCGCTTCGGTGTAATGCTTGAATTCCATCGAGTAGGTTGCGCGACCCTGCGACATGGAGCGCAGATCGGTCGAGTAGCCGAACATCTCGGCCAGCGGCACTTCCGCCTTCACCAGCTTGACCCCGGCGGCATCTTCCATGCCCTGGATGATGCCGCGACGGCGGTTCAGGTCGCCCATCACGTCGCCCATGTAATCTTCCGGCGTTTCCACTTCCACCGCCATCATCGGCTCAAGCAGAACCGGGTTGGCCTTACGCATGCCATCCTTGAACGCCAGAATCGCCGCCAGCTTGAAGGCCAGTTCGGACGAGTCGACATCGTGGTAGGAACCATCAAACAGGGTGACCTTGACATCCACCACTGGGAAGCCTGCCAGCACGCCATTCGTCAAGGCCTCCTTCAGGCCTTTTTCGACTGCCGGGATGTATTCGCGCGGCACGGTGCCGCCCTTGATGGCGTCGACGAACTCAAAGCCCTTGCCCGGCTCGTTCGGACCCATCTTGATCCAGACATGGCCGTATTGACCCTTGCCGCCCGACTGCTTGGCGTGCTTGCCTTCCTGCTCGACTTCCTTCTTGATCGCTTCGCGGTAGGCCACCTGCGGCGCACCGACGTTGGCTTCCACGCCAAACTCGCGGCGCATGCGGTCAACCAGAATCTCGAGGTGCAATTCACCCATGCCCGACATGATGGTCTGGCCGGATTCCTCATCCGTACGCACGCGGAAAGACGGGTCTTCCTGCGCCAGACGGCCCAGGGCAATACCCATTTTCTCCTGGTCGGCCTTGGTCTTCGGCTCGACCGCCACGTGAATCACCGGCTCAGGGAAAACCATCCGCTCGAGCGTAATCGGGGACGCCACGTCACACAGCGTATCGCCGGTCGTGACGTCCTTCAGACCCACCGCCGCAGCGATGTCGCCCGCGCGCACTTCCTTGATCTCCTCGCGCTGGTTGGCATGCATCTGCAGGATGCGGCCGATCCGCTCCTTGCGGCCCTTGACCGGATTGTAGATCGTGTCGCCCGAATTCACCACGCCCGAGTAAACGCGGAAGAAAATCAGCTGGCCCACATAGGGGTCGGTCGCGACCTTGAACGCCAACGCCGAGAATTTCTCATCATCGGCCGCACGACGCTCGCCCTGCTCGCCGTTATCGAGTTCGCCCTTGACCGGGGGAATGTCGGTCGGCGCCGGCATCAACTCGACCACCTTATCGAGCATGGCCTGCACGCCCTTGTTCTTGAACGCGCTGCCACACATCATCGGAACGATTTCGCTGGCGATGGTGCGCGTGCGCAGACCCTTGATGATGTCAGCCTCGGAGAGGTCGCCTTCTTCAAGGTACTTGTTCATCATCTCTTCGGACGACTCGGCGGCCGCTTCGAGCATGGCTTCGCGCCATTTCTTGCAGGTGTCGAGCAGTTCAGCGGGAATGTCGCGCAGGTCGAACTTCATGCCCTGGCTGGCTTCATCCCAGTAAATCGCCTTCATCTTGACAAGGTCGACCACGCCCTCGAATTTCTCTTCCGCCCCGATCGGCACCTGGATCGGCACCGGATTGGCCTTCAGGCGCAGGCGCATCTGGTCATAGACCTTGAAAAAGTCGGCACCGGAGCGGTCCATCTTGTTGACGAATGCCAGACGCGGCACGCCGTATTTATTGGCCTGGCGCCACACGGTTTCGGATTGCGGCTGAACACCCCCCACCGCGCAGTACACCATGCAGGCGCCGTCCAGCACCCGCATGGAACGCTCCACCTCAATGGTGAAATCGACGTGGCCCGGGGTATCAATAATATTGATGCGATGCTCGGGGAACTTACCGTCCATCCCCTTCCAGAAACACGTGGTCGCAGCCGAAGTAATCGTAATGCCACGCTCCTGCTCCTGCTCCATCCAGTCCATGGTGGCCGCGCCGTCATGAACCTCGCCGATCTTGTGCGACACGCCCGTGTAAAACAGGACGCGCTCGGTGGTGGTGGTCTTGCCAGCGTCAATATGGGCAGAAATGCCGATATTGCGATAGCGCTCGATAGGAGTATTGCGTGCCACGTTAGTTACCTGCCAATCAATGCGTTAGTGTCTTAGAAACGGAAATGCGAGAAGGCCTTGTTGGCTTCAGCCATACGATGGACTTCCTCACGCTTCTTCACAGCGCCGCCACGGCCTTCAGCCGCATCCAGCAATTCGCCCGCCAGACGGGCGCCCATGGACTTTTCGCCACGCTTGCGCGCCGCATCCTTCAGCCAGCGCATGGCCAGCGCGGTACGACGGCTCGAACGAACCTCGACCGGCACCTGGTAGTTGGCGCCACCGACGCGACGGCTCTTCACCTCGACCAGCGGGCGGGCGTTGTTCAGCGCGGTGCCGAAGACTTCCAGCGGATCCTTGCCGGACTTCTGGGTGATCTGCTCGAATGCGCCATAGACGATGCGCTCAGCGACGGACTTCTTGCCGCTGGACATGACGACGTTCATGAATTTCGAAACTTCCTGATTGCCGAATTTCGGATCAGGCAGAATTTCACGTTTGGGGACTTCGCGACGACGGGGCATATTCCTGTCTCTCTATCTAATTAAGCTTTTTTCGGACGCTTGGCGCCGTACTTCGAACGCGACTGCTTGCGATCCTTCACGCCAGCCGTATCCAGGCTGCCGCGCACGGTGTGATAACGCACACCCGGCAAGTCCTTGACCCGGCCGCCGCGCACCAGCACCACCGAGTGCTCCTGCAGGTTGTGGCCTTCACCACCGATGTAGCTGATGACCTCGAAGCCGCTGGTGAGCTTGACCTTGCAAACCTTACGCAAGGCGGAGTTCGGTTTCTTGGGCGTCGTGGTGTACACGCGGGTGCACACGCCGCGGCGTTGCGGGCAGGCCTTCAAGGCCGGAACCTTGCTCTTTTCCACCGGCGCCTGACGCGGCTTGCGGATCAGCTGGTTAATCGTTGGCATGTCAAAAATTCCGAAAAATTAAGGTGAGCGTATCGTTTCTAAAACAAGCGGGACGGCATGCGCCGTCCCGGGCTACAGTCCTGCGCTTTCCGGCAAACCTATGGCCGGAAAAAGACGCGTGATTCTAGGGGAGAGCCACCCCTCTGTCAAGCCACTTCCTGATTCTCGGACGGATTCACATCCCCGCCCTCGATCAGGCGCTCGGCCCCCATATCCTCCCCGGCCGCCTGGCGGCGACGGGTGTTGTGGTAGGCCAGACCGGTGCCCGCCGGGATCAGACGTCCGACAATCACGTTTTCCTTCAGGCCGCGCAGTTCGTCCCGCTTGCCCATGATGGCCGCTTCGGTCAGAACGCGCGTGGTTTCCTGGAAGGAAGCCGCGGAAATGAAGGAGTCGGTCGACAGCGACGCCTTGGTGATGCCGAGCAAAATCGGATCGTAGGTTGCAGGCTCCTTGCCTGCCGCCACCATGTCGTCGTTGATCTGCAGCACTTCCGAGCGCTCGACCTGCTCGCCGGGGATGAGGCCGGTGTTACCCGGATCCACCACCACAACGCGGCGCAGCATCTGCCGCACGATCACCTCGATGTGCTTGTCGTTGATCTTCACACCCTGCAGGCGGTACACATCCTGCACTTCGTCGGTGATGTAGCGCGCCAGCGCCTCCACCCCCTGCAAACGCAGGATGTCGTGCGGATCGACCGGACCGTCGACGATCATTTCGCCCTTCTGGACGATCTGGCCGTCGTGCGCGGTCACGTGCTTCTCCTTGGTGATCAGGTACTCGTGGGCGACGCCGTCCAGGTCGGTGATGACCAGGCGCTGCTTGCCCTTGGTGTCCTTACCGAAGGAGACCGTGCCGGTAACTTCCGCCAACACGCCGGCATCTTTCGGCGAACGCGCCTCGAACAGCTCGGCCACGCGCGGCAGACCGCCGGTGATGTCGCGGGTTTTCGAGGTTTCCTGCGGAATGCGCGCGATCACGTCGCCCACCGCCACCTCCTGGCCATCCTTCACCGTGATGATGGAGCCGATCTGGAAGGTGATGTTGACCAGCGTGTCGGTGCCCGCGATCTTGATCTCGTTGCCGGACTCGTCCAGCAGCTTGACCTGCGGGCGCAGCCCCTTGGCACCGGCCTTGCGCTTGGGATCGATCACCACCAGGGTGGACAGGCCGGTGACGTCGTCGAGCTGCTTGGCCACGGTGACGCCCTCCTCGATGTTCTCGAAGCGGATCCGTCCGGCGTACTCGGTGATGATCGGACGGGTGTGCGGGTCCCAGGTTGCCAGCACGGCGCCGGCCTTGATCTTGGCGCCGTCGGTCACCATCAGGGTCGCGCCGTACGGCACCTTGTGGCGCTCGCGCTCGCGTCCGGCATCGTCCGCAATGATGATTTCGCCGCTGCGTGAAATCGCCACCAGCTCCTTGCGCGCGTTGGTCACGTAGCGCATGGTGGCGGTGTACTGCACCGTGCCGTTCGACTTGGCTTCGAGCTGGCTCGCCGCGGCGGCACGCGATGCCGCACCGCCGATGTGGAAGGTGCGCATGGTGAGCTGGGTACCCGGCTCGCCGATCGACTGCGCGGCGATCACGCCGACCGCTTCGCCGACGTTGACCATGTAACCGCGGCCGAGGTCGCGGCCGTAGCACTTGCCGCACAGGCCGTAGCGCGTCTCGCAGGTCAGCGGGGTGCGCACCTTGACTTCGTCGATGCCGAGCGACTCGATGGTGTCGACCACGTCTTCCACCAGCAGCGTGCCGGCTTCGAACACGGTTTCCTGGGTTTCGGGATGAATGATGTCGCTGGCAGCCACGCGTCCGAGAATCCGCTCGCGCAGCGCTTCGACCACTTCGCCGCCTTCGACCAGCGCCTTCACCACGAGACCGTTCTTGGTGCCGCAATCGTCCTCGACCACCACCAGATCCTGCGTCACGTCGACCAGACGGCGCGTCAGGTAACCGGAGTTCGCGGTTTTCAGCGCGGTATCCGCCAGGCCCTTACGTGCGCCGTGGGTCGAGATGAAGTACTGCAGCATGTTGAGACCTTCACGGAAGTTCGCCGTGATCGGGGTTTCGATGATGGAGCCGTCCGGCTTCGCCATCAGGCCGCGCATGCCGGCCAACTGGCGAATCTGCGCCGCGGAACCGCGCGCACCCGAGTCGGCCATCATGTAGATCGCGTTGAACGACTCCTGGGTGACCTCCTTGCCGTGGCGGTCGATGACCTTCTCGCCGCCCAGTTGACCCATCATCGCCTTGGCGACGGCGTCACCGGCGCGGCCCCAGATGTCGACCACCTTGTTGTAGCGCTCGCCTTGGGTCACCAGGCCCGAGGTGTACTGCGATTCGATTTCTTTCACCTCGGCTTCGGCGGCGCCCAGGATCTGCCCCTTCTCCTTCGGAATCAGCATGTCCTTGATGGCGATCGACATCCCCGCGCGGGTCGCGAAAGTGAAGCCGGTGTACATCAGCTTGTCGGCAAAAATCACCGTCTCGCGCAGGCCGCAACGGCGGAAGCTCGCGTTGATCAGCCTGGAGATCTCCTTCTTCTTCAGCGCCTTGTCGACGAAGCTGAACGGCAGCCCCGGCGGCAGGATCTCGGACAGCAGCGAGCGGCCGAGCGTGGTTTCCACCCGCTTGACGGTTTCGACGCGGTTCTTGTTCTCGTCCAGCGTCACTTCCTTGATGCGCACCGTCACGCGGGCATGCAGTTCCGCCTCGCGGTTGTCGTAGGCGCGGCGCGCCTCGGCGACGTCGGCAAACAGCATGCCCTCGCCCTTGGCGTTGATCTTCTCGCGCGTCATGTAATACAGGCCCAGCACGATATCCTGCGACGGCACGATGATGGGCTCGCCGTTGGCGGGCGACAGCACGTTGTTCGACGCCAGCATCAGGGTGCGGGCTTCGGTCTGCGCTTCCAGCGACAGCGGTACGTGGACGGCCATCTGGTCGCCGTCGAAGTCGGCGTTGAACGCCGCGCACACCAGCGGGTGCAACTGGATCGCCTTGCCTTCGATCAGCACCGGCTCGAACGCCTGGATGCCCAGGCGGTGCAGCGTCGGCGCGCGGTTCAGCATCACCGGATGCTCGCGGATGACCTCTTCCAGGAGATCCCACACGATCGGCTCTTCGTCTTCCACCATCTTCTTGGCGGCCTTGATCGTGGTCGCCAGCCCCAGCACTTCGAGGCGGTTGAAGATGAAGGGCTTGAACAGCTCGAGTGCCATCTTCTTCGGCAGACCGCACTGGTGCAGCTTCAGCGCCGGGCCCACCACGATGACGGAACGGCCGGAGTAGTCGACGCGCTTGCCCAGGAGGTTCTGGCGGAAGCGGCCGCTCTTGCCCTTGATCATGTCGGCCAGCGACTTCAGCGGACGCTTGTTGGCGCCGGTCATCGCCTTGCCGCGACGGCCGTTGTCGAGCAGCGAATCCACCGCCTCCTGCAGCATGCGCTTTTCGTTGCGCACGATGATTTCCGGTGCCTTCAGTTCCAGCAGACGCTTCAGGCGGTTGTTGCGGTTGATGACGCGGCGGTACAGGTCGTTGAGGTCGGAGGTCGCGAAGCGGCCGCCGTCCAGCGGCACCAGCGGACGCAGCTCGGGCGGCAGCACCGGCAGCACTTCGAGGATCATCCACTCGGGCTTGATGCCGGACTTCTGGAAGCCTTCGAGGATCTTCAGGCGCTTGGAGAGCTTCTTCAGCTTGGTATCGGAACCGGTCTTGCTGATTTCCGAATGCAGGCTTTCCACTTCGGTGTGCAGGTTGATCGAGCGCAGCAATTCGCGCACGGCTTCCGCACCCATCAGCGCCTTGAACTCATCGCCGTACTCTTCCAGCTTGGCGAGGTAGTCTTCCTCGGTCAGCAGCTGGCCGCGGTTGAGCGGCGTCATGCCGGGCTCGACCACCACGAAGCCTTCGAAGTAGAGCACGCGCTCGATGTCGCGCAGCGTCATGTCGAGCACCATGCCCAGACGGCTCGGCAGCGACTTCAGGAACCAGATGTGGGCGACCGGCGAAGCCAGCTCAATGTGGCCCATGCGCTCGCGGCGCACCTTGGACAGCGTGACTTCGACGCCGCATTTTTCGCAGATCACGCCGCGGTGCTTGAGGCGCTTGTACTTGCCGCACAGACATTCGTAGTCCTTCACCGGACCGAAGATCTTGGCGCAGAACAGGCCGTCGCGCTCCGGCTTGAAGGTGCGATAGTTGATGGTCTCCGGCTTCTTGACTTCGCCGTACGACCAGGAGCGGATTTTCTCCGGCGACGCCAGGCCAATCTTGATGGCGTCGAACTCTTCCTCGTGGGTGGCCTGCTTGAAAAGATCTAACAGTGCTTTCATGGCTGTGTCCTCACCCCTAAATTAATAACGTTCCAGATCGATGTCGATGCCGAGCGAACGGATTTCCTTCACCAGCACGTTGAAGGATTCCGGCATGCCGGCCTCGATCTTGTGATCGCCCTTGACGATGTTCTCGTACACCTTGGTACGGCCGTTCACATCGTCCGACTTCACCGTCAGCATTTCCTGCAGCACATAGGAGGCGCCGTAGGCTTCCAGCGCCCACACTTCCATTTCGCCGAAACGCTGGCCGCCGAACTGCGCCTTGCCGCCCAGCGGTTGCTGGGTGACCAGCGAGTACGGGCCGGTGGAACGCGCATGCATCTTGTCGTCGACCAGGTGGTGCAGCTTCAGCACGTGCTTGTAGCCCACCGTCACCTGACGGTCGAAGGCTTCGCCGGTGCGGCCGTCGTACAGCGTGACCTGGCCGCCTTCCGGCAGTCCGGCCAGCTTCAGCATCTGGCGGATTTCCTCTTCGTTGGCACCGTCGAACACCGGCGAGGCGAACGGCACGCCCTTCTTCAGGTTGCGTGCGAGCTCGATGATCTCGTCGTCGCTGAAGCTGTCGAGGTCTTCCGTCTTGCCCGACTGGTTGTAGATCTGTTTCAGGAAATTGCGCAGATCCTTCACCAGCGTCTTGGTCTGCGCCGCCAGCATTTCGCCGATGCGCTCGCCCAGACCCTTGGCGGCCCAACCGAGGTGGGTCTCCAGAATCTGGCCGATGTTCATCCGCGACGGCACGCCGAGCGGGTTCAGCACGATGTCGACCGGGCGGCCGTCGGCCATGAAGGGCATGTCCTCGACCGGAACGATCTTCGACACCACGCCCTTGTTGCCGTGACGGCCGGCCATTTTGTCGCCGGGCTGCAGGCGGCGCTTGACCGCCAGGTAGACCTTGACCATCTTCTGCACGCCGGGCGGCAGTTCGTCGCCGGCGGTCAATTTTTTCTTCTTCTCTTCGAACATCGCATCGAATTCGATGCGCTTCTGCGTGAGACTGTCCTTCAGCGATTCGACCTGACGGCTGGCTTCGTCGTCGGCCAGACGGATGTCGAACCAGTCGTGACGATTCACCGAGTCCAGGTAGTCCTTGGTGACCTTGCTGCCCTTGGCGAGCTTCTTCGGTCCGCCGTTGGCGACTTTCAGGTGCAGCAGCTTTTCCAGACGCGCAAAGGTATCGTCTTCGACGATGCGCATGCGGTCGGTCAGGTCCTTCTTGTACTCAGCCAGCTGCGTGTCGATGATCGACTGCGCGCGCTTGTCGCGTTCGATGCCTTCGCGGGTGAACACCTGAACGTCGATCACCACGCCCGACATGCCGGACGGCACCTTGAGGCTGGTGTCCTTCACGTCGGACGCCTTCTCGCCGAAGATCGCGCGCAGCAGTTTTTCTTCCGGCGTCAGCTGGGTTTCGCCCTTGGGCGTGACCTTGCCGACCAGCACGTCGCCGGCTTCGACTTCAGCGCCGATGGCGATGATGCCGGAATCGTCCAGGCGTCCCAACTGGCGCTCGGCCAGGTTGGAAATGTCGCGGGTGATTTCCTCCGGCCCGAGCTTGGTGTCGCGCGCCACCACCGACAGTTCCTCGATGTGGATCGAAGTGTAGCGGTCTTCGGCGACGACTTTTTCGTTAATCAGGATCGAGTCTTCGAAGTTGTAGCCGTTCCACGGCATGAAGGCGACCAGCATGTTCTGCCCCAGCGCCAGCTCGCCCATGTCGGTCGAGGCGCCATCGGCGATCACGTCGCCGCGGGCGATCACGTCGCCCACCTTCACCAGCGGCCGCTGGTTGATGTTGGTGTTCTGGTTGGAACGGGTGTACTTGATCAGCGAATAGATATCCACGCCGACTTCACCCGCACGCGCCTCTTCGTCGTGCACGCGGATCACGATGCGGCCAGCGTCGATGTAGTCGACGATGCCGCCGCGATGCGCGGTCACCACGGTGCCGGAGTCGACCGCAGCGGTGCGCTCGATGCCGGTGCCGACGAAGGGCTTCTCGGGACGCAGGCACGGCACCGCCTGACGCTGCATGTTGGAGCCCATCAGCGCGCGGTTGGCGTCGTCGTGCTCGAGGAAGGGGATCAGGGACGCCGCCACCGACACGATCTGCGCCGGCGCCACGTCCATGAACTCGATCTTGTCGGGTGCCGACAGCGTGAATTCGTTCTTGAAACGGCACGACACCAGGTCGTCCTTGAACTTGCTCTTGGCGTCGAGTTCAGCGTTGGCCTGCGCGATCACGTACTTGCTTTCCTCGATCGCCGACAGGTATTCGATCTCGTCGGTCACCTTGTTGTTGATGACCTTGCGGTACGGCGTTTCAATGAAGCCGTACCAATTGGTGCGCGCGAACAGGGCCAGCGAGTTGATCAGGCCGATGTTCGGGCCTTCCGGCGTTTCGATCGGGCAGACGCGGCCGTAGTGGGTCGGGTGCACGTCGCGCACCTCGAAGCCGGCGCGCTCGCGGGTCAGACCGCCCGGGCCCAAGGCCGAAACGCGGCGCTTGTGGGTGATCTCCGACAGCGGGTTGGTCTGGTCCATGAACTGGCTCAGCTGGCTGGAACCGAAGAATTCCTTGATCGCGGCCGACACCGGCTTGGCGTTGATCAGGTCGTGCGGCATCAGGTTGTCGGACTCGGCCTGCGAGAGGCGCTCGCGCACCGCGCGCTCGACCCGCACCAGACCGGCGCGGAACTGGTTCTCCGCCAGTTCGCCCACGCTGCGCACGCGACGGTTGCCGAGGTGGTCGATGTCGTCGATTTCGCCGCGGCCGTTGCGCAGTTCGACCAGGATCTTGATCACGGCGACGATGTCTTCGGTCGACAGGGTACCGGTGCCGGTCAGCTCGTCGCGACCGATGCGGCGGTTGAACTTCATGCGGCCGACGGCCGACAGATCATAGCGATCCTCGCTGAAGAACAGGTTGCCGAACAGGGCATTCACCGCATCTTCGGTGGGCGGCTCGCCCGGGCGCATCATGCGGTAGATCGCCACCTTGGCGGCGTATTCGTCGGCGGTGTCGTCGGCGCGCAGCGTCTGCGAAATGAAGGCGCCGTGGTCGAGGTCGTTGGTGTAGAGCGTGTTGAACTTTTCAACCTTGGCAGCAGCCAGCTTGGTCAGCAACTCTTCGGTGATTTCGTCGTTGGCGCGCGCCACCAGTTCGCCGGTGGTGGTGTCGACCACATCGTGCGACAGCACGCGTCCCACCACGAACTCGGCCGGCACTGCCCATTTCTTGACGCCGGCGGCGTCGAGTTCGCGAATGTGCTTGGCCGTGATGCGCTTGTCCTTGGCGACGATGACGTGGCCGTCCTTGCCGCAGATGTCGAAGCGGGCCAGTTCGCCGCGCAGGCGCTCGGGCACCAGCTCGAACTGCACCCCTTGGGTATTGACGTAGAAGGTGTCCTTGCTGAAGAAGTCGTCCAGGATGCCGGCCGGGGTATAGCCCAGCGCCTTCAACAGGATGGTGACCGGCATCTTGCGGCGGCGGTCGACGCGGAAGAACAGGATGTCCTTGGCGTCGAATTCGAAGTCCAGCCACGAACCGCGGTAGGGAATCACGCGGGCCGAAAACAGGAGTTTGCCGGAGCTGTGGGTCTTGCCGCGGTCGTGCTCGAAGAACACGCCGGGCGAGCGGTGCAGCTGCGACACGATCACGCGCTCGGTGCCGTTGATGACGAAGGAACCGGTCGGCGTCATCAGCGGGATTTCGCCCATGTAGACTTCCTGCTCCTTGACTTCCTTGATGGTCGGCTTGGATGCTTCCTTGTCCATGATCACCAGGCGCACCTTGGCGCGCAGCGGCGCGCAATAGGTCAGGCCGCGCTGCTGGCATTCCTTGATGTCGAACACCGGCTCGCCGAGGTTGTAGCTGACATATTCCAGCCGCGCGTTCTTGGAGTGGCTCTCGATCGGGAAAATCGAGGTGAACGCGGCCTGCAGGCCTTCGTTCAGGCGCTCCTCGCGCGTGCGGCCCTCCTGCAGGAAGGCCCGATAGGACTCAAGCTGGGTCGCCAGAAGAAACGGCACCGGAAGGGTGTTGGTCCGGCTGGCAAAGCTCTTGCGCAGACGTTTTTTCTCGGTAAAGGTATAAGCCATGGGATCTCCTTGACGATCAGGGGCGGGCAGGCACGCGAGTTACGGCCAACGCTTTGTGGGGCATACGACCTTTCACGGGCTTTAGCCCGTAGAAAGTCGGAGTCCCCTTGTGGGGCACACGCAAAAAGCAAACGACCCGGAAGCCGATTCCGGGTTCCGGGTATTTGCCGCTTGCGTCTGCTGCGGGCAAGCCCGCAACACACGATCGAAATAAATTCGCCACCGGAAGCAGACGGTGCGCTTGCGCACACCATCCTGGGGTCCGTTGACTTATTTGACTTCGACGGAGGCGCCAGCTTCTTCCAACTGCTTCTTCAGCGCGTCGGCGTCGGCCTTGGACACGCCTTCCTTCACAGCCTTGGGGGCGCCATCGACCAGATCCTTGGCTTCCTTCAGGCCCAGGCCGGTAGCAGCACGCACCACTTTGATGACTTCCACTTTCTTTTCGCCAGCGGAATTCAGCATCACGGTGAACTCGGTCTGCTCTTCAGCAGCGGCGGCAGCGCCACCGGCAGCGGGGGCAGCCACGGCAACCGCAGCGGCAGCGGCGGAAACGCCGAATTTCTCTTCCATTTCCTTGATGAGCTCGGACAGCTCAAGCACGGTCATGCTAGCGATGGCGTCCAGAATGTCAGCTTTTGCAACAGCCATTTGTAATACTCCTGTCAATTGTGCTTCAGATTAAAAAACAATATCGTCGATTCGGATGTCGGCAGGCCGTTTAAGCAGCCTGCTTGTCGCGCACCGCAGCCAGTCCGCGAACGAACTTGGTCGGCACTTCGTTGAGCGTGCGAACGAATTGCGCGATCGGAGCCTGCATGGTGCCCAAGAGCTTGGACAACAGTTCCTCGCGGCTGGGCATGCTGGCCAGATTCCCCACATCCTTGGCGGACATGATGAAGTTGGGCATGGCACCGGCCTTGATGACGAACTTGTCGTTGGTCTTGGCGAACTCGTGCATCACTTTGGCGGCGGCCACCGGGTCTTTGGAAATGCCATAGGCAAGCGGACCGACCAGCTGGTCGGTAATGCCTGCAAACGGCGTATCCGCAACCGCGCGGCGTACCAGCGTGTTTTTCAACACGCGCAGATAGACGCCTTCCTTGCGTGCTTGCGCGCGCAACTGGGTCATGTTCTCCACCGTGATGCCACGGTATTCGGCTACGACAACCGTCTGGGCACCCGCGACTTCTGCGGAAACCTCAGCAACGACGGCTTTCTTTTCTTCAAGATTCAGACTCAAGGTCTTACCTCCTTCTCAGTTACGGAGCGTTGCTCGCTCCGGCTGGCGACCTTGACAGGAAAATCCTGCTGGGGAACGCCATCTGCGTAGGGTCCGATGCCGGCAAACAGAGGACGGAACACCATCACCCATTTGCCACCCACCGGCGATTAAATCCTTGCGGATGCCTACGGTCTTTGACAACCCGTCAGCCAATGCATCGGCCGACAGCCCAAAGTTCGCTCGAGCACCCCTTTCCAGAGATGCCCATTAAAAATTTATGCGCTGACGCTGGCCTGATCAACGCGTACGCCCACGCCCATGGTGGAGGACACCGACAGGCGCTTGAAATAGACGCCCTTGGAACTGGCCGGCTTGGCGCGCTGAAGTGCGTCCAGCAGGGCAGCCATGTTTTCCTTCAGGTCTTCCACGCTGAACGAGGCGCGACCGATGGTGCAGTGCACAATGCCGCCCTTGTCGGTGCGGTACTGCACCTGGCCGGCCTTGGCGTTTTTCACCGCGCCGACCACGTCGGGCGACACCGTGCCCACCTTCGGGTTCGGCATCAGGCCGCGCGGGCCCAGAATCTGGCCCAGCTGGCCCACAACGCGCATCGCGTCGGGCGTGGCGATCACCACATCGAAATCCATCTTGCCGGCCTTGATCTCGGCCGCCAGGTCGTCGAAACCGACGATATCGGCACCGGCGTCTTTCGCCTTCTGCACGTTGTCGCCCTGGGCGAACACGGCCACGCGAACGGTTTTGCCGATTCCCTTCGGCAACACCACCGCACCCCGAACCATCTGGTCGGATTTGCGGGCGTCAACGCCGAGATTCACCGCGATGTCGATCGATTCGTCGAACTTGGCCGTGGCGGATTCCTTGACCAGTTGGAGCGCATCGACCACCGGGTAGTTGCGGTTGCGGTCAATTTTTTCTTTGAGTGCGCGCAAGCGCTTGGAAACGTTAGCCATCTCAGACTCCCTCCACGATGATGCCCATGGAACGGGCCGTGCCAGCAATGGTGCGCACCGCCGCGTCCATATTGGCCGCGGTCAGGTCGGGCTCTTTGGCCTTGGCAATCTCTTCCAGCTGGGCGCGGGTAATCGTGCCCACCTTGTCGAGGTGCGGCTTGGCGCTGCCCTTGTCGAGCTTGATCGCCTTCTTGATCAGCACCGTTGCGGGCGGCGTCTTCATGATGAAGGTGAAGCTCTTGTCCGCAAACGCGGTGATCACGACCGGAATCGGCAGACCGGGCTCCATGCCCTGGGTCTTGGCGTTGAACGCCTTGCAGAATTCCATGATGTTCAGGCCGCGCTGACCGAGCGCGGGACCGATGGGGGGCGACGGGTTGGCTTTACCCGCCGGCACTTGCAGCTTGATATAGCCGACAATCTTCTTTGCCATGATGGCTCCTTAAAGTGAGTACCAGCGCGCTTTGGGTTGCCCTACTCGCGCTCCTCTCCGGAAAACCCGGATGCTTCCTGCTGCCGACAAACGCCGGACAGCCTTGACCAGCCAGGCTTCAGCCTGGACTAGCTTTTTTCGACCTGACCGAAACCCAGCTCGACGGGTGTCGCCCGGCCAAAAATCATCACCGACACGCGCAACTTGCTCTTGTCGTAATTCACTTCTTCCACATTGCCATTGAAGTCGGTAAACGGGCCATCGATGACCCGCACCGACTCGCCCACCTCGAACAGCACCTTGGGCTTGGGCTTTTCCACGCCCTCGCGCATCTGGTCGAGAATGGACTGAACTTCCTTTTCGGAGATCGGCGCAGGTTTGGTTGCCGTACCGCCAACGAATCCGGTCACCTTGGGCGTGCTCTTCACCAGGTGCCAGGTATCGTCGTCCATCTCCATCTGCACCAGGACGTAGCCGGGGAAGAACTTGCGCTCGGCGGTCTTTTTCTGACCACCTTTCATTTCCACCACTTCTTCCACGGGCACCAGGATTTCGCCGAAACGATCCTTCATGCCCGCACGCTCGATGCGCTCAACCAGATTGCGCGCGACGCTTTTCTCGAAGCCGGAGTAGGCATGAACCACGTACCAACGCATACTCAACTCCCCTGTCCCATGGCCAACTCGACCAGCCAAAACAAAATACCGTCAACCGCCCACATAAAGAGCGCCATCACGACCACAAAGGCCATGACCACACCAGTCATCTGGATGGTTTCCTTGCGGGTCGGCCAGACAACCTTCCTGGCCTCGTCACGCGAATCGAGCGTAAAACGATAAAACCGCTTGCCAGGGGCAGACAGACCCGCCACCAGACCGCCGAGCACCAGGCCCGCGATCACCGACAGCACCCGCACCACGGTTGGCGCGTCCGCAAAAAAATAAAAGCCGGCCACCCCTGCGATGACCAGCAATACCGCTACCAGCAGCTTGATTTTGTCAGCCATGAATGCTGTGTGCCTTGCGGCTTATCCTGTGGCAGGCCAAGAGGGTCTCGAACCCCCAACCTTCGGTTTTGGAGACCGACGCTCTACCAATTGAGCTATTGGCCTGTATAACTTAAAGCCAGCTACTTAAGGGCAGGCCGGGCGCATGCATGACACCCGGTCCACCCTTCGGCTCAACGCTTTACTCTTCGATCTTGGCTACGACGCCTGCACCGACGGTGCGGCCGCCTTCGCGGATGGCAAAACGCAGACCTTCGTCCATGGCGATCGGCTGAATCAGCGACACTTTGATGCTGACGTTGTCGCCAGGCATCACCATTTCGGTGC
>Ga0299912_10002321_pt1 | contig 15555 bp, 9 predicted proteins | sample RVTome_2_FD_207667 | JGI IMG/M metagenome (GOLD analysis project Ga0299912, IMG submission 207667) | Soil microbial communities from uranium-contaminated site in the Upper Colorado River Basin, Wyoming, United States - RVT95D214 (version 2) ... | reverse complement strand
TGGAATTCAATTTAATAATCTCCCAAACTTCTGACTGCAGCTTATCCCTTTTATAAATCTTTAAAGGAGGGAGGCGTAGGCCTTCTTCAAAAATATTAACAGCATCCACTGGATAGGTATTTTTTGCTCCCAGGTCTAACCAGTGTGCCTTCGTGGCTGCATAACCAAATATCTTGTCCTCAAAGAAAATAGGAGCAAACAGCACGGCGTCCGATGTATGAGAGCCTGTAATATCTGGAACGGTCGACACAATGACATCTCCAGGTTCTATATTCTCCTTACCGACAACCTCTAAGCAATTCTTGACAGAAGGTCCTAAACTACCCAAAAAAAGAAGAATGCCTTGGGACGATTGCGCAATGACATCGGCTTCGGCATCAAGAATCGCAAAAGAGCAATCCATGATCTCATACATAAATGTAGTGACACCCGTCCTAAATCCTGTCTCTTGCATCCCATTCGCTATCGAGATTAACTTGTTTCGAACGACAGCAAATGTAATTGGATCCGACTGCAGCATTTAGGCACCTCCCAAATAAATAATTAAATCCCCCAATTTATCTACTTGTAACATCTGACCCGGCATCACCACTGTGGTATGAAAGGGTTCTTCTATAATGGCAGGTCCAGGAATACTATTTCCACAAAGAAGTTCAGCTCTTTCATAAATCTGAGTTTCCATAAGATTGCCCTCGAGATATACTTTCCTCTCTTTTTTTATAGATTTCCGATGAATTTCTTTGCCTTGCTTAATTTCTGATACGGGTATTTCCTTGATTTTACCTATGGCTTTTAATCTAGCATTAATAATTCTTAAGGGAGCATGGATCAAGTGACCATACCTTATTTCATAGAGTTGTTCAAAAGTATTTCTGATTTCTATCTTTATCTTTGCATTATCTTTCAATTTTCCCGTAGGAACCGGTGTTTCAACGTAGTAACGTTGACCCTCATAGCAAATATCCAGAGAACGGGTAAATTCGATGGCATCTTTGGATATGCCTTCTGCTTCAAGTATCTTGAGGGCGCTACCTTCCATATCTTCGTAGATATCCTCAAGTTCTTCAATATCAAGCTCATTCATCGCCCGGATATAGGCCTGAGCATAAGTGTGAACAAGGTTCATCGCTAAAATGCCCCGTGCTGAAAAAACTCCAGGTTCGGGCGGGATAATGACTCGCGAAATGGACATATCCTTGGCTAAACTTGTCGCAAATATCCCCCCGGCACCTCCATAGGACATTAAAGCAAAGTCCCTTGGGTCGAAGCCCTGGCCCACAAGTATTTCCATAGTTGCAGTGGTCATGTTGTTTCTGGCAACTGAAAGAATGCCGTCAGCAGCTTCATGTAAGCTTAGCCCTAATTTGCTTGCAATATCACTGACTCCCTTTTTCGCTAAATCCAAATCTAGAAGAATCTCGCCACCAAGAAAATAGTTTGGGTCTATCAAGCCGTTCACAAGAGCTGCATCCGTTACTGTTGGCTCCATCCCTCCCATTCCATAGGCCATTGGACCGGGATTCGCTCCAGCACTTTCCGGTCCAACAGTTAGTAATCCAGCAGCGTCAACCCGTGCGATGCTACCACCACCAGCACCGATTGGACGTATATCCATGCCTGCCATCAGCACAGGATAGCCCATTATTTCGGTCTGATGTTTTTCAACATTCACGCCATCTTTAATCACAGATACGTCGAAACTTGTACCGCCAACATCCATCGTCACCAGATCCTTAATCCCGCAGAGCCCTGCTAACTGGGCAGCACCCGCAGCGCCACCTATCGGTCCAGACGCAAGGGTATAGATAGCTTTTTCTCTGACCGCGTCGACTCCTAGAACTCCACTGGGACCTAATACTAATAGTTGTCCAAGGAATCCCGCATCTTTCAAATTTCCATTTAATCGGCTAAGATAATCAACGACAGCCTTTTCAATATATGCATTGATGACTGTAGTACTCGTCCGTTCATACTCTCTAATCTCTCTAGCTACTTGGTGGCTAAGTGCGAGTGTCACTTCTGGCCATACTTTCTTGACTATTTCTCCCAACCTTTGCTCGTTTTCTGGATTAGCGTAAGAATGGAGTAGGCAAACTGCAATGGCTTCAATTCCATTCTCTTTTAGTTTCTTTATGATTTCTTTCACTTCTTTCTCTTCGAGTTTTTCTATTATTTCTCCCAAATGGGTGGTCCGTTCATGTATGGCCAACCGCAGATGTCTGGGTACCAGCGGTTTTGGTTTTTTCCACATATAGTCGTATAATTCTTTCTTGTTCCCTCTGGCCATTTCTAATACATCGGTGAAACCTTCGGTACTTATCAGGCCTATTTTAGAGCCCTTTTTTTGTACAATCGTATTGATACCGGCTGTTGTTCCATGTATAAATAGATCAACTTCGGACATATCAACTATGATTTTCTTAATGGCGTCAATGACTGCCTGACCGATATCCCAAGGAGTGCTTCGGGTTTTATCCACTACGATCTGCATGGTGCTCTCATCAATATAGACAATATCAGTGAAAGTCCCACCGATGTCAACTGCTATCCGTCTCATGAAATATGCCTTCTTTTCATAATTTGTTTCTGACAGTTTGCCGAAAGAGTCATGCGTTGTGAGAATATTTTCCTAATGCATCAAGTGCCCACCCGTAATGTTAATGGCCTGTTCCGTCATATAATCAGATTGGTCGGATACAAGGAAGAAGATGAGATTGGCTATATCCTCTACTCTTCCCATCCGTCCGAGGGGAACCATGGTAGTTAACTTCTTGTATTCATCTGCTCTGAATTCTTCAACGGTGATACCGGCCTTCTCGCTTTTACTCACCGCATCGGCGTGTGTTTGCTTGGATTACCTTGTCCTCAGCACCCATTTTCACTGCTTCCCGTGCCTCACCGCACTGGCCCTCCTGATCGCTGCCCTTGAAATGCCAACGATGGCCGACCCGCCGTCAATAAGGGAAACAGCCCCTATCATAAACGATAAATCATTGCTTTCTGTATCGAACAACCTATACCTTCCTGGTCTTCCATCTTCCTAATTTGAAGTATGTCACATAGACGATGGTCCCTACGAATGTGCTCGCCACAATCGCCCACCGAACTCCGAAGATACCGAGGTCGGTAACGCGAGGTAAAAGGAATGCAAGGGGCAATTGTACAACCCAGATCATGCCTATATTAATGATCATATTGGGGATGGTATCGCCGGCACCAGCGATACAACTCTGCAATACAAAAACGAGAGCCAGAATCAGGTAGCTTCCGGTGGCTATTCTGAGGAAGATGCTACCCAGGTGTATCAGACTGGCCTCGGTCGTGAAGATACCTATGATGTTTTCCGCCCATAACAGAATCACTATCGAACAGGCAACCATGAAGGCTTCCACAAATCCCACTGCGAGCCAGGCGCCTCTCTCTGCGCGTTCAGGCTGATTCGCCCCCAGGTTTTGACCAACCAGCACACCAGCACCTGAACCCAATCCCATACCTGGCAGGGACAGGAACATGTCTACCCTCGAGGCGAGACTATGAGCAGCCACAGCCAGAGTACCAAAGGGGACAATAAACAATGTCAATGCGATGTCGCCCAAGGATCTCTGCAGGTTCATGACTAAGGCAGGACCGCCAATCTTTAAAATACGCCAGATAATATTGGTGCTAAAACGGAAATGTCTCAGAGTAAGCCTCAGCCTGGTGTGCCCTCTAAAGAGTAACCATAACCCCAGACCTGCCCCTAAGATCTGAGAAATAACATTGCTGAGAGCTGCTCCTCTGACACCGAGCTGAGGGAATACCCATAAACCTTTGACAAGGAAGGGGCAAAGAGTCACGTGGACAACTCTGATTAAAAATTCTATCTTTAGTGGAGTAAGCGTATCCCCTGAAGACTGGATAACGTAGAGACCCATTACCAGGACTTCCATGCTCACCCAACCAGCGAACATAACGCGCAGATATGCCATCCCTTCAGTCACAACCGGGGATTCCACACCGAACATCATTATGATCGGTTCGGTCAGGAAAAAACCTGCTCCTGTGATCAATGCACCCCAGATAATACTCAGAATAAAGGCCTGCCCTGCAATGTAATTTGCGCCTGTGATGTCATCAGCTCCTACGTGACGGGCGACCATGGCTCTCATCCCGATGATGAAACCGAAATCCATAGACATCACAAAAAAAAGAACGATATTGGCAACGCCCACCCCGGCAATGGCAGATGCCCCCAGCCTCCCTATCCAGATCATGTCAACGATCTGGCTCACCACATAGAGGGTTTCCATCAGCATCATGGGCCAGGATAACAGTAGGAGGTTGCCAAGGATGGAGCCTTTTGTCCAGTCTTTCGTCAGGGCAGCACCTCTCCAGTAAAACTCTCACCTTCCTTGCTCAGATCTCCATCGCTGCGAAGAATCCTTGTAACGTTGCACTATACAAATTGCCCCTTTCCTTATTGCAGTCACCAGCTATATATACCTCAGGGGCACAATCTTCAAACATCCGGACAGCTTCTGTACGAGGTTTCACACCCACAGCAAGAACGATGGTATCACAGGGTATTTCGCTCCTGTTCCAGTTTTTGTCTATGATAACGGCGCCTGCGTCGGTAACGGCCTCCAGTTTTACTTCGGTTTTGATGTCAATATCGAGATCATCCATCATGCCCCGCAAAGATATGATATTGACAAAAGGAGAATCTGCATCAATCTGTTTCAGGGGCAGCATATCAATCACCGTGACCTTCTTCCCTTGCTGTGCCAAGTGCAATGCGGTCTCCGAACCTGTCAGCCCAGCACCTGCTACAACCACCCTATCTCCGATTTTCACTTTACCCAGATCTACATCTCCTGCCCAGACAACATTTTCCCTGTCAACACCAGGTATTTTCGGAATAAGGGGTGCGGCACCTACGGCGATAATCAGGGCATCGGGGTTCTCTGCTTTTATCTTTCCGGGCGTCGCTTCGGTAGACAATCTGACCGTTACATGAGGAGTATTCATCGTTGTGCGTATTGCCCATTCCAGATATTCTTTCATGTCCGTTTTAAAGGGCGCTGTCGAACCCCTTACCAAATTTCCACCCAGCTTTGCGTCTTTTTCAAAGAGAACCACATGATGACCTCTGTCTGCAGCTCTTCTTGCAGCCTCCATACCTGCTGGCCCGCCGCCTATAACAACGACCTTTTTCTTTTTGACCGGTGCCGCAAGGTTTACAAATTCCGCTTCTCTCCCTGCAAGGGGATTAACGGCACAATGAACAGGCAATAGGGACCTATGTGCCAGATCAATACAAGTGTTGCAGCGAACACAAGGCCTGATAGTATCTTCTTCGCCTTTCTTTGCCTTATTGACACAGTCAGGGTCTGCAATAAGACTACGGGCCATCGCAACCATATCTGCTTTGTTTTCAGCAATGATATGCTCAGCCATTTCCATGTTAAGGGAACCGATTGCTGTAACGGGAATCTTTAGCTCTTTTTTGAACAACTCCGCAAGATAAACGTTAATACCGCGGGGGACGTACATGGGTTGGAAAATCATCGGAATAGTCTTCTCTTCATAGAGTTTTCCCGCCGATACATGTATCAGGTCAATCTTATCCTGAATCATTCTGGTAAATTCCAGCTGCTCTTCTACCGTCAATCCATCAGGCGCCAATTCATCGCCGCTGATACGATACTCAATCGCCAATCTGTCACCCACCTTATTCCTGATCGCTTCTAGTATTTCTATGGCAAATCTTGCTCTGTTCTTAAAGGAGCCGCCATAAGCGTCGGTACGTAAGTTGCTTTTCGGTGAAAGGAACTGGCTGATTAAATGCCCATGGGCGGCATGAATCATGATCATGTCCATGCCGGCAATCAGGCAGCGATAGGCTGCTTTGGCATGACTATCGATAAGCATATTGATTTTTTCCAGCGTCATATCGGTAGGTGAGTAGTAAACAAAGTAGTCATGGTAAGTCAATTCAATGGAAGCCTTGGCGCCGTATCTCTGAATGGTTTCTGTAAGTCTGTTTAGCGCGTTTATCGATTTATCTGTGCCAAGATCGAGAACATGCCCGATTCTCATGGAAATTTCGCTCGCGATTGGAGTATCGCCTATAGTCACAATACCTGCACCCCCTTTGGCTAACGCCCTTTCCCATTCAATTAATTCCCTTGTTACATCGCTATCTATGCTTGCCAGCATTGGCCCTGCAGGAGCAGCCTCAATCCGGTTCTTGACCATTAGCCTGCCGATTTTGATGGGTGTGAATATGTGTTTGTAATTACTCATTTAGAACCTCCCCTTTTGAAGTAGCGAAACGTTTAAAGGTTCCGCCCGTGGTCGGGTCTTATCGACTGTAAAGGTTTCCCAGCACACCCAACTACCTTTTCTGAACATTTTTATGCAACTGGTGAGTTCAGTCTATCTAGAGACCGGTCTACTTGCCGATGTACTTCAAGGCATTTCTACCGGCAATCCGTCCGGAATTAGTCGCAAATCCTGCCGAAGCACCAGAAGAATCCCTGATGCTGTAGCTGTCTCCCCACATGCCACCTGCATCAAAGCCGACAGCATAGAGGCCGGGAATGGCTTTGCCTTTCTTATCTACCACTTCCATATTATGGTTGATCTTGATTCCTCCGAGGGTTCCCAAAAAGACAGTGCGGGCCTTTACGGCATAGAATTTCGGCCCCTTGAGCGGCCGGAGATATCTCGGGTCCTTAGCAAAGAGGTCATCATGGCCTTTCTCGCAAAATCCGTTGTATTCATCAACAGTAGCCTTCAATACAGTCGGGTTCACCCCTATTTTTCTGGCTAATTCTTCTATGGAGTCTGCTACAAATACGTCCGTGCTCCCCTTTTCAACGGCGGCCTTCAGTTCTTTGTCAAAGTCCACAGGTCGAGTACCCGGAGGATTATCCATCCCCACACCCCTGTCAATTCCCTTCTCAATCACGTGCACCTTGATCGACTCATCAAAGATACTATAGGTGTAACCTTCTTTCTGCCTGGCATTTGCATTGCCTATCGAGGTATCGTAGAATGCAATACCTTCGTCGCAGAACCTTTCTCCCCTTGGGTTGACCCAAAGGTCAGGTTGGGCGGCGATAAACTCGATCTGTCCTTTCATAGCGAATTCCGGTCCCACAGGACCAGCGCGGAACATCTCCAGGAGTCCCATCCCTTCCTCAGCCGCACCGACCTCCCAGGCCATGCGAATGCCGTCACCCATCTTATCAACATTGCCTACGGGTATCACATTGACATCCAGATCAAACCCAGTGTATTTCTTGATCCATTCTTTATTGTTCGCATAGCCTCCACTGGCGATGATGACCGCCTTCGAAGCCACCTGTACCTCTTCGCCGTTTTCTTCCGCAATGAGGCCGATGACCCTGCTTCCTTCTTTAAGGATTCTCTGAACCGGTGTTCCCAGCCGGAGGTCAATCCCCTTTTCTTTTGCTCTGGTAGCAAGCGCCTTCACTACAGCCGCTCCCTGCCCTTTAACCACATGATACGTCCGAGGGGCGTCAGGCATGTTAATCGTAGCGTCGCTAAACTCAACCCCTTTCTCCTGCAGCCAGGAAATGGTGCCGCCGGACTCATCGACAAAGGCCCTCACAAGACGGGCATTGGCGCGCCAGTGGCTGTACTCCATGATCCTTTTGAATGCTTCATCGCGGCTATAGGTGATATACCTTTTCCGCTGCATCTCACTTTCCACTGCAAACATCCCATCGAAGAAGTTGGAAGTTCCCCCCAGAGAGCGCTGTTTTTCAAAAACGATGACCTTTGCGCCCCCTTCCACCGCGGTTACTGCCGCAGCCAGGCCTGAAACACCGGAGCCGATCACAACAACATCAGTTTCTGTAGCTACTTTACTCATCGTTTTCCTCCTTTGTTAAATAGAAAATACGAATGTAACAAATGGCACCAAATGTTAGGGAACTAGTAACTCGCCCAGAATTTTACAGGTGTAATCTTCAGCCGTAGGTCGCACTGCAGACAGCGCTTCGATTCATAATCTGCGGTTTCTTCATCCATATCATGGACCACCTTGCAGAAACTCTGCAGCCGTTCTTCCGGCAGCATGCAGGATTCTTCGCAACGGCTCATGGATGCAAAGCCTTCTCCCGGGCCGAGACATTTTTGAGGCTCTGAAACGGGAGCCAGCTTCTCATCAATATCTCCCCTGCCTTCTAGAAATTGATCGACGGCGATTGCGGCCTTTCTCCCTGAAGCTATGGCCTTGATGACAGAAGCTGTCCCGATCACTGCGTCGCCTGCGGCAAACACCCCTTCCCTGCTCGTGCTGAAAGTATATGAGTCCAGCTCTATAAGATTATTCGCGGCAGTAACAAGGCCGAATCCATCCGGTATCTCTGGCCGCTGACCAACTGCGAATATCACGGTATCCGCTTCAAGAACATGCTGGGAATTTTCAATAACTTCGATCTGAGGGTTTTTATCTTCGTCAAAGCTGAATGACTCAACATCGAGAAATTCCACCCCCGCAATTTTCCCGTTTTGGCATAAAATCTGCGTAAAAGTTTTGGAAGGATTGATTAAAATGCCTTCTTCTTCTCCCTGCTTAACCTCGTCGCAAGCAGCTGGTAAATCCGTTCTGCATTCAAGACAGGCTATGTTCACCTGCTCCGCACCGAGTCGCCGTGCAACGCGAGCGCAGTCAAAGGCAACATTGCCACCTCCCAGAACCATAATCTTCCTGCCTAATTTAACCTTCTTCCCTGAATTAATATCCCTCAAGAAATCAAGGCTGATCAACACACCCTCATTGTCAGCTCCGGGAATCGAGAGCTTTTGGCCTTTATGAGCCCCAACCGTTACAAGAACTGCGTCATAACCCTGCTCAAAAAGCTTATCAATTGATTCAACACGCGTGTTGGTTTTAATTTCAACACCCCTTTTTTCTATATCTCTGATCTCGCTATCGAGTATGTCTCTGGGTAAACGGTATTCAGGAATTCCATACCGCATCATCCCTCCGGCAAGAGGCATGGACTCGAATACGGCAACTGTATGGCCCTGATTTAAAAGATAATAAGCCGCTGTGAGACCGGCCGGACCTGCCCCTATAATAGCAACCTTTTTACCGGTTGAAGGTTTCTTATTTGAATTCTTCTCCCACAATTTTTCCTCATCGTGTTCAGCAGCATAGCGCTTGAGATTCCTGATCGATATGGACTGATTTATCTCGCCCCTCCGGCAGACACTTTCGCAGGGATGATCGCATACATAACCGAGTACTTTGGGAAAGGGAACCTTTTCCTTTATGATAGCAGTCGCTGCAGAATAATCCTTTTTCTGGATAAAACGAATATATCTCGGAACATCTATTTCTGCCGGACATGCATATCTACAGGGAACAAGAGCAGCTTTCCGGCTTTTCCCCTTTGCAAACTCTTCTTTATCCATTATTGAGCCGGTAGGGCATACCTCAGCACAGGCGCCACAGAATCTACAGCCTGAGTCGGCAAGTGGAAGATCGCTAGCCGTACCAATGTAAGTTTCTTTGCCCTTCCTCTTATAGAAGAGCACTCCTACTCCACGAAGCTCATGGCATGCCCTCACACAGCGGCCGCATAGAACGCACTTGTTGGGATCTTGTGCAAAGACCGGATTGCCTGTATTGACTGGGAACAGTTTTGAACGCCTCTTTACGCTTAAGTGATCACTGACAAGATACTGTTTGAGCGACTGAAGCTCGCAATTGAGATACTTGATGCATGTTCCGCAATCCGGCGGATGTCCGGCAAGCATCAGTTCCATAGCAAGTCGGCGCATATGATCCGTCTTTTCGGTCTTGGTCTTTACTTTCATGCCATCCAAAGCTGGCGTGTTACACGACGTGTGGACGCCTTCCACGCCTTCTACTTCAACAACGCACAATCTACAGGCGCCAATAGGCGAAAGATCAGCATGATGACAAAGATGAGGAATATATATGCCCCCTTCAAGGGATGCCTCAAGTATGTTTTTCCCCTTTTGGGTCTCAATGTCCCGTCCATCGATATTCAGTTTAATTCTTTCCAAAATTCACGCCCTCAGCTTAACCCGGTGTCGCCGGGACCAAATCCATCCATGACAGTACAAAAATCTAAATCTATATATCGAAATCCTTTTTCGTAAGGAGTTAGAGGTATGGGAGAAGAATCCCCTCACGACTTCCGCCTTACGCTCTCACGGAATATTTACCTACTGCTCTTTGATGAGACATCTTTTTCCCTTGATATGGGCATCATACTCATGACGGAAGAGTCTGATGCTGCTCAGAACCGGGTTGGGAGCAGTTCGGCCGAGACCGCATATACAACCGATCTTCATTTCTTCACCCAGCTCATTCAGCAGGTCTAGGTCCTGAGGCTTGCCCATATATTCAGAAATATCTTTCAGGATATCAGACATCTGATAAGTCCCCTCACGGCAGAAAACGCATTTACCGCATGACTGAGTCTGAAGGTAAGAAATGATATCTTTTGTCATTTCAACCGCACATGAATCACTATCGAAGACTTCAACTGTCCCTGAACCGATAATGGAACCTGCTTCTTCAATCGTCTCATAATCAACTTGAAGATCCAGAGAATCAACAGCAAAATAAGCACCTGTCGGGCCACCAAACTGCACTGCTTTGATATTCTTATTGTTCGAAACTCCACCCCCAATATCTTCAACGATGCTCCGAAGAGTTGTTCCAAAGGGAACCTCAACAGTATATTGATGAACTGCCTTCCCTGATAGCATAATCACCTTGGTACCCCTGCTCTGGTCCGTTCCAAAACCAGAGAACGACATAGAACCATTTTGGAAAATAGCTGATACGTTGGACATCGTCTCTATGTTATTGACTAAAGTGGGTTTGTCTGCTAATCCATGAATAGCAGGATAGGGAGGACGCATATAAGGCATAGTCTGCTTTTCTTCTTTGCAACGAAGGAGGGCAGTCTCTTCGCCTGAGACAAGAGATGCCTCCACTTCCTCGATCTCTATTTCGGAACTGAAGGTTGAATCAAGAACGTTGTTGCCCAGCAGACCATATTCTTTCATCTGAGCTAATGCCTTCTTAAGCCTTCCTATTGCAGGGGTAAATGCTGCATTCACATAAATGATGCAATGAGAAGCGCCAACAGCGTAAGCTCCGATCAGCATGCCTTCTAAAAAAGAATGAGGGTCGCTCTCCAGAAGTAGCCGCGCCGTACGTGCTTGCGGATCTGAATCTACAGCATTGCAGATCACATATTTTCCGGTTCTTCCAGAGTCATGGCAGATTTTCCATTTATCAGCTGTAAAAAAACCGGCTCCGCCTCTGCCTCTTAATCCGGATTTGCTTAACTCTTCGATCACCTCCAGCTGATTCATCTGTAAAGCCTTTGAAAGTCCGCTATAGCCTTGCCCCCGCAATATGTAGTGGTTGATATTCTCCGGATCAATGTAACCGCAATTGCGTAAGGCTATTCTATTCTGTAAATTGAATAAAGGCAGATCTGAGACATGAGGAATGTGGTTTATTTTTTCGTTACCTATGCTGCAAAAGGCCATATCCGGCCTCGGGTTGTCGTTAATTAAATAATCATTTACAAGCTCTGAAACGATTTCCGGAGTTATTTTGTTATATAAAACAGTAGATTGACCTGGCTTTCCGATGAGTACAACTGGTTCAAGATCATAGTAGCCGAAAGAACCGGTTGTGATAATTCTTGCCTTTATCCCGCGTTTGTCAATCTCCGTTTGAAAAGCATTGAATACATTGGCTACAGTGGAATTGTCCACTGATGATCCAATATAAATTTTCACACAATCTTTGTCGTTTAAATAATTACATTCGGATTCGGCCTTTACGCAAATTTGCTCAAAATTCATCGATCATCCTCTTCTTCATTTCGATATTCGGTCTATTCATATTTTACACTTTCTCCTTGACCCCAACACTACTGATGGCTGCTCCTGAAATGTCAACCACTGCCGCACCGCCATCAACCACGAGAACAGATCCGGTCGTAAACGATGAATCGTCACTTGCCAGGTAACTGCAAGTGCCCGAAATCTCGCTGGGAGCTGCGATCCGGCGAAGGGGAACGTTCGCTGAAAAGTAGGAAAAGACACCATCTATATCCGTACCGAGCTTTTCTGTAAAGTGACCCATCGCATTTTCTATCATGGCCGTTCTGACACCACCCGGGCAAATAACATTACACCGAACCTTGAAAGGACCGTAATCCAATGCGACCTGTTGTGTAAGCTTGATAAGACCACCTTTGGATACGCAGTAGGCAGGCATGGCTGGTATGCTGCGTAATCCAGCCAAAGAAGACACATTGATGATAGAGCCTCCACCACCTTTGATCATATGGGGGATAGATACTTTCATAAGCAAAAAAGGACCGGTGAGATTCACTTCAATGATCCTTCGCCAGAGATCAGGATCTATATCGGTAACAGTTGCAGGAGGATCCTGATCCATAGCTGCATTGTTCACAAGCACATCAAGCCTGCCTCCAAATGTGAGTGTTGTCTCAACCATGCGCTTGACATCTTCATTCTTTGATACATCCCCCGAACAGGTCGTTACCTTTCCTATGGGAAGGGATTGGGCGACTTGATCAAGCATCTCCTGGCGGCGGCCGCTGATACATATTTTCGCTCCGTCGGCAACAAAACGCTCTGCAATTGCAGCGCCTATGCCCGTGCCGCCTCCGGTAATGAGTGCCACCTTTCCTTCAAGTTTCATGTCTTTGCCTCCATATCTCTTATGCCGATGTATTCCAGGGAATTTTTTCCGGCAATTCGACCAGAATTGACCGCAAAACCTAATGTCCCGCCTGACAAATAGATATTGTAGCTATCACCATACATGCCGCTTGCATCGTTTCCTACGGCATAAAGTCCGGGGATAATATTTTCTTCTTTGTCCACCACCTCCGCCCTGTCGTTGATTTTAATCCCGCCTAAAGTTCCCAAGGTCATGGTAACGCACCGCATTGCATATAATTTTGGCTCTTTTACTGGTCGGAGGTATTGTCGGTCCTTGGCAAAGAGATCATCATGGCCCTTCTCACAGAATCCATTGTATTCCTCGATCGTGGCTTTCAGGACAGTCGGGTCCATCCCTATTTTACCGGCCAATTTTTCTATGGAGTCCGCCACGAATATATGGTGATTTCTCTTGTCGAGCGCGGCCTTGAGCTCTACATCGAAATTTATAAGTGGAGTGCCTGGAGGATTTTCGGTTCCCATATTCTTGTCGATCCCTTTTTCGATCATGTGTCGCTTGATGGCTTCGTCAAATATAGTATAGCTATAGCCATTCTTTTGCCTGGCACATGCATTGCCTTCAAAAGGATCGATGTTTGCAATCGTCTCATCACAGAAACGTTCTCCACGTTGATTCACCCATAGATGGGGTTGGAGGGCTGCAGCATTAAGGTTTCCCAGTTCTTTGACTCCCTGTCCAATCAATATTCCCCTCCAAAGCTGTAGAACACCCATCCCTTCTTCAGCGGCGCCTACCTCCCAGGCCATGCGGATGCCGTCTCCCATCTTATCGATATTCCCCAAGGGGAAAAGATTGATGTCCAGATCAAATCCTGAGTATTTTTTCACCCATTCTTTGTTATTCGCATAGCCGCCGGTAGCGATAATAACAGCCTTCGCAGCTATATGTATGTTTTTCCCGTCTTTCTCTGCAATTACACCTGTAATCTTTCCGCCTTTTTTGATGATTTTTTTTACCGACGTGCCGAGCCTGAGGGCAGCTCCTTTCTCCTTTGCCCTTGCCGCGAGAACCTTAATCATAGCCGACCCCCTGCCTCCGGCTCTAGGTGCCCCTTTCAGAATGTGCCAGGTTCGAGGAGCATCATAGAACATGGTCACAGGCTCGACAAACTCAACGCCTTGCTTCTGAAGCCATGCGATGGTTTCAGCAGATTGATCTACGACAGCTCTCACCAAACGGGGATTGGCCCTCCAATGGCTGTAATCCATAGCTGTCTTGAACGCTTCATCGGGGGTAAGGCCGATATATCTCTGCTTCTGCATGTTGCTTCCTACCGCAAACAACCCCTGGGCAAAATTGGAGGTCCCTCCATGGTGGCGCAACTTTTCAAAGATAATGACCTCAGCGCCCCCTTCCGCGGCGGTGAGGGCTGAAGCCATTCCTCCCGCCCCGGATCCGATTACGACAATATCGGTTTCCATAATACCCTCCCGGGTCTCTATTTATTTGCTTTGTCCCATATTATCAATCAATCTTCAGGTCCCTTCTCAGTCGCTCCCGGAATTCTTCTCCGTCCGGCTGATGAAGAGGCAAAACCCACGGCATCTCCTGCAAGTTTCTTAAGATAGTAGGCAACACCTGATAAGGAATGGATGTTACGATCGTACCTTCACGAAAGACTTTGAGCAACTTCATTCCTGCGCTAAAGTTTGCAGGCACATAATTCAGTTCTCCCGTCAGATACGGGTAAACGAAGAGCCATGCACAGCCCATCACGCCTGTGAACTTGCTGGTATAAGGTTGTCCGGTGGTATAACTCATTGCCCTCAATAGAATCTGTGTCTGATCAGAATTACCCACAAAGATTATGACATCCGGTTCAATTGACAGTTTATCCACCGTGGAAAAGGCAACGCAGCTCACGACATTCTTTTCCAGCTTCGGAATGATTTGATAAACCTTTCTCATAGCCCGCGGCTCCTTGAAGTGTTTTTGCACCACCCCATATTCTCCCCGGGAAAAAGGAGGTGGAACCTCTTGACCTCCCAGAATGAAAGGCCCCACTTCGCAGGCATGATTCTCTGAATCCGCGTAGAATGGTTCGCCTTCTTGAGCCCTTCTAATCATCTGACAAAAGGTCATCTTCATCTCCAGTCTCGGGACTCCTTCAGGTGGCCTAATCAAGAAGCTTGCAGCCACAGGTTTTATGTCAAAATTAAATTTTCCTAGAATGGCCAAATCTTTTTGAAGAGAAGTCATATTGTCCTCCAATGCTTTGATAAGGGGTTTTCGTGTATTTATGCGCAAGCAAGACGTGTGTAAACAAAACAGGTCTCCTTATTCTCTTGGAATTGAGGGGATACAAACGGTTCTTGAGAGTTTTTGCTTGAGCTGCTGGTTCTTTCGTATTTTATTTTTTAATCTCATCCTCCTCCTAATATCCTGGTCTGGTTGCGATGTATTTCAGAGCATTTCTCCCAGCAATACGGCCCGAATTGACCCCAAAGGCAAGTGTCCCACCACACGTTTTTACATCATAGCTGTCTCCATAGATCCCACCTGCATCCATTCCACCGGCATAGAGTCCTGGAATGGGATTTTCTTTCTTGTCCACCACCTCCATTTTGTGGTTGATCTTGATGCCGCCCAAAGTACCTAAGAAGACCAAATTACATTTCAGGGCATAAAACTTCGGTCCCTTTAGAGGTCGAAGATATTTTGGATCCTTGGCAAAGAGATCGTCGTGGCCCTTTGCACAAAATCCGTTGTATTCCTCGACGGTAGCCTTTAAGACGGTCGGATTCAATCCCATTGACCTGGCCAGT
>Ga0299912_10002319_pt1 | contig 15571 bp, 14 predicted proteins | sample RVTome_2_FD_207667 | JGI IMG/M metagenome (GOLD analysis project Ga0299912, IMG submission 207667) | Soil microbial communities from uranium-contaminated site in the Upper Colorado River Basin, Wyoming, United States - RVT95D214 (version 2) ... | reverse complement strand
ATGAGCCGAGCAGCAGCGAAGCCGACATCGAGACGCCGGAACATATCCGCCGGGCGCCGGACCCACTGAAGATGACTTTTCTGCTGATGGCAATTGCCGATGGTGGCAGGTATGTTGGCCTAATCTGGGAGCCTTCAGAGATGGCGGCGGCGACCTTCGATTCGCCGGACACGATTTACAATTCTGGTGCGCACGTGATGGCGCTATCGGCGCCCGCGGTCGGGCAGATTCGCTCCGAGAACGAGTTTTGCGCCCACACACCTTTTAAGCTCCGGGCAGATAAGCCCGTAAAGGCAACAGTGCTGATAATCGGCGGCAAGGGGAAGACAATTGTCCCGGCAGTCAAGCACTATGTCACTTTGAAGGGTTTGCCTGACCTGCCGCAATTCGACGGTGGCTTTGCCGCCGCAGTGAATTTGCTTTCGCACGGCTGGCTGGATTCGCAGATAAACCAGGGTTTTCTTTTCAGGCACGCTGTCTGGGGCAATAGCTTTGGTCCGACTCCTGCCGCAGATGCTGCAATGTTCATCGACTGGCTGGTTAGTCACGCCAAAGACGTTGAACTTGCTGGCAGACTAAGGGACGGTAAAGATCAATCGCTCCAAAAAATTCCGCCGAGCCAGCCTTTTTCCAGCGCTGTCTCGCATGCGCATCTGCCGACCGCACCTTTTATTTTCGGCAGACTCGGCGAATATGTGCAACAAAGACGCGCCGAGGCGATGAGCCTGCTGGCGAATTTCGACCAGACTGGCGTAAAATTGTATAGGCCCGGCGGCACTGACTATTCGCGGACTCATTTCGCAAAACACGCTAACGGCCTTTCGGGCCAGGAGGTCGTCAGGATTCTGGAAGGCGCAGCGCTGTCGGCAGACAACGAGCTTATCGAAAAATCGCTGGAGCTGCTTGATAAGCAAACGGCTTTGTATGGCGATACCGTTCCGCGCGGTGCGCAGACCTGGGAGATACCGCTGCACACGCCGGATATATTAGCATCGGCCCACATGGTTAAGGCGTACACCCTCGGCTATATTATCTCCGGCAGGCAAGAATATCTTGAGCAGGCCCGCTATTGGGCCTCGACGGGCGTCCCGTTCATTTATCTCCATGCTCCGACATCGGCTCCCGTGGGCATCTATGCGACAATTCCTGTGCTGGGCGCGACCAACTGGCAGGCGCCATCCTGGTTTGGGCGTCCGGTGCAATGGTGCGGACTTGTTTACGCGTCGGCTCTGCACCTACTGAGTCAGTACGATACGCAAGGGCCGTGGGCAAAAATTGCCAACGGAATTACGGCTGCCGGCCTGCAGATGTCCTGGCCTCTGGCGGACAAAGGACGTCAGGGACTGCTGCCGGATTTCTTTGATTTGAAGGCTCAGGTTGGTGCCGGCCCTGCCATAAATCCGGGGACCGTCCAGGCTCATCTGCCGGAACTTTACGCCAAGGGCAAATTGTACGATATGAAGAAACTGGCTGATCGCGGCTGGTTCGTCCACGCGCCTTGCACCATAAGTGCCATTCATGAAGACCCGGATTCAGTGACGTTCGTAGTGGATGGGTGGGCGGAAAAGCCTTACTATGTGCTCGTATCCGGCGTTGAAAAACAGCCGAGCGAGATTTTAGCCCGTAGAATTGGTCCTGAATCGAGCGACCAGGCTTCTGTCAAACCGGCAAAGACGGAGTTTAACACGGAGGACAAACGCCTGATAATCAACTTGCAGGGCAGGTCGGAGATTCGCATCAAGTACTGATTTCCCGCCGCTGTCCTGTTGCCGGTTGTCATCGCGTGTGAGGCCAAGCAATTTCTTAGTGCCTGATTTTCAACCTTCGATTCCAACAGCCATGTTACCTCTGGTTCGCTTCAACAGATAAGCAAAAAAGAACTTCACAATCGCAATCTCTTTCCGTACAATATACTCATGCAGAAGTTTGATGTTTATATTGAAACCAGTGTCTGGAGTTTTGTTTTTGCAGACGACGCCCCAGACTATCGAGCGGATACATTAATGTTCTTCGAGCTTTGCAAAAAACGAGCATTCGAGCCGTATATTTCCCCTGTGGTTTTGAGCGAAATTCAGCATGCTAAAGCGCCCCTACGCAAACGCCTGGAAGAGGTTATTCGGGACATCAAGCCCGTGTTGTTGCCTGCCACGCTGGAAGCGGACAGTTTATCGGAAGCATTTCTTCGTGAAAAGGTTGTTCCTGCTAATAGGCCAGAAGATGCTCGACATGTTGCGATCGCTATGGTTCACGGCCTGGATGTCCTGGTCTCGTGGAACTTCCGACATATTGTAAATGTCAGGCGTGAAGAACGTTTCAATGCCGTTGCTGTTCTTGATGGCTATCATCACCGTCTTCGCATTGTCAGTCCGAAGGAGTTGATTTATTATGATGAAATCTCGTGAAAGCAAGATGCTCGGCCAGGTACGTCTCTGGCGTAAAAAGGCCTATAAAGCGGACAAGACAAAAACTTTATCTGAACGTGCAAAAGAGGACGAAAAACTCGCCCGGGAATTTAGCCTGCCCTTGATTCAGACGCAAAGGACAGGTCTGGCTCGATGATGGCAAAATCCCTGTTTTATTTTCAAAGCCGGAGAAAAACGGGCTGCAAGGCCCGATTAAGTCGGGACTCACAGCCCCATGCGGTTAGTTAAAAGACCCATTCGTCGATTACGACCTACGACATACGAACTAAATCGTTCTGTGTCTGCGTAGCCAGCCGACTGTTTCGTATTGTGTATATCGTATTGCGCCGCGCATCACCAGATGCGTCCGCCAGCAACTGGAGCGATTATGGAGTTATCGCCCGGTTGTAGATGCGGACATCATCAATCAGGCCGGACCAGAAACTGCCGGCCTCAAGATTCTTGCCGGCGCCAATGTGCAAACCACCATCTGCAGGTGCCACTGTACTCTGAGTGTCTTTGGCGACCTCTACATCGTCAACATAAAGGATTCTGTTCTTGCCATCCCAGGTGAGGCCGACACGGTGCCAGTTCCCATCGGTGATAACCGCTTGCGAGATTAAGGAACCGCCGCCTTGTGCCGACACGTCAGTCATAAGCCAGCCTAAGCCTGGAACCTGAATCACAGCGAGCCAATTGACCCCACTCTGCTGAGAAATAATCACCTGTCCCGGACCAGCGCCACCTTTGACCCAGGCAAATACGCTGAAAGCCCAGGCTGATGGATTTAGGACAAAGGGCGTGCTCACATAATCATCTATCCCATCGAATTCGAGCGCTCCGTTTACTTTGCCACCTGTTGCTTGCCAGATAGGGTTCCCGTTGAGCGCGCCATCGTTGGCACCTGCGCTGTCGTGGGCAATGCTTCCTTCCGTCTCGTCCAGTTTCCAATATGCTACGAGGTCAACCGGCAGGACTTCCGTCAGCCAATATTTAGCCAAAACAGCTACGTCCTGTATATCTACAGCGTGGTCGCCAAGAGGTGTCGGACCGATATCAACTGATGGTTCGTTTTGGCGCCAGTACTGAGCCAATCTGGAAAAGTCTTTCATATTTACATTTCCGTCGCCGTTGAAGTCAACGATGGGTACGATTGGGGATTGCCAGATGTCAAAGGTCTCGTAATTGAAGGCACCACCTCCACCGGGTCCTCTGTGGAAGTAGAGCGTGGATCCGTCGGCCGACAATATGGGACTGTCCTCGTGCAAGGAACTGTTCACCGGAGGTCCAATATTCCTTGGGATGGCCCAGTCGTCGTCGGTCGTTGCCCGCGTCGTCACCCATATGTCTTCCCCTCCGAACCCGCCGGGCCGAAACGGTCCCCCGAGCCCAACGTCGGAAAAGAAGAGTAACAGACCATTGGCGGAGAGGCATGGCCACGCTTCGTTATAACCTGGACTGTTGACCACTGGGCCAATGTTCACGGGCGCAGACCAGGGACGATTTTTCGTTTCCCGCCGAGTTACCAATATGTCGCCATTGGCGGCACCGCCGTATGTACCACGGAAAAAGTAGAGTTCCAGTCCGTCGCCAGATATACAGGGCCCCACATCTTCAGCGGGACCATTCACCGTTGGCCCAAGGTTGACGGGTGGGCCCCAGTCAGCATGTTTCGTTGCCCGCCTAGTAACCCAGATGTCGTAACCACCATATCCGGCAGCTCGGTTGTAGGAAGCAAAATAGAGTTCCAGGCCGTCGTGCGCGATGCTTGTGGCGAGGTCATCACCAGCGCTGTTGACCATAGGCCCGAGGTTTGCCGGGGCACCCCAGTTGGCATCTGTCGTATCTCGCTTGGCCACCCAGATGTCCTCGTCGCCAAACCCGCCGGGGCGCGTTGTGTCCAAGTACATTTCCAGGCCGTCAGCGGAAATGCAGCCTACGCTGTCGTCGTAGAAACTGTTTAGCGGCGGCCCAAGCTTCGTGGGGGTGCCGAAGGTGAAATCGGCATACGAACTTGCGGCGGTAAGCATGAGCGCGACGGCGAACGCCAGCAACAGTAAAGTAATTTTCGAATCATTAAACCATTTCATTTGACACCACCCTTTCTTTACCGAGTAGATAGGTAACCAGTTATAGAGAATTGCCGCTACAAGAATTGATTGCCGTCTCATACTTGCTCCTCCTTTCAGTCTTGTCTTGAAGTACAGCAGGCCTTTGACCGCCTTTAAGACCTGATGTGTATATTATGGTACCACCAGAGCTGCTTGGCCGGCAATTGTGGAAACTACGTAATTTTGCATTTTTTTGCATCGGTGACGTTCATTTTTGAGCAAAAAACGGGGGTGGGAAAAATTTTTAGATTTTTCTTGAAAACTGTTCGTGGAGGTGGTGGACGGCAACCTGCCGTAAAACGGCAGGCTCAATGGCCGGGGCTACCCCCGCCACAGGTGCGGGGGCTAATCGCTCACCTTCGTGATCTCGAAGATGACGGTTCCGCCGTGCGTGTGGTTAAAGTGCCTAAAGTGTTGAGTGACTAAAGTGCCTAAAATTATAACTTTGAACTTTATCCGCCAGATTTACCCGCCAAACGGCTGGCAGGCGAGTGGCGGATTTAGCTCACTTTAGGCACTTTATCCGCCAGACGTATGGCGGATTTAGCTCACTTTATAATTCTCTTCTTATGGACGACTGGAGCGAAACGAAAAGCCGGCATTATAATAGGGCATCAAGGCTGCCAGGCCGTGCTGCCCCTTCATTCTGTCTCCTGTATTCTGCCTTCTGCCACTCGCTTGGGCTGCTGGCTCTGTATTCTGTCCTTTAATCTGTTTTACCGTGAGCACTAAATCCATATTAGCCGACCTCCAGCAGGGTGCAGCGCACAGGGCATCGAACTCTGACCGCCGCCCATTAGACCCTTTACGAGCAGCAAGCCAATTACTATAATACCCAGCAAAGGCAAAGGAGGCCAGAAATATGGCAGAGGAACTGCTGGGTATAATAGGCGGTACGGGCCTGGGCGATGCGCTGGCAGAGCAGTTAACGGGCACAAAGCTACACGATGTCGATACGCCGTTCGGAAAACCCAGTGCGCCAATTACGGTCGGCGCGATAGGACAGAAGCGTATCGCATTTCTGAATCGGCATGGTAAAGGACATAAACTTGCACCGAGTGAGGTGCCGTTTGCCGCGAACATCTTTGCCTTGAAAAAACTCGGCGTCCACACGGTCATCGGCAGCGGGGCAGTAGGGTCACTTAGGGAGGAAATTGGTCCAGGCGAATTGGTTGTTGTTGACCAGTTTATCGATAAGACATTCGGCAGGTTGAACAGTTTCTTCCGCGGCTTTGCCGCGGTGCACTGCGAAATGGCTGAACCGGTTTGCAGCCGGGTCAGCGAAGTCCTAATTGATGCTGCAAAAGAGACCGATGTGATGACGCATCCGGACGGCACGTATGTATGTATGGAAGGGCCGCAGTTTTCCTCGCGGGCCGAGTCGCTTATGCACCGGGGATGGGGCGGCGACTTGATCGGCATGACCGCCATGCCCGAGGCGAAGCTCGCCAGAGAAGCACAAATCTGCTACGCACTTATCGCTCTTGTCTGTGACTATGACTGCTGGCGGCCACATCATGCGAAAAAAGGCAGGCAATCGTTGCTCCAAGAGATAATGGCGAACCTGCAGACCGCAACGAACAATTGCCTGAAACTGATACAGGCTGTTTTGACCGGCGAGACCAGACTTGTCGCTGAGGATTGTCCCTGCAGAAAGAGTCTGGAGCTGGCGGTGTGGACGGACCAGAGCCAAATCAATGCCGCTGATAAGAAAAAGCTCGAAGTCCTGTTTGAGTAAACCGGGCTCTTGACGCTATGTTCGCAGGCGATAAAGTGACATAGAAGGGCGGTCGTTTTGAAGCTGTCATTTTGGAAAGGATGACAAGATGAAAGGATTCGTGCCCAAAGTGGTAGTTGCAGTGATGGGTGTCGTGGCTCTGTTGTGCGCAAGCTGCCGGGAGCAGGAACTGCCGGGTGAGAAAGAAAGTAGAGTCATATCGGCTGAAAATATGCAGTTAAAGCGGGACTTAGCTATCCGCGACCAGGAGATTGCCAAGCTAAACGCCCAGCACGAAAAACAGATGAAGCAGCAACAGGGGGAGCTGGCAAAGTGTGTGCAGCGCAAAGAGGCCTTAGAGCAACAGCTTCAGCAGAACGTAAAAGAGCAGGTGGAGGGCGTTGTGACCACGGTTGTAGAGGAAAACGCGAAATTGCGGCAGGAAGTCAAAGCGCTTAAAGCCGAAATCGAAAAGATGCGGGAGCAAATCCAGGCCAAGCCCAAGCCCGTGGAATCGCCCTGATTTTGCGGAAGCTACTAAAGGTACTAATAAGTGCGTTCGGGCGTCTTTAGCGCGGCCTTTGTGCAATCAGGCAAATCCTGTTGCGGGTAGTGCTTTTGTAGTGCCGCTGTGACAAGCCCTACAAACATCGGCTGAGGCCGCAACGGGCGGGAAGTCAGGCACGGATGCGCCTGAGTGCCAATAAAAAATGGGTGGGACGGAATCTCTAAAATCTGCATAATAGGCTGACCAGGCGCCTTTCCGGAAAATACTATGCCGGCTTTTTCAAGCATCTCGATGTAGCGGGGGGCAACTTCGTAGCGGTGTCTGAAGCGCATCCTCACGGAGTCTTTTTTGCCGAAAAGTTTCCACGCCAGCGTGTTGGGTTTTAGCTCTATATCGTGGCCGCCCAGCCGCATGTTCCCGCCCAGCTTTTCTATTTCTTTTTGCTCCGGCAGTATGTCGATTACCGGATCGGGACAATCCGGCTCAATCTCAGTGCTATTGGCCCGCTTTAGGCCACAGACGTTACGGGCAAACTCTACCACGGCCATTTGGAAGCCAAAGCATAATCCAAGATAGGGCAGGCTATTTTCTCTGGCATATTTTATACAGGCGATTTTCCCTTCGGCGCCGCGTGTGCCGAATCCGCCCGGAACGATTATACCGTCAACGTCGGCAAGACGGTCGCCGACATTGCCATCAGTGACATCGGTAGTTTCGATCCACTTTATTTTGACGTCGCAGGAAAGTGCGATGCCGGCGTGCTCCAGGGCGTTGATTATCGAGGCGTAGCTGTCGCGCACGGCGGTATATTTACCGGTGATGCCGATGGTTATTTGCCGATTTAGCGACTCTATTTTATCAGTAAAATCGCACCATTGCGCCCAGGCCTTGCGTTCGTGCCGCAGATTGATTCTATCTTCGATTTTTAGTAGCCTCAGAACCGCAAAATCCAGGCCGTTTTCCCGAAGCATCGCTGGTATCATATAAATACTTGCCGAGTCCGGCATACTGATGACTCTTTCCATAGGGACATTGCTGTAGACGCTGATTTTTTGCCGGGCTTTTTCGTTGACAGGGTTGCTCGCTCTGCAGGCGATGATGTCCGGCTGAATGCCGCACTGCATCAGTTGCTTTATTCCCAATTGTGCTGCCTTTGATTTTTGCTCGCCAAGCGTGGGTGGCTCCAGGATATAGGTTAGAGCCACGAAGCAGCTACTATTTGGGCCTTCTTCGTAGGCAAGCTCTCGCATTGCTTCGATAAAGTAGGCGTTTTCCAGGTCGCCCACCGTGCCGCCGATCTCGACAAACACCACGTCGCTGTCGCTGTCAACCGCCAACTGGCGGAGTCTTAGCTTGACCTCGCCCGTAACGTGCGGGATCATCTGAACATCTCTGCCGAGATAATCCCCGTGTCGTTCTTTGTTGAGAACGGCGCTGAATATCTGTCCGCTTGTAGCGAAGTTTGCCCTGGTCAAATCCATATCGAGCATTCTCTCGTAGGTGCCCAGGTCCATGTCGGTTTCCATCCCGTCGTCCAGCACAAATACTTCGCCGTGCCGGAAGGGATTTAGTGTGCCGGAGTCGATATTGAGATAGCCTTCGAGCTTGATTGGCGCGACCTTTAGGCCCTTATCGTGCAGGAGCTTAGCCAGGCAAGATGAGAATATGCCTTTACCCAGCCCGCTCATTACCGTGCCCATCACAAAGACGTAGTGGGTCTTTCCCTTTTTGTAGCCGACCGGTATCGGCGAAAAAAATTCGCTCTCAGCCGACGATTCGCTTACGCTTGCAAGTAAGTTGTCTTTATTGGTCATGTTCTTTGCTTACTTCTCCCATTCTGTAAAAACAGAGATAAAATTTTCTAACCTATGTATTGTGTTTTTCAAACTCGGAGAGTATTCGGCAGCAGCATAAGGGTCCCAAAATTTTTCTATAAATTGAATAAGCCGACCATTGTAGTCTGGGCCAACCTTAGCTGTACTGCCTTCTCGTGGGACTATATCTATTTGTAATTGTTTTTTCCGCGACTTTCTTGCGAGAGATATAAGAAACTCTTTTGGGTTTTCGATATCTTCTACATTATTGGTAATTGAATCAGGACGTATGCTGAGATATTTGCAGAAAACCTCTTTAGAGGCAAGAACCCACGATTCCACCTCTCGTACCGCTATACGCAACAAAAGATTAGAGTTCTTATTCCTACCGATCCATCTGCTAATTAGTTCTGGCGCACATTGATAGTCATTATTAAGATCCACTAGTACAAGATAAGGCATTCCTTTTGCCGCATTGTTGAAACCCATGATTTTACTTTTTATCCAGTCTTTTCCACCAGCATTATGTGATATTCCTATCTGCCAACCTCCTATTCTTCTGAGGAGTTTGTGAAGAACTGCCCCACTTAGGATATCCTCGTAGATGAGGTTTATTGGTATATATTTAGAAGACATCAAACAAGTATCCTTGTAATTCTTTCTTTGGCTCAGCATGTGGCATTAAAGCATCAGCAACTGAAAATCCTTCCTCTAATAATGTGCGAACTTGAGGTATATTAGACGCTACCTGTACGTTAGTTCCTTCTGTATCAGGTTTTAGGAGCAGCGATTCCTCTCCACCAATAGCTTTGTCGGTAAGTAAGTCTGCACTATGTGTGCTTATTATTACTTGTCTATTTCTCACTTTTTGCAGTCTGTATATTACCGCAGGAAGTTCTCGTACTATCGCTGCATTCAACGATAATTCTGGTTCTTCTAACAGCAGGGGTGCCTCTCCTTCCATAAGACACCACAAAAGCGCTATCAATCGCAGGGTACCATCAGAAAATTGTTCCTCTCTTTGTTTTGCACCCTCATATCTCCAGTGTTTGTACTTTGCTTCAAGGTGTGGTATGCCGCTTTCGTCTTTGACATGTGTTAATTCCTTAAGCTGAGGCACTGCTTGTACCAATGCCTTCTGAATTTTTCGTAGTCGTGCATTTCGAGTTCTTTCAGGTGTTTTGGCTACGCGTTCGAGAAAGTTACGACCGAATGGGTCACCGGGGATACCGGGGCCCGAAAATGCGTCAGGATTTCGAAGTAATTGCGGTACAAGATGCATGTAAAGTATTGATTCAAAGAATCTACTAATCTCGCGAAATTCCTGATTGGCTCCAATTTGTTCGAGATGAGTTTGTGTCAAACGTTCCTTATCTTTCTGGTCGTCATCGTTTGGTCGATTTCGTATCTCGCTTCCGTTTCTCCAAATTCTTTCGTAAGCAAGAAAAGGTCTACGGTATCCACTTACTTCCTGCTTGATTCCAATGGCATACTTCCAGAGAGGTGTCTCCCCTTGATTGGCTGCGAGTTCGACCTCTATTTCTACGTCAGGATATCTTCTGGCCGCAAGGCAACGGATTTTAGATAGGCCACCTCTATCCTGAACTGCCTTTTGTAGCCCACCCCCTGCCTTTGCGATATCGCGCAGAAACCTGAATACATCAAGAAAATTTGATTTTCCACACGCATTAGGGCCGACAAGAAATGCGCGGTTTCCTAATTTTACATTCACGTCGCCAAAATTACGCCAGTTTTTCACACGCACATGAGATATTATCATTTTTTCACCTGTTATACGTTGTATTATAACGTTTTACGAACTCGGCATATTGTTCCGGTGTATCGATCCCATCGCAGGTGTGTTGGACTTTGCCGACTAAAATGTCAAAGCCATTTTCAATCGCTCGCAACTGTTCGAGTTTTTCAATTTTTTCCAGCGGCGTCTGCGGCAAAGAAGTAATTCTCAGCAAAAATTCCTTGCGATAGGCGTAGATTCCAATGTGCCGGAGATATTGCCCAACTGGGCCTACACCAGCTTTTTCCCTGTCGTAAGGGATGATAGAGCGGGAGAAGTATATCGCCCTATGGGCTCCGATGCTCGATGCTCGATGCTCGATGCTCGTAACAACAACTTTTACGATGTTGGGGTCGGCAATTTGCTCGCTGCTTTTGAAATTTGCAGCTAATGTGGCCATCGGATAGTCGGGATTGTTTATCAAAAGCTCAGCCAGATAGTCAATATTAGCCGGGTTGATTTCCGGCTCATCGGCCTGAAGGTTCACCACAATCTCGACATCGATATTGGCGACGGCTTCAGCGATGCGGTCGGTGCCGCTCTGGTGCTCAGGCGAAGTCAGAACACATTCAGCCCCAAAGGTGCGGGCAGCGGCAGCGATTTTTTCGTCATCGGCTGCTATTATCACTTTCTCGGGCAGCCTGGCAAGGCACGCCCGCTCGTATGTGTGCTGGATAAGAAATTTGCCCGTATGTTTGGCGAGAACTTTACCGGCGAATCTTGTAGAACCATACCGAGCAGGTATAACAGCTACAACCAACACTTTTTTTATACCTTTACGCCAGCAAAGTCGTTTTTGCCAAGCAGGTTGTGCAGCAATTCGCCACAGCGAATAAATCTGAGCCTATCCGCCCAGTTATGCTAAGGGCAAAAACCGAGTTTGTCAACAACGAACGAATCTTTCTTGTAATCCTCGGCTGAGCAGATATACTCTGTAGGCTGTTATTTTACTGTTAGGGAGCAAAGACTATGAAAAGGGCTTTGGCAGTAGCTGTACTTGCAGTCGTATGGGCGTTTGCCGTGATCGGCTGTCGGCAGAAAGTTGAAAGCACAGGCAAGCGTCGTATCGCCGTCATTCCCAAAGGTACCACGCACATTTTCTGGAAGTCGATCCATGCCGGGGCGGTTAAAGCTGAACAGGAGTCTAAAGACCTGGGTGTGCAAGTTATATGGAAAGGCCCTTTGAAAGAGGATGACCGGGAGTCGCAAATTAGGGTGATGGAGGGGTTCATCACCGGCAGGGTGTCGGGCATAGTGCTGGCGCCGCTAGACGATGAGGCACTGCGAGGCTCGGTCAGAGATGCGGTCAGCAGCGGCATACCGGTGGCGATTATCGACAGTGATCTGAAAAGCCAAGATTACGTCAGCTTCGTGGCTACGGATAACTACCTCGGCGGTAGAAAGGGCGGCAAACGCCTGGCGGAAGTCTTGGGCGGCAAAGGCAGGGTAGTTATGCTGCGTTACCAGGTTGGCTCAGCCAGTACGGTGAACCGGGAGCAGGGATTTCTGGATGTTCTAAAGGAAGAATACCCGCAAATCGAGGTGGTCAGCGCAAATCAATACGGCGGAGCCACCACCGAAAGTGCTTATAAGGCAGGCGAGAATCTACTGGCGCCGCTGCGGACGCCCGACGGTCGGCTGACTATTGACGGGATCTTTTGCCCAAATGAATCGACGACTTTCGGCATGCTGCGGGCGCTGCAGGATAGCGGCCTGGCCGGCAAGGTCAAATACGTCGGCTTTGACAGCTCCGAGAACCTTGTTGAAGCGCTGCGCAAAGGCCATATCAATGGGCTGGTACTACAGGACCCGATCAATATGGGTTACTTGGGCGTCAAAACTATGGTCGAGCACCTGCAAGGCAAAAAGGTGGAAAAACGCATCGACACCGGCTCAGAGGTGGCGACTCCCGAAAACATGAACGAGCCCAGAATGAAAAGCCTGTTGGAGCCCGACTTCAAAAAATGGCTGAACGAGTAGAGGTGCACCCACCGGCATTACGCCTGGAAATGCGGGGGATTTGTAAGCGTTTCGGCGCAACGGTGGCGCTACAGGATGTGAGCATCAGGGTAGATGGGGGGCAGGTTCTGGCGCTGGTTGGCGAGAACGGCGCCGGCAAAAGCACGCTGATGAAAGTGCTGTCGGGGGCAGTCAAGCCGGACGCGGGCCAGATGTATCTTAGTGGCGTGCCGTATTTGCCCGGCAATCCGCTGGAGGCCCGCCGGGCAGGCGTGGCAATGATTTATCAGGAGCTTTCCTTAGCCCCGCATCTTAGTGTTGAAGAAAATATCGTGCTGGGCATGGAACCGGCAACGTTGGGCGTAGTGCACTGGAAGCAAGTCCGCCGGCGAGCAATCGAGGCGATTAAGGAGTTCGATAATCCGGAATTGACGCCCGATGCGCAGGTCAGGAGACTATCTGTTGGCTCACAGCAGTTGGTTGAAATCGCGCGGGCGCTGGCTATCGGCTGCCGGGTGCTGGTTCTGGATGAGCCCACCAGCAGTTTGACACGGCAGGATGTCGAGCGGCTGTTTGAGATTATAGGCCGGCTGAAAAAACAGGGCAAGGCTATCGTCTACATCTCGCATTTTATTGAAGAAGTCAAGCGAGTTGCCGACCGCGTGACAGTTTTGCGCGATGGAAAAGTGGCCGGCGGCAGCGATGTGGACGCCATCGGCACCAACCAAATAATAGCGCTGATGGTAGGCCGTCAGGTAGATGAGCTTTACCCTCGCTCGGCGCGACGGGCAGGCGAAGTGGTTCTGGAGATTGAAGATTTAGCCGGTCTTGAAAAGCCGGAATCGGCAAGTCTGCAGCTACGTCGCGGGGAGGTGCTGGGAATTGCGGGCTTAGTAGGCGCGGGCAGAACAGAGCTATTGCGGAGTCTATTTGGCCTGGAGCCGGTGCGAAAAGGGAAAATTCGGCTGGGTATTCATGCAGGCCCAGCGTCACCGCTCAGGCGGTGGATGCAGGGGGCGGGGATTTTAAGCGAGGACCGCAAGGAAGAGGGACTGGCACTTTCTTTGAGCATAGCCGATAACGTGACGCTTTCCAAGTTGAGGGGTTTTGGTCCTTTTGGATTGGTATTGCCGAGCCGACAGGATGAAGCTGCCAGCCGCTGGATAGAGCGGTTAGGTATTCGTTGTCTGGGTCCCAGAGACCGCGTATCGTCGTTGTCAGGCGGCAACCAGCAGAGAGTTGCGCTTGCCCGGCTGTTGCAGCACGATGTTGATGTATTGCTGCTTGACGAGCCGACACGCGGTATCGATGTAGCTGCAAAGGCGATGATTTATAGATTGATTGATGATTTGGCTACAGGCTGTCCGGCTGAAGGGCGGCTAGCTAAGGCAATACTCATGGTGAGCAGTTATTTGCCGGAGCTGATGGGCGTCTGCGACCGGGTGGCGGTTATGTGCCGTGGGAGGTTGGGGCCGACGCATCGGATTGACGAAGTGGACCAGCACAGGCTCATGCTTGAGGCTACCGGACAGCAGTGAAAATTCCAAATACGAAATTCAAAGCACGAAATCCGAAACAAGTACAAATGACCGAAATGCAGAATCTAAAAAGAGATCTAATGATGTTTTGAACATTTGGTATTTGAATTTCCAATTTGTTTCGAGTTTCGGAATTCGATATGCGAGTTTACCTCTGATGATGTATCATACGGGGACAAAGTAATGAAAGCGTTGAATTGGCGGCGATGGCTTAACACGCTCGGGCCGGTTTTGGCTCTGCTCGGCGTCTATGGGCTGTTCGTACTGATCGCGCCGCCGAGTTTTGCCACCGTGCGGAACCTCGAAACGATCGCCCGGCAAACAACTATTGTGGGCATGGCAGCTCTGGGCATGACCGTGGTTATCATAGCCGGCGGAATTGACCTGTCGGTTGGCTCAGTCGTGGCCCTCAGTACAGTAGTGATTGCGTTACTGCTGCAATCTACAGGGGCCGGTCCTCTGATTTCGGCGGCTGGCGGCGTCGCAGCGGCAGCATTTTTCGGCGCCCTCAGCGGGCTGCTTATAACCCGGCTGCGAGTGGTGCCCTTTATTGTCACGCTGGGCATGATGCTGGTTGTGCGGGGAACAGCCAAGGGCCTGGCACGCGAGCAGACAATTGCTGTAGATCCGCAGCACCTTAGGTGGCTGGAAGACCTGCTGCGCTCGGTAGCCGGCAGAGAGCAAAGCTGGATGCTACTACCGCCGGGCGTGTGGATGTGGCTGATTCTGGCGGTGGTGATGGCCCTTTTTTTGCGGTATACCAGGCTGGGCCGGCATAGCTTCGCGATTGGTTCAAATGAGCAGACAGCTCGCCTGTGCGGCGTGGCGGTCGAGCGGGTGAAAGTACTGGTCTTCACTTTGGGTGGGGTGTTTGCAGGGCTGGGCGGCCTTATGCAATTTTCACGCCTGACAAAGGGCGACCCTACGGTGGCGGTAGGGCTGGAGCTGGACGTAATAGCCGCTGTTGTCATCGGGGGCGGCAGTTTGTCCGGCGGTGAAGGCTCGATCCTCGGCACCATTGTGGGGGCTCTGATTATGACGGTTATCGCATCCGGCTGCACACAGATGGGCCTTCCCAACTGGGTGCAGGAGATTATTACCGGGGCGATTATAGTGGCGGCAGTAGCCGTTGATCGTCTGCGGCACCGTCACATTGCCTGACCTCAATTGTCAATTCTGCCCTTCCGGTCATTGGCCATGTATTGTCGCCGGACAATCTGTTTTTTTGCTAACACTCAGGCTTTCTTGGGCATTATGGTAATGGGCAAACGGTTGCTGACTTGGGATGGATTCATCCTTCGTAGTTCATCCTTCGCAGTACCTGATAGGCAGAAGCATACTACGGAGAACGGATAGAATCGGTGGACCAGACGAACGCAGACCTGCCCGTCCGGCAGGCGGGTTTTGTTGGGCAAGCCCCGCTCCGCCAAAGCGCTTCGCGGAGTCGAGCTGACCAAGCGGGCTTAATCGCAAGAGAATCGGTCATTTCTGGATCATTTTTTTTGGGTAAATTTCTTTAAAAATTGGATTTTCGGGGATATTTTTCGGGTGATCTTTGGGGTCAATCCTTGTTTTTAGCCCAAAAATGAGGGCAACACGCCACTACAATCGATACGGTCGTTAAATCTTTCCTAAATTACGCTCGAAAATGAGCAAAAAATGACCAAAAAGTGACGAAAAATGACAAGAAATGAATGCTTTTTAACAAAAATGAACAAAAAATGAGA